>Ga0208032_1000957_pt1 | contig 13294 bp, 12 predicted proteins | sample MalvirAntarct_66_FD_184254 | JGI IMG/M metagenome (GOLD analysis project Ga0208032, IMG submission 184254) | Marine viral communities from the Global Malaspina Expedition - Malaspina viral metaG Antarct_66 (SPAdes) (version 2) | ecosystem: Environmental > Aquatic > Marine > Oceanic | place: West... | reverse complement strand
CGTATTAATCGGATTAAAATGCTTTATTATGTGCTCTATTCAAGTTCGTTTAATCTAGTTTTTATTTCATTTATTGCGTCTATTACTGCATTTTTGTAATCACCATACGTGCTTTCAGAAAGCTTTTCTGCGCGGTGAGCAATCTCATTTCGTTTTCTACGATACTTGCCATTAGAGTCCATGAGCAATTTCAACTTGGGCACATCCCCAAAGGCTTCTTGGATATAAGAAATATCTGGTATTGACGTTGACGTATAATCCGTTTTGAAATTTCTGATGTCTTTCGGTTGTTTACCGGAAGTTAGACTATTTAAATGTGAAATCCATTGGTTTAAAGAAACTTCAAGCTTTTTACGCATACCAATTGAAGCAATCGGCTTCATAATTTGCTCAACAATAGTCCATAACGCAACATACGACATTTCATATGATGCATTTTTTTCGTAGTGCTCAGATAATGCAAAATGCTTTTGTTCCAACTCTAACAACTTTCCCGATATTTCTCTTATCATAGAGCCTCATTGAATGATCCTAGCACTGGCACATAACGTTTTAGTATTTATACGTTATACTGTTTGCATGGCATAAACAGTTCGTTAGTCGATACCTAGTCCAGATTAATTGGTACGACTTATGTTATAAGAATTTACTTTTTTTATGCAGGCTCTGGGCTGCTGAGTAGTGTCGAACTGATTGTTTGGCTTGACTTGTACATATTTTATTGTCGTTGTGGTGCTCCATCACATCTGTTTAAGTGTAGCTGATTCAATGAGGATTATATACTCTATTGAGCCCTCATTTAGCTCAGTGCAGCCTCTTAGTTTAAGCGGACTAAAAGTGTTGGCGAAACTGAGCCAATTGCTTTAGTTTCGTTTAAATTTCTTATAAGAAAAACAAAGTTAAGCACAGTTAAATAGAGCTTTAGTTCTTAGTAACTTTGGGGCTAAAATGTGTTCGCTTTTGAATCCATTTGGGGAAAGAAATGAGCCTAGACGTGTAAATCACTTACGCCCAAATATTGTTAGTTGTAAACAGTTATAAAAATGTAAGACGACAACTAGAAAGCCAACTTAGCGTCAATTAGAATACGCCTCATAGGTCATTATTTCATCATGTCCTTATATCATCAAGGACAAGCCATATTGGTACTCGCTACGCTCGCATCCTTGACAATACAAGGTCTGAAGAAGATTGGTTTAGTATGAGGTGTATGGATCACCCTGCGAAGTTCATAGTCCATATAGCTCAAATAATAGACGCCCTAATTGACGCGACATCTATGTGTTAATTGACGCGATATAAAAAACAACCTCATAGCCTCATTATTCTAATAAATCTAATCTATGTACTGCGTTCCGCTATTCACTATGAATAGTATCGAGCCGCCGTTGTTGGTATTTGCCCAAAAGATTAAATCCCAATACTACAGACTGATACGCGAGACGAAGGCGGTAACGCATGAGCAATAGATAACTATTTTGGTACTATATACTGCTATGAAAATAAGAGGGGAAAATGCATGCGGCCGCAATTACCGAAATGGTTTAACAAAGCCGTTCATCATCATTCTTTACTGTGAAGAGGACTAATGAAATATGAAAATACTAAAGCAGACCAATTGATTACCTTATTAACGATGAAAAAATGACTACCTCATAAAAGCAAATTCCTATAGCATAAAGCAGAGTAAATACATGGATGTGGCAGCGGCTCAGTGCACAAGTGGTTTGTGTTTTACAAATAGAATAAATACTAAGACGTTGTGATTATAAATAGACATCGGAGTGATTAATTGAGTAAAATGATATCTTCTATTGAAGAATATATTTCAATAACAACCTCTTACAATGAAGTTTGGTTTAGAGGCGTTGGTTCTAGTGATTACAAACCTCATCCGAGGGTCCACTGGAATCAGATAAGAAAACAAGAAGAGGAAAATCTGGTTTACGCATTCTTACGTGAACACTTTAAGTATCATGAGTCTTCAAATAGTAACCCTTGGTATCTTTATGCTTTAATGCAGCATCATGGTTTACCAACTCGCCTTTTGGATTGGACTAAATCACCACTGGTAGCACTCTTCTTTTCTTTAACTCAACCAAATAAAAATGGCAAAAACCCAAGAGTTTGGGTCTTACATCCATATGTCCTCAACGAAACTGTAACAGGTCTTAATAAAGTGTTTTGTCCTTCACAAATGGAAAAGCGCATATTGGAGACAAATAATTATTATGACCAAGATGATAGAATGTTAAAAAGTTATCCTAATGATTTAAAAATAAAGAAATACTATGATTCATACCTTCCAAGTAACCTATCTTTAGATGAGCAAACAATACTTTTTGATTACCCAATGGCTATTGAAACAATTCCTCTCGATAGCCGAATGGCTGCTCAACAAAGTGTTTTTACTATTCATGGTAGAAATACATTGAGTCTAGATGAGCAATTTTCAGAAAATGTGGTTAGTTATATTGACATTGATTATGGCGTTAGGGAGTTAATGATGGAAAAGTTGTACCGCTTAGGTATTGTCGAAGACACTATTTTCTGTGATCTTGACTCACTTTCAACTCGTCTTTGTCGAGAGCAAGGTCTGTGAACATATAAGCCTAACAACCTTATACAAAAGGACTTAAAAATGCTCAGCTTATGTTCTTTTGTCACTAATTTGAACCAAGTATTTATGCATCCATTAGTAAATCGTTAATCTTAATTAGCACTACTTATCGTATTCCGACTCGAAATTAAGCGTGAACTGACTTTTGTTTATACGAGGGTTTTGGATCTTAGCTCACTCATGACCCACTGTGATTGTAGAGCTAAAGCTCCATTTAACAGTGCTTCCCTTCTTTTTGATACAAAAGTTAATCGACTTGTAATCATTATTAACTCAATAGGTTGATATTAAAGTATATATTGATGAACAGTTATTCTTTGACCGAAATATTTATGCAACCTTGGTTCGTTTTCTAATAAAGCAATGCTTTATTGTTTTATATCAACAAGATAGTGGTTTTGGCGTAAAGTTTATAAATAAGTTAAGGGACCGCCTTTACTGTGCAACCCCTTCAACGCAGTTAAGTTTTTTTGAAATTAGGATATTCAATTGAATCATTTTTATTGGAAAGCATTAAAAATAAAGTGGTATATGCTTGGAGCACTTAGTAGCTTCACTTTGGCGTCTTTTTTTGTTTTTTTTACACAGTCAGAATCACCGCTATTGGCTCAATGGGGGCTGGTCATATTTCTAACTGTTGTTGGGGTTTCTCTTTTCTATGAGTGGTATAGCGCTCCCCAAAACACCAAGTGGGGCAAATTTTGCAATACAATATTTCAGTCTAGCTATCAAAGAACTAAGCACTTGAGTCAGGAGCAGGCGTTGTTTGATATAAAAACTCTATTTGCTGCTTTAGTTGTGATCTTTGTAATTGGTCTTCTAAGCTGGATTTATCCATCTCAAACTTTCTGGTTTAAATGGATAATCACTATTTTAAGTGGTGTAATTGGTTCATATTTATTTAACGAGGAGTTCAAATCATCTAAGGAATTTGAGCAACGCTACTTATTTTCGTTTTCTATTATAGTGTTTACCATCACGGTGGTATTTGTGTATATGCTCTCAGATTTTGGGGTTAAGTATGGCGAAGATATACACGAGTTTCCCATCTTTATAGTTACAATTGGTGCATGGTTTTCAACTGGTGTTGTTGGTGCTGTCTTGAGGGCTTCTTATCAACGGTTGCGTGATAAACGGACTGCCCCTAATAACCAAAATAATAAGGATGCGTAAACTAGCCACTGTTTTAGGTATTCGCTCTAGCTCTTTTTTGTCCAGGTACGGCTTAGAGCGACCGCTCTAAGTCGTTATTGCCCCAAAGCTTGTTTCAAAGTTAAAAATGCAAGTAGGGCAAATAAAGCTTTGGCTATAGAAAAGCTAATGTGATGAGGTTACTTTCAATCTAGAAGTCATGCCCATCCGATCTTTCAAAAGCCTGCCAATACGCTTGTCAGGATAGCATCTCCCTCAAGACGGAGCGGAATGACCAACAACGAAAAGCAGCCTGCCTTATAAGCGCAAGCCTGTGAGAGGATGTGATACGAGTGTCAGCCTGAATGCGGGGGCCAAAAGGCTGTCAACCAAGTTCAATAATCAGTCGAAAGTCAGCTTGACAGAATGAGAAAGCTAAAACAATATCAAGTGATTACCCATCGAACTGTATAAAAAACAGCTATCGTATAAAAGCAAATTCCTATAGCATCATTTATACCAATTGACACGGATGTGGCAGCGGCCGAGTCCAACAAGCGATTTATGCTCTGCAAACAGCGGAGTGCATAAATACTAAGACGTTATGCATCAGGGAAGCTATGAGAGACGATTTAGAAAAAATTAGAATCGCATTTGAGAAAGTGGATAAGTCGAATCTCCCTATAACCTTCAGCAATTTCCCTCATGGGGCTTGTGGAGACACCTGCGAAGTATTAGCTGAAATTCTTTTAGAGCTTGGTCACGGAACTTTTCAATATGTAGCTGGACGCCGTGAAAATGGTAATAGCCATGCTTGGTTGCAGCGTGATTCAATCATAGTCGATATTACGGCAGACCAATTTGATGAAATATCTGAACATGTATACGTAGGGTCTTTAAATGATTGGTATAGGTCATTTGAAGTTCAGCAGGAGCATGAGGCTGGCTACAGTAGGTTGGGCGCTCGCTCAAGAGCTGAACTTTCAGGTGTTCATTCAAGAGTTTTGGCCGTATTAAATGCATAACAAACAAAGACAGCATCGCTTTGCGGGCTGGACGCGCTAACGCGAACCGCTGCTTTGGGTGTTAGGCATTACGAAAAATTTGAGGATATATGCAAGTATCAAGAAGAAGTAAGTTTTCCTTAGCACAGCTGTTGAGCGTGCTAGATAAGCCAACAGTTTTTGTGATTTTCGATAAATTTGGTTTTACTCCACAAGCAGTAGCATCTCCAACAGGGATAGCTGATGAGCTACTCTCTGCCTCCGACACGCTTTTATCTGATATTATTTTAGAGATTGTACATACAGCGAAAACGTTAAGAAATAAAACCAGTCCTAAATATCAGTTCGATGATCAATTTAGCATACTGGAAAAATCTTTACTTCTTGATGGATATCAAATTGAAGGTAACTCAGTTAAAGCGCTAGACCCTAATTTTGTGGGAAAAGAACCAGTTGAAGATGCTTTGATTAAGGAAGTTCAAGAGTCATCCATCGTAAACAAGCAAGACATTGTAGATGCTATAAAGTGTTCAGCTGATGATTTTGTAAAAGCACAACCAGACTATAACGGTAGTTTAACTAATATTCGTATCGCATTAGAAACACTAGTTAGAGAAATTGCTTTCGATAAAGGCTTCACGACAACAAAGAATGGTAACACTTGGGGGCCTTCACTTAATTACCTTAAAACGAATGGTTTTATCGACCAAAAAGACGAGAACGCTCTTTCTTCTGTGTATACATTTATTAGTAATGGGGCTCATATACCCTTAGGATTTAGTCAAGAAGAGTTTGTTCGTCTTGGGAGAAATTTATGCTATTCAATGTGTTACTTTTTTATCAAGAAGTTTAATGCCTAACAAGAGACTGTTCAAGATGGATTCGCAACGCGTGGCATTTTCACTATGCGTTGATTTAATATATCGCGTCAATTAACACATAGATGTCGCGTCAATTAGGGCGTCTATTATTTGAGCTATATGGGTTGTGAACTTCGCAGGGTGATCCATACACCTCATACTAAACCAATCTTCTTCAGGCCTTGTATTGTCAAGGATGCGAGCGTAGCGAGTACCAGTATGGCTTGTCCTTGATGATATAAGGGCCTGATGAAATAATGACCTATGAGGCGTATTCTAATTGACGCTAAGTTGGCTTTCTAGTTGTCGTCTTACAACGCATTTTTACTGTTCTAATGAGGTAAGTAAGCGCGCATTCGCACTATACAAATGTAAAGTGAGGCCAGATATAAAATGGAAAATTACATCTCAGAATTACAAGTAAGGCTTAGTGCATGCACAGCCAGAAGTCGGGATAGGCTAGAATATGCCTTCTATCTGACCATCAAATGTGATGATCTTTGTAGCTTGTACTTTGAGCACTTGAACAACACAGGCATTCGAAACAAGATAGTCAGGCATTTAAAAAATAGGGCAGGTGCAAACCAAGATAAAATTCCGCCCTGGTTTTTAGATAAGCTTATGCAAGATTTCTACGGAGCGGAGGGCCGCCACCGAATATCTCTAGGCACGGCAATCAAAGAGCTCTCAACGTTGTATAGCCAAGACAAAATAAAGACTTTTATCGAGTGGCAGATTCTATCGCATGGCATTCTCGACAGGAAACGAGCATTTGCCCTTACCGCAGTGCACTATGACCCAGACTTAGAAACCCTGCTGCTAAATTCGTGGTCTACATTTGGAGATGCTGGTTCGTTGGATGTGCTAGTAAAGCATGGATCAGACGAACAGCTAGCTCAGCTTTTCCCCGCTATATGGGCTTCAGCGCACGTCAAATCCTATATTCGCTATGTTGCTTTGAAACGTGTGGCTAAGTTTGACTTCTCAAAGGTTGAATTTATAAAAACGGAGAGGCCTGTTTCTTATTTATCTGCTTGTGTTGCGGCAAGCAAAGATATTAGTGACGATTTTATCCTAGATGCTGCAAGATCGGTGGATTCAATCAATGATCTTGGATACATAGTTTGGTGCGCAGGCAAGCTCGAAAAAAGAAATGTACTTGATCATTTAATGGACGAAATCGAGGCAATTGAAGCAAAGATTCCACTAGAGTTCTGGGAACCGGAGTTCTATGGCGTCGCTTAACGAAGCCAAACACGGCGCCAGTTTTTCATTTCGGCTCCACTTTTACACGGCAAAGCTGCGCGTACTGGCAGCGTCAACGGTTTATTGGGTTTGGAGTTTAAATGACACAAAACGAATTAGTACAAGAAGTTCTATATATGGCTGAAAACATAACTCAAAACTTCAAACCAGTAGATGGTAGCTGTTTGTATATGAGCGCCATCCTAGCAGCAATGATTAATGACCATTTGCCTGTAGCGACTCGATTTGTGACGGGAAGTTTGTCTGTCGCAGGTTCTAAAATATTTGCTCATCACCCTATTAAACCAAAACTAAATCAAAAGTCAGGATTAATCGCACAATGGGATGGTCACGCTTGGGTTGAAGTTGACGATTTGATTTTTGATTTATCAATATTTCGAACAGTCTTTTCAACAGCAGCTTCACCTCATATTCAGACCCTCTTTGAAGAGAGATTTGATCGTGGTACGGCTTATTTAATTGGGCAAAATCATAAGCTAATCGAAATGGGTGTAGAGTATACCTCACTAGAACTATTGTCTGACGATGACGCGACCATATTTATACAAAATGCCGATAGGATTGGGTTGATAAACGGTTAAAATATTTGGTTCAGTGTAAACTTTATTTGATTACCATATATTCATAAATCCCACGACCTACCTTTAGACTCTTTGCACTAGCCCATTTCTGTCCAAAAATGAGCCAGTGAATCACTCTAAGACAGACTGATTCACTGAACCAGACTTGCCTAGTCTGGTTCAGGCGCAGAACCTAGCCATTGTGCATGGATTTTAGTGGGCAATTGGGGGGGGGCAAAACTTGATTCGAGAATACTTGATTAAACTAATGCATGCCTGCTTTTTGAATAATATTTACTAATGTTAAGAGTTAGCTCAGTCTAAATGTTGATATATAGGGTTGAGGCGTCGTAAATCAAGATCATTAATCAGCCAAAAGTGCGCCTAATCGAATTGTAAAGCTAAAACGATATCAAGCAATTACCTATCAAGCCGTATAAAAAACAGCTACCGCAAAAATCCAAATTCATATAGCATCATTTATACCCGTTTACATGGATGTGGCAGCGGCCAAGTCCTACAAGCGATTTATGCCCTGCAAACAGCGCAGCGCATAAATACTAAAACGTTAAGCAGCGCATCAATATCGTGGGGTTATGATGGATTTATTTACACCTATAGCAGATGATGAAAAATTACACCCAATATTTAAAATGATGCTTCAGAAACAATACGGACCTGAACGAGAAGTTTTAAACTCATGGGCTAAAGGTTTTGAAGATAGAGATGGGAAGTTTGTGTATGAGCTCCAAACTACTTTCGAATCGTCTATGTGGGAATTGTATCTTAATGCATTTTTAAATGAACTTGGCGCTAATACGGATTTTTCCAAGTATGCTCCAGATTTTGTAACTGAATTAGACAGGCCTATTGTTCTAGAAGCAACAATTGCAGCACCACCCCAAGGCGGAGAAGGACCTGCAGGTCATTCTCAAAAATTTGCGCCAACGGATTTTGCTACTTTCAATCAACAATCAGCAATTCGAATATCTAATAGCCTTTCGTCCAAAATAAAAAAATATCGAACTAGTTACTCCAAACTAGAACATGTAAAAGATAAACCCTATGTTATTGGTTTGGCATCTTTTGATCGTCCTTATTCACACTATGCTATAAATAGAGCAATTGTCGCAGTCTTATATGGCCTATATGTTGATGAGGAAACAACGATTGCAACTGGTGCTAATGAATTAATTAAATATCCAGTTGATGCTGTGATAAAAAATGAAAGTGCCACAATACCATTAGGTCTTTTCACCACGGATGAATTCAACGATGTTAGCGCTGTAATTTATAGTTCTTTAGCTACTTGGGGTAAAATTCGTGCTTTGGCAGATAATCCGAGTGCTCAAACCGTCTATCATACTAGTCATTTACCTGTTGATGACAGTATCTTCCCAGAGATGCGTAATTCTATGAAAGCCGATTATGTAGAAGATATTGCAGATGGATTACATATTTTACACAACCCATTTGCAGAGCACCCTTTGGATGTAAGTACTTTTAATCATGAACGAGTAGCTCAATACTTTGTAGATCCTAGAACAGGAATGATGGATATTATTGCACCGGACGATTTTCTTTTATTGAGACAATTAATGAGTGCAGTCGTACGTAGCGATGCTTAACAAGAGCAAGCAGACAGACAAATTAATCGCTTAGGCTCTTAACTTGTTGCTGTTGCAAGCGTTAAATTTTACTGGAGGCTTTAATGCATCGCAATACAATGCAGTATAAGAAAATATTTGATTCAATGTCTCCTGAACACATTGAGGAAATGAATCAACGCCAAGAAGAAGAGCATATAAAGCAAGCTTATGCTTTCAAAGTTGGCTATGAGCAAGATATTTGCTATCTGTGTGGAAAATCTTTTAAAACTATAAGCAAAAATGAACCTTGCTTACATTGGTTATTGCGCCAATGTAAATTTAAAAAGAAAGATTTTCCATTGGTATACGAGAAGTATGGGTATGGAAACATTGCTGCATTTCTACGCTGGTGTGCAAACCAAGAACGGTTTCATTCAAACATTAATGATCTTGAAGAAGAAAAGGCAGACAGAAAAGTTATCTCATACACAATAAAGTGGAAAAATATTGAATGGACATTTGATTGTTCAAAAAATGACTACGCTGGTCATGAAAGTACATCAATAGATTATCCCCATTACCATTTTCAAATGCGAATTGATGGGCGACAGTTTGTTAATTTCAATGACTTCCATGTACCGTTTCACGATCAGGATTTGTTTGTTCTTAGCTTGAGTCAGGAGCAAGGAGAGTGGTTTAATCATAACTTTGGCAATATTGGTTCAGGCATGGAAGAGGCTGTAAGTGTAGATCCCGAAGTTGCTCTCGAGCACATGAGTAGTGCAGAGGAAGATGATGCGACATATCACCTATCAACGATCATCGAAGCAATCGACCAACCAATTCCAGGCGAATTGATTGATGAAATCCGCGAAGAATCAGAGAGAACCGGTCAGCCAATGAGCTATATAGCAAAAGAGAAATTAGCTGGCATAGCAAATGTCCGTACCGTGATAACTCCGTCAGAATCAATTCCAGAAATTTCATCCCGTACAGAACATAAGCGTAGGTAAAGTTTAACAAAGCAATTAAGGTGTGATGCGTTACGCTCGTCGGCTTTGGTATGGAGTTCAGTGCGCTTTGCTGGTTTAGTGGGGTACACCTCATTGCAGGCGTTACCGTATATCCCCTTGCCATACTTTCCCTAATGAGACTCATCATCTTAAGAGCTTTAACTCTAACAAGCTTTTGTCCAAAAATGAGTCAAATTATCCGTCGGTTTGGTATAGCAACTAAAAGTGAGTCATTATCTAGCGACTCTATTTATAAGATATTTATTTATGACAATTTCTAAGATTATATTTCCATTAACATTTCTGATTTTTAGCTTTGCAGCCGTTGCTGAAGGCAATACATCTAACGACTCATTTAATAAAGCTAAAAAGATGCTTGAGCGACAGGTCTATCAAGATCATCGTCTGACTCTCTACTGTGAAGCTAAATTTGATGCAAAAAAGAACCTCGAAGCGCCTGTTGGATTTGTTACTACAACTCATTTAAAACAAGCTAAGAAAATCGAGTGGGAACACGTCCACCTTTAGATTTAACAAGTTGAGAATGGTAAGAAAACCCTTGTGTAGGAGAGATTTTAAACATTCTCATCTAGCGCTCAAGTTCTTTGCTTGCCTTCTTGCGATACGTAAAGGCCCCAACCTAAAAAGGGACCTTTCATTTGGTTGCTCTTCGCCCATCGGGCGGAAGATAAAATCTCAGCTCAACGGATGTCCAGTCTATTGACTGCCAACTACCTTGAAAAACACCGCAGGAGAGGCACTAATCTCATTTGAAATCATCATTTTCATTTCTCCTTGAATAAAGTTTTTCGAATTCTCTGGCAACGGAAGACCAGTTGGAAGTGGGCTCACTTTCGTGACCAGACACCAGTCTGTATCTGCATCGTTACAATGCAGTATTCGCTTTTTCCAACCTCCTCTACCTGAATCACTATCGGCTACGTTGGCTTTCCCAAACTACCCATCAACATCAATAGAATGTGTAGACACTTTATTAGAGGATAAATCGTCAGAGGTATTACCCTGAGTATTATGAGTATTCACAAATAATTGAATAATGAATACACCATAATTCGGAATTAGGCCTTAGAATGGCGAATCGAACGTGGACACTACCTTCTCTCTAAATCCGCCTAAAAGCTCAAAAGACTGAGATATTAAACCTATAATATTCCTAGATGTGGTTGTATCCAGAGAATCGGATTGCAAGGGCTTTTGTTTATAGCTACTTTCAAATTCTAGTTTGTTACTACCTCTAGGTGAAATGCAATCTTTCATGACTTCATTTTTATCAAACGATACTATTTCTGACAGATTAACATTGACGGGGGTTCTAAATATTACAGGTTGATCGGGTATTTCTTCTGCTATTCGATTAGCAAATTCGACAAGTTTTGGCTCTGCAAATGTGAATAGCCATGCTTGTTGGTCAACTGATGTCGTCATACGTAAAATACGGCCTAATACTTGCCTAAAGTAGAGCTCGGTTTTAACTCTGCTGAGGTGACAACATACTTGCAACCGTGGGATATCCGTTCCCTCACTTATCATCCCAACACTGACAATCCAGTTGATCGAACTGTTCCGAAATTCATTTATTTTATGTGAAGGTTCGTCTTCTTTATAGGTAACAATTTGAGCGGTTTGATTAAACTCCGTTTTAAGCATGTTGAAGATATATGCAGCGTGCTCTGTTGATGAGGAAACAATAAGCCCTGCGGCATTAGGATTGACCTTCTTGATGATTTTAAGCTTGTCTGTTGCTAGTGTTAGAATATGTCGGAGCGCATCAACATTTTTGATGACCGATTGATAAGGAACTGATGTACCTTTGAATAATTCATCAAAACAGCTAAAGGTTTTTGTCTCATTGTCTTCGTCAGTAACAGATATTTTTTCGTTATCTATCAGTACTATTTTGGGACTTCGACACACAACGTCAATAATGGCTTCTTTTAGACCATAAATAAAATCACATTGAATTTTATTATCTGGGTCAGTATATCGAGACAAGACAATAGGAGCCTGATCTGAACGCCATGGAGTCCCCGTCAAAGCTAAAGTGTACTGAGCTTTGTCTTGTATATTGAGTAAAATCTCTTCACCCCAAGCATTTGCATCTTCAATCGTTCCCCCTGAACAATGATGGATCTCATCAAAGATCACCAATACTCGATTTCTCTCTAGTAATTGCCAAAAGTCTTCTTTAAAAGATAGCATTCCTTGATAAGTATAAGAGCAACCGATAGAACCAATCACACCATCAAAACGACATGACAACCTGTGTGAAAATGTTTTCTGAATTCCCTGTGCAATATTCACTGAAGGCGAAAAACAAAGAACAAAATCGATAAGACCTTGTTCAAATAATTTAGCCGTCACCTCAGATGCCATAACCGTCTTCCCAGCCCCTGGAGTAGCCAAACAGAGGAAATGCCTTTGGCTAGTATTAAATTGCTTTATGACGTGATTGACGCACTCTGACTGCCATTGCCTTAATTGCATTAGATTAACTTCTGTTGGTGAGCGAGCACGGTCTTAATCGCCTTTATCTGTCCCAGTAACTTCGAGCTATTTTCTCTAGCAAGCATATATTGTGACTCCAGATGCGTTTTCATTTCAGGGAATGAATTGTATAAACGCATATATTCTTCGGACTCTCCAATACTGGTGAGCAAATCAACTTCCGATTGTTTAAGGCGTTGTTCTAGATGTTGTATTTTATCTTTACTGGTATCTTTTGTTAGCGATAATGGATGATCATTTTGCTCATCATTAGTGCTTATAATGAAATTCGTTTTTGAAAATAACTCTGTCTTCTGGTACGAGATAGATTTTAAGTCTTCGGTTTGATATTTTTCCAAAAGCCCTTTTTTAACCAATCTAGATATTTGTCGATAAATGAATTTATATGCTTGGCTTACACTTTCACAGCCTTGTGAAACCGCAAAATATGCATCACGTAATTCTATAACTTGAAAACGATTGAAGCTCTCATCCTGGAGAATAGTATGTAATGTTGAGCATATTTTGATTGAAATTTTTGACATAACGTTCTCACAGGGCTCATTGCTCACTCTTTTTGAGTGTTAGATGGACATAAAAAACAATTGCGGATTATAGTCCGTGGCTTTATAAGCCGCAACTTTAGATAGTCTTTCTTTTTAATGAGATTAAAAATGAGAGACTTAGCCGTACAATTTGGATGCAAACTAAGAGCTAAACGTAAAGATCTTGGGATATCACAGGAT
>Ga0208032_1000953_pt1 | contig 13330 bp, 9 predicted proteins | sample MalvirAntarct_66_FD_184254 | JGI IMG/M metagenome (GOLD analysis project Ga0208032, IMG submission 184254) | Marine viral communities from the Global Malaspina Expedition - Malaspina viral metaG Antarct_66 (SPAdes) (version 2) | ecosystem: Environmental > Aquatic > Marine > Oceanic | place: West... | reverse complement strand
CCTGATGCTACTGCTGTACTGACCCACTGCGCGTGCTTCTGCCTATCGGTCAGCGAAATCAGTCTTCCTCTTTTTCCTTCCAATAGGCATCGAACTTTTTTCCGAGTACGAGTAAAGCAGCCGCTTCCGCTAACGCTTTATCCTTTCTACGTAACTCACGTTCTAGCTCGTTAATGCGTTTTTTGTCAGTCTTCTGTCCAGGTGTTGTCTTGGCTTTACTTGTCAGTGTTGTGCTTGTATTACCGGCAATGCAAGCTTGCTTCCATCCGTTGACTTGCTCAGGATATAACCCCTTAGCTCGGCAATATTCATTTAACTCAACTGCCGACAGAGAGGCTGTTTCCAATACCACTGAAAACTTTTCTTCACTTGACCATTTATCCGATGAACTGACTTTTGACACGTTTAACCCTGAGGTATTAAATTGCTTTTGCCAACTATACAGGGTTGAGAGATTAATGCCTTCTTGCTCTGCAAACTTACGAACCGACAAACCACTTTGACTAAACTTGTTTAATATAGCTTCTTTAAATTGACCGGAATGCCTTTGATAATTCACTTGCTGTAACTTACCGCTCCCTGTTTATTTGTAAATTAATTGAGGCGACAACTATCCTGACACAGGGGGATAGTGGCAATAAAACTTTTTCTTCCCAATTAATGTAAAATGATATGTCCTTTTTTACGTGATTAAAGACATGTTGTGCCTTGACGATATTTGTTGTTAGTAAGCATTTGGCATAAAAAATCATTAACAGTTGTTTGTCGTGAGTAGCAGAAAAATAATTAGTCACTAATCCATGCATTACGGTACTCCTATAACAATCCGGGCATTATGCTGTTTGGCTGAAGAGATAGATAACAACCACCAAGGTCACAAACCAAAAGCCACTCACTAACTTCCAGAAAAAAAGACTATTAGATTGTTTTATTTCAGGTTGAGGCTTTAGAAAATTGGGATTAGGTTGAGTTAAATCGGTCATGAATTCGGAAACAGTATTATAACGTTCACTCAAATCAAACTTGACCCCTTTCTCTAATGCCTTGTCAAACCATATTGGTATAACTGGATTGATATCGGATGCTGTTATGTACCTTAGTTTGTCGTAATCTCGCATGCTTTTACAATCTTCAACCTGTTTACCATAAGGCAAACAGGCCGTGAATATTTCATAACATAAGGTTGATAAACTATAAATATCACCCTGGACGCCAGGATTTTTACCTTGTAGATAGTTTGGGTCAGAATAACTCGCTGTACCTAACACGCCTTGAAATTCAATAGGACTGTAAAGTTCTGCGATACCTGCAACAAATACCGAACCAAAATCGACAATTTTGACTAAATCTTGGTCCATAATCATGATGTTCGCAGGTCTTAGATCTTGATGAACAGCATCCTGTTGATGAAATGCTTCGAGTGCCGAGGCGATCTTTTTTACTATCTGAATAGCCCTTTTAGGTGAAACAGGATAATGCTGCTCGAGCCATTTATCTAAACTTTCTCCTGGAAGCCATTCCATAAGGTAATACAACCCCGTTCTTGGCCTATGATGCTGAATAATCTTGACCACATACTCTGAATCAATACGACTACCAACCCACTGCTCTCTGATAAACCGATCAATATAATGAATATCATCAATAAAATTCTTGGAGGGAACTTTCATAGCAAATTGTTCATGAGTCTCTTCGTCTTCAACAAGATATAAATGACTTCTGCTAGACGAAAAGACTTCCTTTATTACGCGGTATCCATCAAGTTTCATACCCGATTTTAAAATTGGGGGAAAAGGTAAACGCGTTAACTCCAAATTTAAATCATCTATATGCTGCTCAGGTAGTGATCTCAAATGCAATAAAAGGCAACTCATGTTGTCATCACTATTACCATTTACTGATGCCGAAATGAGTTGTTTGCAAATCTCAGACATGGGTATAGGTTGAGTGATCAGCCTGAGTAATTCATCTTCAACGATAAAATCATGTATACCGTCTGTGCAAAGCAAAAATCGATCATCTTGTTGTAAATTGAATCGACTAAAATCAATATGCAGTTTATTGTCCATCCCAACCGCGCGAGTAAGAAAGGTTTTACCTTTTTCAATACTTGCAAAATGATCCTGTGTTAACTGAGTTAATTTATTATCTCTAATAAGATAAATTCTGCTATCACCAACATGGAAAAAATAGCCGCTATGGCCTTTTAAGACTAAAGTGCTTAGTGTTGTGAGATAGCCTTTATGATCATTTTTATATTGATGACTTTTACGAAACAAACGCAAATTTATTGCGGAGAGAACTTGTTCGCCGCTCTTACTCACTGACCACATGTCCGGTGTTTGGTAATATTCAACTAAAAATCGTTCTACCGCAATTTGACTCGCTTCACGCCCTGCTTCAGCAGAGCTTACACCATCTGCAACAACAAAAGTGTAACCTTTAACTTGTTGTAAATACGGGTCATGAGGTAATAGAAAATCTGCGGCATCTTCGTTTATGCTTTTTATACCTGCATCTGTTTTATAGGCTACATCTATGTCAAACCCACGCATAGGCATAATAAACCTTCCAAGTAGATTTATTGAGTTAATGACAACAATAACCGACTTATTAGACTATCGATATGGTACAAAACAAGATCTACGATATATAAGCAAAACCTTTCAATTCAGATCTACCTACCCCAACCTATTATAAGCACATGTAATTATCATTAATAACAGAGACATAAATTCAGGAACACCTAAAAGTAGGTAACTAATACAACAAGAATTTATTTCAGTAGGATATTAAAGAGTAGTTTGATCATTTACCGATTAACTTGGTTAAACTCTATAAAACAAGTTAGAAAGTGAGTGGTCATGGCTGTTCTTCAATCTAAAGCTTGGCAAGCATTATTATTTGCGACATTGGCCTTTGCAGCTAACTTTTCTGTGTGGACACTGTATGCTGCCGTTGTAATCCCTTTTGCAGACCAACTCGGATTTTCACTCACTCAGTTAGGTATATTGTTAGCATCACCAATGCTTACAGGGGCATTAAGTCGAATCCCAGCAGGTCTATTAGTTAATCAATTTAATACTAAAAATTTATTCTGTTTACAAATGCTGTTGTGCATACCTCCATTGCTATTATTACCTTTAGCTGATGATTACAATGGCTTGCTGATTATTGGTTTTTGGATTGGATTGAGCGGAAGTTCATTTACCTTCGGTATTAATTATATTAATGATTTTTTCCCTAGTAAAAACCAAGGCACAACAATGGGTATATTTGGTGTTGGTAATGCGGGAGCCGCTATCAATTTAGTGTTTGCGCCAATAATAATTGAACTTTGGGGGTGGTCCTATTTGGGGCCTGTATATGCCATCGGATTAATTATTATTACAAGTCTATTTTTTTGGTTTGCCCCAAACTCTACAGTAAAAAAACAACCCGTTTCAGTTAATCTCAATATGCAATTCAATCATTTGTTTGAAACAATAAAAAACCTACATGTATGGGCTTTGGGGTTATACTACTATTTTGTATTTGGCTCCTTTCTGGCGTTATTAATGTGGTTACCTTATTACTACATGCATGCCTACCAATTAAATATTATGCAAGCTATGGCCTTTACTTTATTTTTTGTCGCTACATCATCCGTTGTTAGAGCTCTCGGCGGTTGGTTTGCAGACAAATATGGTGGAAGAACTGTTAATTGGAGCGTGTTCTGGGTCTGTTTAGTCTGCTTATTCTTTTTAAGCTATCCACCAACCACTATGACAATTCACGGTGTCCATCAAGACGTTAATTTAACTATTTCAATCAATGTATGGCTGTTTACGGCCCTACTATTCATTATCGGTGTCGCTCAAGGATTTGGGCGAGCCAGCGTATTTAAAGTTATTCACGATCAATATCCCAAAAATACAGGTGCTGTCGGTGGTGTTGTTGCGGCAATTGGTGCTTTGGGCGGTTGTACGTTACCCATTCTCTTTGGTATATCCGTGGATATTATAGGTATTTATAGTGCAAGTTTTATGGTGTTGTATGGTGTTTTAGCTCTGTGCATGATGGCGATGTATTTGGCAATCCAAGCAGAAGAACACCAAAAAAGAATTGTTGAAGCAAAAAGATATAATTTCCTAGAGGATGATAATTTATGAATCAAATAATTAATGATGGTGATTTGCCCTTAGTTTATTCATGTTCTGGTTGCTCTAATGTTGCACAATTAGCCAATGATTTAGCAATCGAACTTACTGTTTTGGGCATTGCAGAAATGTCTTGTATTTCCGGTGTAGGAGGACATGTAAGGCCTTTGGTTAAATTGGCTAAATCAGGTAGACCTATCATCGCAATCGATGGTTGCCCATTAAGTTGTGTTGCATCATGCTTAAATCAACACAATATCAAAGCGACACATCATTTTGAGTTAACTAACACTATGAACTTACAAAAGCGTCAATATAACCAATGCACAAAAACCGACTTGCAAAGTGCTTTGGCAATGATCATCTCAAAAATAAGTGATTAATTATAAAATAAATATGCATTTGGATATTTTAAGTCAATTAAACTATATATTTGTCGTATTTAAAACCATCAAAGCCCCTAAAAAGAGCATTTTAAATATCACACACAAAATGCTCTATTCCACCTGTTTTTCTTAGCAACCTTTAAAAGGTTTTGAATTTATTTCGTCTATAATTTGACTCAAATAGCGAACGATTATTTTCATCCATCACAGATCTATTCCTTTAAAGTTAACTTTTACCAAATACCAAATAACACATACTCACTTGTGGATACAATATCAGTAACACCAACAGCTCAACATTATATCAAAATAAAAATTGTGAGTAGTTTATTTTTAAGGCTAAAGTAATGCTTTTGAATTAAATGACATGCATCAACTTTTTTATTATTTAGTCAGCCAGAATACCTTATCACGGCATGATTGGAGTTTAATATGGCTACTGAGAAATTTAACCTTTTTGCTTTCAAAGACAAGATGAAAATTTTGCATCTTAGTTGGATGGCATTTTTTATAACCTTTTTTGTTTGGTTTAACTTCGCCCCCATGTTAATGGCAGTTAAAGAGTCGCTTGGATTAACTACGGATCAAATTAAAACGTTATTAATTTTGAATGTTGCCTTAACAATCCCCGCACGCGTGATTATTGGGATGTTGACGGACAAATATGGTCCCAAAATTGTTTATTCTGCCTTACTGATCTTTTGCTCAATTCCTTGTTTCATGTTTGCGTTAGCTGATGATTTTATCCAAGCCGCAATAGCTAGATTCTTACTAGGTTTTATAGGTGCAGGGTTTGTCATTGGTATTAGAATGGTATCTGAATGGTTTCCGCATAACGAACTGGGAACAGCTGAAGGGATTTATGGAGGTTGGGGGAACTTTGGTTCTGCTGCAGCAGCATTTACTTTACCGTCCATCGCACTGTTATTTGGCGGTGATGATGGTTGGCGTTATGCTATTGGAATTACAGGTATAATTAGTTTTTTATTTGGTTTTATATATTATTTTAATGTCACAAATACACCAAAAGGCTCTACTTATTTCCGTCCTAAAAATTCATCCGCAATGGAGGTTACTTCAGTTGGTGATTTTTATTTATTACTACTAATGAAAATCCCTATGTATGCCGCATTGTCATTACTCACCTGGAAACTATCTCCATATGGCGTAAATCTGCTGAGTCACCTTATCACTTACTTCATTTATAGTGGTTTATTTGTGCTTTATTTATTTGAAGTTTATAAAGTATGGAGCGTTAACAAACATATTTTTAGAGAAAAAGTACCTGAAATACATAGATACAGTTTCAAACAAGTCGCCGTTCTCGATATTCTCTATTTTACGAATTTTGGTTCTGAGCTTGCTGTTGTTTCCATGTTACCATTGTTTTTTTCAGACACTTTTTCATTGGATCCCGTTTTAGCTGGACTGGTTGCAGGTGCGTATGCATTTATGAACCTTATGTCTCGACCTGCAGGTGGATTTATTTCAGACAGATTTGGCAGAAAATCAACACTATTAATTTTGACAGCTGGATTAGCTGTGGGTTATTTCCTGATGGGCCAAGTCGATAGTGGTTGGCCACTGTGGTTAGCTGTTGTAACAGCGATGGCTTGCTCTTTCTTTGTTCAATCTGGTGAGGGAGCTGTATTTGCTGTTGTACCATTAATTAAAAGAAGACTTACAGGGCAAATCGCTGGTATGACCGGTGCTTATGGGAATGTTGGAGCAGTAACCTTTTTGACCGTATTATCTTTTGTTGATTATAAATCGTTCTTTTTAATTATCTCAGCGACTGCTTTAGTGGGTTTTATTACTCTATTTTTTATGGAAGAACCTCGCGGCCAAATCGCTGAAATCAAGGAGGATGGAACCGTAGAATTAATCAATGTTTCTTATAAAGGTTAATTTTGATAAGCCACGAACACTATGGTGTTTGTGGCTTTCATAAACCTTAACTTATATAGATCTTCAGAAAAACTCATTACCTTTACTAAAATACAGTTTTTTTGCTTGGTAACTCAAAATGAGCAAAAAGTGCAAAAAGCTAAATATGCTTTGATGGCGTTGTGCCTGCTTATATCTATTGTTGACCAATGCGATTTCTAAAAAACCATTACCGTCATGTTTACCTAAAAAGCGCCCTTCACTCTCACTTGCTACTACAAAATTATTTACATCAAATCCGTAATCTGTGATGGTTTTTTTCCATCGATTTTCAATACGCTGTGACTGCTCTTTCGTCAAATCCGCACGATGAAACCTGAACTTTAAATGCCTATCTTTTAAGTCCAGTAACTGACAAAAGCGAATAAATATTCTTGACACTGTTGAGTCGGGACACCTTAAAGCATAATCCTTTCCTGGTACGGCGTATTTTAATATTTCCATGCTCAGCCTCACATTAGATAAGGTTAATGGTTCAACACCAATACTCTTGTCGAATTTGTCGCAAAGATACATAAATACTTTAGTGGATTTAGCAACAGTTGCATCAGCTTTGGCAACATATTCGGCATTATGTAATCTTGGAAAGGCTGGGATCAATGGAAGTCGCTTACCTATGCGCGGGTAATGTTGATGTATTTGCTCAGCATTATTAAGTAGTTGCTGTAACTCTTCGAGTGGAACATTGTAATATTGAGATGACTCGATAACCGAACTGACTTTCAAGGCGTTCAGTGCGCGAGCCCAAGTCATGCTGCTTATCTCAGTATTTGGTTTTATTTCTCTTACATATGTTGAAAATGTTGGAACCGACAAGGATGACGTTAATGGTGCAGGCTTTATTGCTAATTTCGCTTCTGTATCTCGAGTGTAATAGTTTAACCTTTCAGCCAAACTTAAGCCCGGCTCTGGTTCTAGCCAAGATACTCGCCCAACACATTCTGAAGTAAAATACTTAGTTAACGTAAAGTAAGGCTTTAAGTCTAAGTAGTACAAAATATCTTTGAGGTGTAAATAGCTATTTAACGTTGATTGAACATCTTTATGCCCCATCAGATGAGCCAAGATGAACATTTTTTTACGGCTATTCATATTAAAGCGTAATCTGCTTTGTAACCGTTGTAGGTAATCATCATCGAATATTTGATGACCGAATATCGTTAGTTGTACACGCCCCTGCTTTATGGTTCTTGGATTTAAGCGGCACCAAGACCAATTAGCAAAACTATGACGAAGATGATGAATTCGTAAAGTGTAGTCTTGAGTAAAGTGACGGATTAAATCTGTTATTAACTCATAAGCCTGATTGACTCGAGTTGCATCGTCAAACAATAGCGCCTTTTTGTTTGCACCTGAGTGTTGCTGTATTTGATATCGCACCCGTAACTTTTCTATGGCTGTCTTTGGCCAAAGCGCATCTAATGGTAATTCACGACGAGCAGAAGTCGTTTTCAGTGAGCGATGCTGATTGGGTCTAACCGAAAGCTGCACATAGTCAAATGCATCTTTGGCTGGCGTATTGACTGCAAATGAAAAGTCAGCCCAGGTTAATTTTGCAGCTTCATTTCTTCGCAAGCCGCTGTAAAAGCAAAAACATAACAAAAAATAAGCATATTGATAAACAAGATCATCTTGAACATGATCTGTGAGATATTCCATGACTTCATCAATATGACTTGGTGAAATTAAATTCGCGTCAACTTCACTAGAACTACCAATAACATCAATATCGGATAGGCAGAGATCTCGAACTAAATTTGTTTCTATTAAAAACTGTGCGAAATAATACACATACTTTTTTCGTTGTGCTGAGGTAAACATTTCTGCTGATTCATTGAGCTTATCAGCCCAATCTTCACCCGATAATAACTCTATATCGCATGTACTAAATACGGCTAGAAACGGCTTGCTCAAACTTCTGACATAATCCACTGCAGTGGCCAACTTTAATCGGCGCTTGTAGGTACCTCCATTTTTTAACAGTGAAAATAACCAAGAGCATAGCAGCCAGAGATAAGGATTGGCGGTTACATCTAATGACTTAAGCTTTTTACTCAAAGTATCTAAACATGCTGATCTTGATGCTTCTTTGATTAAATCCGAATAAATGTCATCTAGTTGTTTTAATGTAGTATCAATAGCGATAAAGCAATGGTTTTTGTTCGCCACATGTCGCCATTGCTTAAATTCGTTTGTGCCTTGATCACTTACCCCTAACAAATGTGGCATCGAATGTAAGCATGCTTTATTTGTTAATATTCGCATAAAAGCATGCTCTGGTAGCGCTTGGCTCACACTGGGTAAAAAATACATTTGATACTGTACTGGTCCTAAGTGCAGTATGTTGTGAATTTTTCTAAGCGTACGTAATCTAAGCATTGATAGATCTGACCAATCAAATTCAGATGCCCTGTTTAAATACTTTACGATACACGCTTGGATCTTTGATGTACTTTGTTTGACGTTAGCCCATTGTTGTAATGCCATTACCGCAACATCACTCAATATGTATCGTGATTGATCTGTTGTCTGTTGTTTTTGCCAATAACAAATCCCGCCGACGTAAAACACATCCTGAGGATGCTCAAGGATCGAAAGAAGCTCCTGAGTCTTGCTCACATTCACTGTTAAATAAACTAACAGTGCTGCTCGCCCTAGTTTTTCGTTATTAGATAGAGCTCTATTTGGGCTAATTAATTCTTTATCGAGTTGTGAGTAAAGCATATCAACAATTGGCAGCTTGACGAGCTCAACCGGCGATATAATAGGTTTATCTCGTTTAAGAGTAACAATAGACGGTATGTTGGGTGAATCTATACCATGGTGTTTTTTGGCATAATTGAGTATTGATTGCAAAATCAATAATTGCGTTTGCTTACTCAACACCGCTGGTTTTAGTTGCGCAATTAACGCCTCTAGTTCTTCAGGTAAAATTTTTGTTTCTGATTGAATAAATCTTTTTTTTAAATGCCCAAGTAAGTTTTTATAAGATTGATAAAAATCCTCTTCAACTTTCTCTTTGCCTTGAACATCATCAACTTTGCTGTGATTATAGTCTTCAAATGCATGTTCATTTTGTTCAACGAAAGCATCAAACACCTCTCGATATAAAGGGTGTAATTTTCCACTTTCATTGAGGTTTCTTATGAAATGACGGACTTTAATGATTTCCATCCAACCTCCTCAAATAACTCATCAAGCACAGGGACTATTTCATTGATGGCTTCAACATGGCTTAAAGCTGAATAATGACCTAATGGCACTTCTCCGGCTTGCCAATGACCCATTTGGAAATTGATTAACTCAGGACAAATATTTTTCTCTAGTAAATGAGATTTCAACCAATGTCGTCCAGCATTAGCAGGCAGCTGTATTGTGTTTTTACAATAGTTAACAAGCTCTGATGGTGATAAATTTGTCGCTACAACACTATTGCCTTGTCTATGTAAAAAAAAGAAAGGACCTTGTTGTTTACGTGAATTACGGATGACTTTGTACCATTGTGTTGCCTGAGTATGATTAAAGCTCAACACGTTTTGCTGAACGTCAACTATGTTGTCAATCGTACTGCACATCTTTGGCAGTAACACACGCAACAATGAACGTAAGCACCCTAGGTGACGTTTATATTCTTTCAATTGAGATACTAAAACATTGGGCACTGCGACAATACGAGAATGACTAAAGTCAGAATCGTCTTTATCACTTATACCCATTAAATTTAGTGACGGTAAAAATAAGGCAAATGTTGGTAACGGATTCCAAGCAGCTCTATAGCCCGTTCCAAATAGCAACATCCAAGCTGTATAAGCGGTAAATGCATTATGATATTCAATCATATCTAGCAATCGATGTTGAAAACCAGGTATAGACGCCGACACTCGGTTTGTTAACGAGTAAATTAAGGTTGCTATGGAATCATTTGTCGGTGTGAATGATGACCCCAAGAAGGGATTTGTTTGATCAAAATGTCGAAGCTCAAATAATGAAACCGGTAGTGGTTTGCCCGTGAACAGCTGAATATCTTGTTCAACATTTTGCCATAATTTAGAGAGTTGCTCGGTTCTAAAATGATCCCTGACATTCGCGTAACTTCTCGCAACACGAGTAGTGTACATTTGCACTGCATAGCTATAGTCGATAAAAATAGGATCGATAACATCAGTTGAATTTAGATAATAACTAACAAAGTTAACCAAACGTCGGACACTTACGCGGCCTGAAGCATGTCGATCTGATAGCTTTTTTAGTTTTCGAACGACTGAACTCGTAATTCTTTTTGGATCTTTTTCCTTAAGGATAGGTCCGGTTAACTGAGTCTGCCGATTTTCAACTATGAGTTTTTGTAAAAACTCTGGGCATGGTGTAAAAACCTCCTCTTTAACTTCCCTTAGCCCTTCGTTATCCAGCTTAGCTTTTGCTGAATGGCTTACATAGAAAAACCACCACCCTTGCCCAAGTTCATCAATATACAAGCCCTGCTGTTTTCTAGATAAATCTGTAAATACGACTAAGCTTTGTATTTCTTCTACAGATTTACTCAATAGCAACATTAGCCATATTACTATCGCCATTTCGCGGTTGGCTGGTCGATGCCCCATCAGGATTAATTTTTCAATGAGGAAATTAAGCTCTTCAGGCATTAATAATTGTGTATTTTGTATGCCCATATTATGAGAGCGACGAACACTTGCGGTGACATCTATAGCAGTTCTATTTTGTACGTGCTTATTGAAAGGAATAGCAGTGTCGAGTAATTCTGTTTTATCACGTTTTGTATCAACGTCACGGTTATTAATTACAAATGTCTGAGCAGCATATTGATCATCATCATTTAAACCTTCACTGTTTGGTATTAATGGTTCATCTGGAATTAATGCGAAAATATCATTGTGAGCACCAACAATCGGAATGGCTATTGGATCTGCATACCGTTTAGGTACTCTATCAATTGCAGGTCTTCTTCGTGTGATATGTTTTGCTGGTTTCCAATCGTTGGAAAAGAAATGACACAGTATTCGAAGATAATTTTTATGTGGTAGATATGGCCATGTTTCTTTACTAGTAAGATATTGATCTAATTGGTGGGCAATGGCCGCTGGTGAATCACCTGTTGTATTAGGAATTGTCTCGCGTACAAAATTCAGTTCAGCAACATTGGTTCTCATGAAAAGCCTGAAATTAGAACAGGCATCTTCTTCCCTGGTTGAAGATTCCCTGGCTAAGTCTTTGTCTCTGAGGGTATCTAACACTGAGTAATAGTGCTTGATGAATGTAGCAAATAATTCGCATGATTTTATCGTCAGGTTGTACTCATAAGATTTAAGCAATACAACATAAAAGGGATATTCACTGCACCACCCTTTTTGATACTTGGTCCGATGATATTCATTGCTGATATAACGGTCCTCGATATCAAAACTATACTTGTGTAATGCATCAAAAATATAGGTTGCTAAATTTAACTCTTTCATTATCGATTGTGCTGAGTGAAAGGATATATTTCTAACACGGGCGATCAATCTAATAACTTGTTTAAGCCCTCCTAGTGATTCAGGGGCAAAAATACGATCAACAAAATCATCTAAATCTTCACTGACCTCATCTTTACCAATGTGCGGCTTTTTGAGTTCGCAATATCGACATATATGCTCTATTAAATGTTGCTTGATACTTGTCATTTTAATCTGACCGTTTTAGTGCTGACATGTAACCACTCACACAATTGTGTTTTGGTTTTTATCATTGGAAACAGCGACTGCCATTGTGGGGAGTTAAAAACTGATGGTTGTTCATCAGTGACAAACCATGCAGACAAAGATTGAGTGATTGAATCACCTGTGACATTAACAAACTGTTTTAATAACGGCCTAACAATATCATTGAGCATTAATAAATGGAGTGTGTCTTTATTAGGGCGCCGAGGTAACACAATGCAAGGTACTAGAGCTTTGGCATCACCAGCATATATTTTACATAGCTTTTGATAGGTCAATAATCCAGAAATTAAACGATAATAACCTGCCTCAGTTTTACTTGCTAATAAGGGTGCTTGGTATGAGTCGAGTAATATTGATGCGGGGGATTCGACGCTATCATCTGAGCTTGGTTTTAGAGTACTAAGAAGGTTAAACGATTCACAGAAGGTTTTAAGCGAACGCTCAAGTTGAATTTGATTAAATGAAACCATCTCGAGTTTAACGTCGACTAGCAACTTATCTAAACTCTTATTGAAATGCTCAGCATGTTCGTTCATCACTCCCCCTAAACGACAAAATAGTGGTCAATTTGGACATTTCTATATTGTGCCTAAATCGTGCCCAGTTCAAGCAAAAATATTGTGAATATTCTCTTAAATTATCGAAAATGAGATGCCCGTTTATTTTGAAAACTCATATTAGTTAAGGGGTGTAGGCGAAAGGTGTAGCGCTGAGGGGGTTTAAGAAATAATATTTTTAACGTCTTGACATGGTAGGGGTCGGTGGTTCGAGTCCACTCGGGTGTACCATTTCTTGCTTTATCTCCTCGTTTTAAAATCTTTTTTCAAGTCAGTCATATTACTAGAATTAACCTACCCTGTACCAAATCTGATTAACCTTGTGACAATTTGTATTTTTTGATATGCAAATTTATAGGGTTTCCTTGCATTATAAATTGGTGAATTAATTCAGGCGACAACTATCCTGACACAAGGGGTAACGCTTATCTTATAAAAAGAAGACTAAACCTTTTTAAGCATGAAATAAAATGCAGTCCAGAGAAAAGTATTAGTAGAATCGCTATCGATTTTGGGGTAGTTAATGCAGGACGATTTTCCAATGACTATTTTATGTATTTCGGCGAGTACCCTTCGGATAC
>Ga0208032_1000949_pt1 | contig 13377 bp, 11 predicted proteins | sample MalvirAntarct_66_FD_184254 | JGI IMG/M metagenome (GOLD analysis project Ga0208032, IMG submission 184254) | Marine viral communities from the Global Malaspina Expedition - Malaspina viral metaG Antarct_66 (SPAdes) (version 2) | ecosystem: Environmental > Aquatic > Marine > Oceanic | place: West... | reverse complement strand
TGATTAAAACCTAAACCTATCTACAAATTGCCACTATATTTTCTGCTATCTTTGCAGAAAATCATCAACAATGTCATTTAAGGACTTACAGCTCAACAAACCCATTTTAAAAGCAGTAACTGAATCTGGTTACGATACTCCCACATTAGTTCAAGAACAAACCATACCATTAATATTAGCTGGCAAAGATGTTATTGCATCAGCGCAAACCGGAACTGGAAAAACTGCGGCATTCGCCCTCCCTATTCTGCAACTGCTTTATGACAAGCAAGAGGGGTCCAAAAAAGGCAAAAAAATTAGAGCTTTAATTATCAGCCCTACTCGTGAGTTAGCCATACAAATTTCACAAAATTTCAAATCGTACAGCACCCATACCAATTTGCAGACTATGGTGGTTTTTGGCGGAGCATCCATTGACCCGCAGATTGAACTTTTAAAGAAAGGTGTTGATATTGTGATTGCCACACCAGGGCGTTTATTGGATTTGCACAAACAAGACCTGATAAATTTAGATTATGTAGAAACCTTGGTTTTAGATGAAGCGGATTTAATGCTCGATATGGGCTTTATTGAGGAAGTAACGAAAATTGTTCGCCTTTGCCCTGAAGACAAACAAACCTTGTTATTTTCAGCTACCATGCCGTTTAAGGTGGAGCAATTGGCCTCCTCCATATTAAAATCGCCAGAACGTATTGAAGTTACTCCTACCTCATCGGCAGCTAAAAATGTGAGCCAAGTATTGTATTATGTACCCAAACGTAACAAGATTGAGCTTTGTCTTCACCTCTTACGCAATACCATTAAAGGAAACATCTTAATATTTAGACGCACCAAATTTGGGGTTGATAAATTAGAGCAGACCTTACTTAAAAACGGATATAAAGTGGAGAGTTTTCACGGCGATAAAACACAGAGCGATCGCCAAGCCGCATTAAGTAAATTTAAACACGGCGAAGCCAATATTTTAATTGCTACAGATGTTGCCGCCCGAGGCATTGACATTAATGAGTTGGATGCGGTAGTCAATTTTGACATGCCCAATGTTCCAGAAACTTATGTACATCGCATAGGAAGGACAGGAAGGGCAGAGCATTTTGGAACCTCCTTTTCCTTTTGTTCTGCCGATGAAAAAGCCTATGTAAAAAGCATTCAGCAATTAATTAACACTCAAATTCCTGTGGAAAACGACCACCCGTATCCACTCGATCCACAAGCTAAACCTACCATTCATACCTCCAAAAAAACAGGGAGTAAACACAAAAAGGGCCGTAAGGGACAAGGCTCTAAAAGCAAGAAAAAACGCTGGTATTAACCAAAGGAAAGCTAAAATTGGAAGCTTTTAAGACGGAAATTCAAGATGTCGATTTTATGAATTGGATACTATTAATTATCGGTGGATTATTTGAAGTGGGATTTGCGGCCTGTTTAGGCAAAGCAAAATATGCCACAGGTATTGCTGCCACTTGGTGGTACATCGGATTTGTTCTATGCTTAAGCATCAGCATGTTACTTTTGATAAAAGCTACAGAAACATTACCAATTGGAACGGCATATGCTGTCTGGACCGGAATTGGTGCGGTGGGCACTGTTTTGGTAGGAATTTTTATATTTAAAGAATCAGTCGATTTTTGGAGGGTATTTTTTATATCCACCCTCATCTTATCTATTGTCGGCTTAAAGTTTGTCTCCAATTAGGCGTTAAGTTGAAGGTTTACCGAAATTTAAAAATGCTTGTTAAATTTTATAATCTATAAACGGTTAACATTTTGTTAGCCGTTTTTTTTATTAATAACTGTATCTTTAAAGTCTTAAACACTGATTTTCAACTGACGCTTGACACTGTTTTAAATTTTTTAAGTTATCCCATTCATAAGAAAAAGATGCCCCGATCTATGACTTTTATCGATATGCTATTTAAAGCAACACCCATAATGTTGCTGCTCTGTTGTGTTTCCCTAGGTTTTTCACAAACCACCATTAAGGATGTACAATCGCAATACCCCGTTTCCTACGCCACAGTTTCCTTCAACAATGGGAACGGTTTGTTTGCCAATGACGATGGTGAATTTGTCTTTACAAAAAAGCTTTATCCGGATATTGATACGCTTTACATTTCTGCACTTGGATATAAAGAGTTTAAAATACCAACAGAAAATTTACCCCATCTCATTCAGATGCAACCAGAAACGAATGCTTTGGATGAAGTAATGATTACCGCTAAAATGGATCGTAAATTTAAGGTAGAAGACATTAAACCTTCTTTGGATGATGATTATTACCATTGTTGGCTGCCTACTGTAGAATCTGAAATTGCAGTCTATTTCAACAATCCTGATGCGGCGCTAAAAAAAATTACCAAAGTGCACTTTCCTGTAACTTTAGAATCGAAGGATTGGGAAAAAAGAAAACGCTCTAATGCCGACAAAAAGCCCTTTTCAACCTTATTTAGGGTGAAATTTTACAACAATGAGAACGGTTTCCCTGGTAAGGAACTCCTCTATAAAACGTTGGTAGTTAGAGCTACCGAAAAAGGAGGTGATGCCGTCGTTTTTGATGTCTCTGAACAAGCCATATTTATCCCCCAATCCGGCGTATTTGTATCGCTTCAAGTATTAGGCTATACGGATGACAACGGTAAGTTGCTTTCCAATAAAAAATATAAAGAAATTAAATCTCGTGATGGCAGTGTGGTAAAAATTCCAACAAATTTCCGACCCTTACTTCCTTTTACCGATGAAATCCCCCAAAACAGAACGTATATCAAACGGGTATTTGTCAATGGAAATAACTGGACCCGATTTGAAGAGAATAGCGGATTTCAGTCTACTTTACTTCAAGCAGGTTTGAACAATTATGGCATGGGATTAACTTTTAATGTTTACAAAGACTAAAATTATATGATCTATCCTTGGCACCTTTATCTAATGTCAGCAATTTACATTTTTGCTGGAATGATGCATTTTATAAGACCCAAAATGTATCTGCGAATTATGCCACGATACCTACCCAATCCAAAGTTATTGGTCACGATGAGTGGTATTGCAGAAATCATGTTAGGCATTGGCTTGTGTTTTCCTGCCACTAAAAACAGTGCAATTTCTGGAATTATTGCCATGCTTATCGTATTCCTGTTGGTGCATTTTTATATGTTGTCCAGCAAAAAAGCCGGAGCCGGTATTCCACAGTGGGTCCTACTGCTACGCATTCCCTTGCAATTCGCTCTTATATATTGGGCCTATTGGTATTTACAATTTTAAAATTCATCCTCAATATGCTATCTTCGCAACTTTAATGGTCTAAATTATCATGAAAATCTCAAATACAATCCCATATTTCATACTACTCATCATGACGAGTTGTGCACAACCTAAAGTAGCTGAACCTGTGGTGTATACTTATGTGGAAGAACCGCATTCCTATGCCAAACCAAACAACGCCTTCATTACTCATTTAAACCTAGACATCACGGTTAATTTTGAGACGGAAGTGATCAGTGGGAAAGCCACCTATGACATCAAAAACAATAACAGCACCCAAATTATTTTGGATTCTAAAAATCTCGATATTGAAGCTGTAACGGCTGATGGTATAGAAACCGAATTTTCATTGGGAGCCAAGGACAAGTTGTTAGGACAACCGTTGACCGTAACCATTGATAAGAATACCAAACAAATTGCAATTGTTTATAAAACCACCAAGTCTACAGAAGCCCTGCAATGGTTAAAAGCACAACAAACTGCTGATAAAACCCATCCTTTCCTATTTACGCAAGGACAGGCAATCTTGACCAGAACTTGGATTCCTATTCAAGACAGCCCACAAATTCGCCTTACCTATGATGCCAATGTAAAAGTTCCAAAAGGACTGATGGCAGTCATGAGTGCAGAGAATCCAAAGGAAAAGACGGAAGATGGTCAGTACCATTTCAAAATGAAACAGCCTATTCCAGCGTATTTAATAGCCTTGGCCGTAGGAAATTTTGAATACAAAGCGATTAGCGATCGTACAGGAGTATATGCGGAAAAATCCATGTTGACCAAAGTGCATGATGAGTTTTCAGATATGGAAAACATGGTCAGTGCAGCTGAAGCACTTTATGGCGATTACGCCTGGGAACAGTTTGATGTGATTGTACTACCCCCAAGTTTCCCATTTGGAGGCATGGAAAATCCGAGATTAACTTTTGCTACGCCAACAGTTATTGCCGGCGATAAAAGCCTAACCTCACTGGTAGCGCATGAATTGGCACACTCGTGGTCTGGAAACTTGGTTACTAATGCTACTTGGAATGACTTTTGGCTCAACGAGGGTTTTACTGTTTATTTTGAAATGCGCATTATGGAAGCCCTCTATGGTAAAGAGCGGGCAGATATGTTGGCCTTGATCAGCCGTCAGGATTTAGATGAAGAATTAGCGCAATTAAAAGATACCCCAGATGCCACGAAACTCAAACTGAATTTAAAAGGCAAAAACCCGGATGATGGCATGAACAGCATTGCTTATGACAAAGGTTATCTTTTTTTGAGAACTTTGGAAGAGACTGTGGGCCGTGATAAATTCGATGCCTTTCTAAAACAATACTTTAAGGCACATGCGTTTTCTACGATGACTACGGAAACCTTTCTTACGTATCTTAAAACCAATTTACTTGAGAAAAATCAGGTCACTTTCAATGCTGATGAATGGATCAATCAACCTGGGATTCCTGAAAATCAAGCGGTCATTACTTCTGATAAGTTTAAAATCGTTGAACAAATTTTAGAGGAATTTTTGACTACGCATAAAATTGATAAAGATCTTACCAAAGCATGGACGTCTCAAGAATGGGTGCATTTTATAAGAAACTTCCCTGTCACAATGACTGATGATCAGATGGAGGAATTGGACAAAACCTTTAATTTTACCAACGCTACAAATTCCTATATTCAGATGGTGTGGTATGAACAAGCCTTAAATCATGATTACCACGGTAAAAATGTAGATAAAAAAATAGAAGCATTTTTAACTTCTGTAGGCCGTCGCTGGTATGTAGAAACTATTTTTAAAGCATTTAAACGAAACGACAGAGTTGATGATGCTTTAAAAATTTATGAAAAATCGCGTCCAAATTACCATTCTGTTACCGCGAACACTATAGATGCCCTGCTGGGTTTTGAACCGGAAGTTGAAGAAGAAGTATTAATTAAATAAGTAGCGCATTTATTCCACAGGAAAATCAAAATAGGTATTTGGAAAAGGTTCCCAGCGCAGGGTAAAGTGCCACCATTCTTTAGGATAATTTCTAAAGTTGTGTGCTTGCATCACACTCTGAAGAATTTGCCGGTTATTTTGCTGCGCTTCCGTAAGGTGTGCATAGGACAACCATGATTGTTCTCCAAAAAAATCATAGGCCCCTCCCATATCTAAGGGCTCACCAGTATTGCCATCAGTGACCGTTAAATCGATGGTGCTTCCTCTACTATGCCCTGACTTTGAAGCGATATACCCTTCACTGAATAAAAATTGCTTTTCCACCTCAGGATAAAACGCATGTTTATTAAGTGTATCTCGCAAATCTTTTGCCCATGTTACAAAATGGTTAACCGCGCGTTGTGGACGGTAACCGTCATACACCTTTAAGCATAGGTTCTGATCCCGGAGCGCTTCCTGAACCTTTCCCAGCGCTTCAGCCGCGTCTTTGGTCAAAATCAATGTATTGGCCCGATACCCTTCAATAGGTTTACCTACAAAGTTATGATCTGTGAGGTACCGTAGTTCAACATCTAAATCAGGAATAACCTCCTGAACATATACAAATCCATCAGGAAGTGGGCTTGTTGGCAATTTGCCAAACGCAAATCCCAAGATAATCAGCACCAATAAGATTACTTTGTTTTTCATCATAGTTGTGCTAAATTAGATAAAATTAAATTATGGACTTATTTTCTGCTGAAAAAACACTTCTTCACCTTCCAAATGCAGAAGTGATTTATATTCCAAATTTTTACGATGCTCAGACGGCCGACGCTTATTTTGATCACTTTAAAGCAAACAGCCAATGGCAACAGGACAACATCAAAATTTTCGGAAAAACCTATGCCCAACCCCGATTAACGGCACTATATGCGACAAACACGACGCCTTATAGCTATTCTAATCTAACCATGATTCCCAATAAAATGTCTGATGAACTTCTTCAAATAAAAAATGATGTTGAAGACATAAGTACGCATCGTTTTACCACCGTATTACTTAATAGATATAGGGACGGGGCGGATAGTAATGGCTGGCATGCGGACAATGAGAAGATATTGGGAATAAATCCGGTGATCGCTTCTTTGAGCTTTGGAGCGACAAGAGTCTTTCATTTTAAACACCGCACCATAAAAAAAGAACAATACAAATTGCATCTTGAACATGGGAGCCTTTTAATTATGAAAGGGGAAATGCAACATTTTTGGTTGCATCAGATTCCGAAAACTAAGAAGGTGGTGAAAGAGCGGATTAACCTAACCTTTAGATCCTTATAAAAATAAAGAACCGAGGTCCCTCAACCTCGGTTCTTCTAATTTGCGTTTTTTATAATGTGTAGATTTAGGGTCACTAAGCCAACAACATGTGCAAATACTAATTAATTAATCCATTGTACAAAAACGTTAATTTCAGTACACTTCAAAGATAGAAATATAATTCAATCACCCTGCTAAAGCACATATTAAATCGATGAAATACAATAAAATTTAACATTAAAGGATAAAAAGCGACATTTAATCGACAAAATGCATCTTTCACTTCATTACAAATATCCTTTACTCCATCATATTTTAAATAATTATCCGTTACTTAATTAGTAATAGTTTGCCGTAATGTATCTTCGTCACAAAAAAATTTTAGGTATGAAAACTTTAATCCTCCTGTTTAGCCTGATTTCCACCTTGAGTTTTTCTCAGGCCCCCTCTTTTACCGAGACTGAAATCCGCGTATCCAAATGGATTGATGGTAGTTTGATCGTTCCAAATTCAGGATCAGATCAGCTTGCCATTATCATTGGTGGGTCCGGTCCTACCGATAGAAATGGGAATCAGAATTTTGCCAAAACTAATAACCTTAAAAAACTTGCTGAGACATTAGCTGAAAATGGCATTGCAAGTTTTCGGTACGACAAGCGTATTGTAAAACAGATTAAAATGAGATCTATCGACCCAAATATCAAATTTGACGATTTTGTGTCCGATGCTATTGCTGTGGTCCATCATTTTAAAGCGGAACAAAAATTTAAACAGCTCTATATTGTTGGACATAGCCAGGGTAGCTTAATTGGTATGTTGGCGGCGCAACAAGATGTTGATGGCTTTATTTCCATTGCTGGTGCAGGCCAGTCTATTGACGCCGTAATTATTGACCAAGTTGACAAAACTGCACCCATGTTTACCGAGGACACCAAGCGTGCATTTGAGGTTCTAAAATCTGGGCGTACCACGACCGACTACCCTCCAGCCCTAGCTTCCATATTTGACAGCAGTGTACAAGAATTTATGATGAGTTGGATGAAACACGATCCTGCAGTAGTCATCAATACCTTAAATATTCCCATTCTACTCATCAACGGAACAAAAGATTTGCAAGTAAGTAAGGCGGAAGCAGAAATGCTGCAACAAGCTTCAGAAACATCTAAATTAAAACTCATTGATAACATGAACCACGTGCTCTTTGTTATTGATGGCGACGATCAGGAAAACGCCAAATCTTATAACGATCCTAATGGCAAAGTTTCGGAGGAGTTAATCCAATCTATCGTAAATTTTATAAAACAATAGTTAAAAACTTCATTCCTATAACCGAAAAAAGCACCTTTCTCAAGGTGCTTTTTAACTAACTAACCAACCAAATGTAATATTAACATCTCTAAAGGTTAACTACTCCTTTTTGTAATGTAGAGCATAATTATTTACATGATAAGCTTTTCAAATTCCGTGCCATATTTATATTTGCCGTCAGAATTATTATCCTTATTTTGCAGCACAAATTCACACTACATGCGTCCATATTTCAAAATTCTATTATTCTTTTCTTTTATTGTTTCTTCAACCTTGGTCGGCAACGCTCAAACCTTAGTGGTAGACAAGGCTAGTGAGAGTTACTCAGAAAACTTTGATATTCCTGTTACAATTGATTCAACTACATTTGATCGCTTTCAAATAAAACTTTCCACAACTGATCCATCTTTAGTGATCCATCAAGTAGTTCTCGATAAAAAATTCTCCAAAGGAACTCTAAAATTCTCTTCAGTAGGTTCTATATATACGATAGATTACACTAGTGAAAGTGCATTAGCAATTTCTAAAAAAGAAAAGTTATTAGATTTAAAATTGAATACGACCAATCGTTTTTCAGATGAAAACTTAATCGTAATCAATGAAAGTACGTTCTACAATAACGATCAACTGGTTACTATGACTGAAAAGGTCAAACCTACCACTGCCAATCAATTTGTACTTTTTAAAAATGATGCTATTGTTTTTGGACTATTAATGCTAGCCCTAGGATTTGTGTTTTACACTGAATCAAAGAAGCAAGGGTTTTGGCCAAAATTCTATAAATACGTCCCAGGACTTTTAATGTGCTACATGATTCCGGCAATCTTCAATTCGCTAGGTCTCATCTCTGCAGACGTTTCAGAAACCTACTATATCGCCAGCCGTTATTTGTTACCGGCATCCTTAGTACTGCTCACCATTAGCATCGATTTAAAGGCTGTTTTCAACTTAGGGTGGAAAGCCTTAGTGATGTTCTTTACGGGAACTATTGGGATTATCATTGGTGGGCCCATAGCCATTTTAATCATTTCAACATTTTCTCCAGAAACTGTTGGAGGTGCAGGATTTGATGCGGTATGGCGTGGTTTGGCAACTTTAGCAGGAAGTTGGATTGGCGGTGGCGCCAACCAAGCGGCCATGTTAGAAATTTATGGATTTAATCAAGAACTCTACGGAGGCATGGTCTTGGTGGACATTGTAGTGGCCAACATTTGGATGGCCGTGTTGTTATTAGGAATTGGCAAACGCGAAAAAATTGACAACTGGTTAAAAGCAGATAACACAGCTATTAACGAATTGCAAAAAAAAGTGCAAAACTTTAGCGAAAAAACAACCCGCGTGCCCACCTTAACCGATTTGCTCATCATTTTAACTTTCGCCTTTGTTGCTGTAGGCATTGCGCATTACGGTGCAGACGTCATTTCTACCTACCTATCCGCCAATTTTGAAGCCGTGAGCAACCCAAGAAGTGCTCTCTCTTCCTTTGGCAGTCAATTCTTTTGGCTGATATCCATTGCTACATTAATTGGAATTTTACTATCCTTTACCCCTGCTAAAAATTACGAAGGTGCCGGTGCCAGTAAAATTGGGAGTATTTTTATATACATCTTGGTGGCTACTATTGGTATGAAAATGGATTTGGGCAAAATTTTCGAAAATCCTGGACTGATATTAATAGGTTTGGTGTGGATGACCATTCATGCCGTGCTACTTATTGTCATCGCAAAACTGATCAGAGCTCCCTACTTTTTCCTTGCTGTAGGAAGTCAGGCAAACGTTGGTGGAGCAGCATCTGCACCGGTAGTTGCGGCCGCATTTCACCCTTCATTGGCCACGGTTGGCGCGCTATTGGCGGTGTTTGGATATGTGGTAGGAACCTATGGCGCACTTTTATGTGCAGAGCTCATGAGAATAGTTGCGGTAGGTTAGTTTTTAAAGGAATTTTATAAGATATTTGCCCACCAAAAATTAAAAATCTCCATGAAAAGATTAGTAGTTATACTTAGTTTACTCCTCGTGTCGTCCTGTGCTAAAGACAGCTCAAATTTCACGCTTACAGGAACTATTAAAGATTTAAAAAAAGGAACCGTTTATCTTCAGAGGGTGGATGATTCTCTCTTGGTATCGATAGATTCCATTCAAATTAATGGGGATTCGAAATTTGAGCTTCACACAAATTTGGATGGTCCGGAAGTACTGTATTTAGCATTGGATAAAAACGGAAAAGATTCTGGAGTAATTCCTTTTTTCGCCGATTTAGGAACCACGCAAATCAATACAAGCTTAAAAAACTTCTATATGGACGCTAAAATCACAGGGTCTAAGCAACAGGAAAAATTGGAAGAATACAATAAGATGATGGACAGATTTAAGGATAAGAATCTCGATCTTATAAAAAATAATTTAGAAGCCCGAAAAAGTAATGATTCTACCTTAATCGATTCCAGCTATAAGGAATACAACAATTTAATCCTCAGAAAATATTTGTATACCATTAATTTTGCGATGAACAATAAGGATAGCGAGATTGCGCCATACTTGGCCATTTCTGAAATTTCAGATGCAAACTTAAGATATCTAGACACCATTAATAATGCCTTAACTCCAGAAATTAAATCGTCTCGATACGGTAAGATATTACAAGAACTGATTACAGAACGTAAAAAGCAATAGCCATAAAAATTGGGCAATGGGCCTGATTCAACCCTACTACGGTATCCTTTTCAGAAATTGAAATACTTTACAAGGATATCCGTAATGGAGCAAAGACTTATAAATAATGACTATTACTAAAGTTGACCTTATTAAATGGGCTAAGAGAATGGGCTATGCTTTAGGGCTTCTCTTAGCTCTTTTCATTTGTTTTTATGCCAGTATTTATTTCGGACTCTGGGGTAAAATCCCCGACTCTAAACAACTCGCCCAGTTAAAACAAAGTCAAGCAACACAAGTACTCGATGCCAATAATGATTTAATTGGTAAGATTTACGTGTACGACAGGCAATCTATTAAATTTGAAGATTTCCCCCAACACTTGATTGATGCTTTGGTAGCCACTGAAGATGTTCGGTTTTATGAGCATAACGGGATTGACAGTAAAAGTTTACTACGCGTATTCTTTAAAAGCATCCTGATGTCTAATGATTCTTCGGGCGGTGGGAGCACCATAACGCTGCAGTTGGCTAAAAACCTTTTTGGAAGAAAAAATTATGGCCCTTTTGGGATTGTGGTCAATAAAATTAGAGAAAGTATTGTTGCCAGACGCATTGAGAACATTTATTCCAAAGAAGAAATTCTCACTTTATATCTTAATACAGTGCCTTTTCCCGACAACACTTACGGGATAGAAAGTGCTTCAGAAAAGTTCTTTAATTCCCATACAAAAGATTTAAGTTTGGTACAATCCGCCACATTGGTGGGCTCATTAAAAGCTAATACGGGTTACAATCCGCGTCGCTATCCCGAAAGATCGGGCACACGCAAAAATGTGGTCATTAATCAAATGGCTAAATATGGTTTTCTTTCTGAAGCCGAAGCCAAAAAAGCCACAACGGATAGTATCGTCATCGATTATCAAAATTACGCTCCTAACGAAGGGTTAGCGCCTTACTTTAGGGCTGAAATTAAAAAACAGCTGGATAGCTTACTTAAGCAGAAACAATTTCGTAAACCCAATGGTGAGACATACAACATTTATCACGACGGTTTAAAGATTCACACCACTTTAGACAATACGATGCAACGCTATGCGGAAGCCGCTATGCAAGAGCACATGAGCGATTTGCAACGCCAATTTGAAAAAGCATACGGACAGAACGCTCCTTGGCTAAAAGGGAAGTCGGCATTTGAAGCGGCAAAAAAACGCTTAACATCCTACAGAAAATACAAGGCTCAAGGTTTAGATGACAAGGCAATTGAAGATTCCTTACAACGCCCCCATCAAATTGACCGTTTCTCGTGGGATGAAATCACCGTAGCCTCCATGTCTACGTTAGATAGCTTGGAGTACTACTCCAAGTTCCTTAATGCGGGCCTCGTCTCTCTGGACCCTTCAAATGGCGCCATAAAAGCATATGTAGGTGGTATTGATTATGGCTTTTTTCAATTTGATCATATAGTACAAAGTAAACGACAGGTAGGCTCCACCTTTAAACCGTTTGTCTATACTGCCGCTTTAGAGCAGGGTATGGATCCGTGTACTTACATTCCGCTGAAAGCAATTACCTATACTGATGTAAATAATTGGCGACCAACCAACGCCGGGGGATTGGATGATGAAGATCTCAATTATAATTTGCAAAAGGCCTTAAGCAACTCCGTTAATACCATTGCCGTAAAAGTGCTTTACGAAACAGGTTTGGGTAATGTCATAGCACAGGCTAAGAAAATGGGGATTGAAAGCAGCATTGAAGCTGTGCCTTCTATTGCTTTGGGATCATCTAATCTTACCGTACTGGAGTTAGCCAAAGCCTACACCACGTATGTTAATGGCAGCAAAGCTTCCACTCCAATTTTTATTACCAAAATTGAAGACAAGGACGGCATCGTCATTGCGTCTTTTGAAGATTTGCATCCGGAAGCACTAAACAACAGCATGGCGTTTAGCAATGACACCCGACAGGTGATGTTGGAGTTTATGAAAGCTACAGTTAATGAAGGTACCGCCACCAGATTGCGGTCTACCTATCAATTACCAAACGCACTGGCAGGAAAAACCGGTACGACACAGGATAATAAAGATGGTTGGTTTGTGGGAATTATGCCTAAAATGGTAACGGTCACGTGGGTGGGTAACGACAATCAACAAATTGGGTTTAGCTCTACTGGATTAGGTCAAGGTGCCAACTCAGCACTTCCCATCTTTGCCAAATACCTGCAAAAATTAAATGCAGATTCCAAGTTCAACAGCATTACAAAAGCGTCTTTTGAAAACCCTACGGAAGCTGTGCTAAATTCGCTTAATTGCGATCCGACCAAAACCGATGGCTTCTTTAAGCGACTCTTTGGAAATAAAAAGGAAGAACGCCAATTTAAAAAACAGGAAAAGAAGAATAAGAAAGGTGGTGGTATTTTTGGTTGGTTGAAGAAGAAAGATAAGGATGAATAATTCTATTGTGAGCAATGCATCACAATGAAGTTCTTCGTTACTTTAGAAACAATATATCTACGCTAGTGATTTTTTAAAAGACACTGAAGAGAATTTTGTAATTCTCCACATTATCATCTGCCTATACCTTCCCTTCGACAGCGCTCAGGATTAATATAAGAGAAAGGTTTATATGTGGCCGCTCAGGCTATTCAAGGAAAACAACTTCTGATTATTCTCATGATCAAATTCTCCTCCCTAATAAGTACACACAAATTAACCTTTCACAAAGAAGTTTTTTCAAGAGCCGACGGAGGGACTCCCTTCGACTGCGCTCAGGATAAACTTCTCGTCCCAAACTAATTTTAACTAAAAAACCTCTCGAAATGAGAGGTTTTATAAAGAGCCGATGGAGGGACTCGAACCCACGACCTGCTGATTACAAATCAGCTGCTCTAGCCAGCTGAGCTACATCGGCCTAAGAGAGTGCAAATA
>Ga0208032_1000945_pt1 | contig 13440 bp, 23 predicted proteins | sample MalvirAntarct_66_FD_184254 | JGI IMG/M metagenome (GOLD analysis project Ga0208032, IMG submission 184254) | Marine viral communities from the Global Malaspina Expedition - Malaspina viral metaG Antarct_66 (SPAdes) (version 2) | ecosystem: Environmental > Aquatic > Marine > Oceanic | place: West... | reverse complement strand
TTCTAACACGTTTATAAGTGGATCGGCTACTCTTGGGGGTGGCTCACAATTTAATGGAAAAATAACAGCCCCAAATTTAAGTACAATTTTTGCTGTAACTACTGAGGTTGGAGTAATATATGAGGTATTAAAAGTTAACACAACTAAATTAGTAGATGTAATAGGTTCTATTCAAGATATTGCAGACTTAAAAGCTGATTTAGGGGGTTCTGAAAATCAAAAATTTAAAGCTGAAAATGGAACAGCTCCAGAAGAAGTTACTAATAAAAGCCAACTTGATTTTGATAAAAACTTATACAATATAACAAGAGAAGTGCCTTTAAATAGTGGTTTTTATACTTTTGAAACTGCACTAAATGCAGTTGTAAATACAGTTAAAAAAGTAGGATTAGAATTAACTTTTTCAGTTTCTGCGGATAAAACGGAAACATGGAAATTTATATCTAATGATGTTGCTAATTTTAATGATAAGTTTTTTTGGGAGAATTTAGATTTATTTCAAGAAGTAGATTTACTTGTTAATTTAAAAAAAATAGAGGAAGAGTATACTAATTCTACGATTGGAGTTAATGGAGAGAAAGTAAGTATTAATCCATCTTTTCAAGCTTACTTTTATGAAGCTATTGAAAATGATGTAATTTACCTTAAATCTAAAGTAGGTTCTGCTGGACCAATTGCAAAATTAGGCTATGCATTTTATAACGGATTGCCATCTTCTAGCACATTTATAAGTGGTAGTTCAGTAGGTGGTGCTTTGACTTTTAATGAAAAAATTACCATGCCTGCTAATGCACTGTATTTTGGTCTTTCTACTCAGACTGATAATGGTTTTGAAATTTACAAATTAAATACTAAAAGTTTATCGCTTGAAATTGATTTAATTAATGAATCTATACCAGATTTAGTTGAATTTAAAAGAACACAAGATATATTTAATTACCCTGATGCAAAAACTTTAAATCTAGCAAACGCATCAATGCGATGTAATTTTGGGAATTATAGCGTAGTTAATGAAAATGCAAATACAGATGTTGGGTGTGGATTATTTTCTGATAATTGGACAACTTCAGGCTATAAGCCAGATGTTGATTTTAGCCAAAAAATAGAAGGATTAGCTGGATTTGGTATTTCCAGAATACCAAACGATTTAGGTTTTAGAATTGCAATACCAATAAGTGCCAATGATATTTTAGTTTCGCAAACAAACTCTTTTACGACTGGATTTTGGTTTGACAAAACAGACATGGTTTCTGTTAATACAAATAATAATGATTCTGCAAATGATAGATTACTAGTTACTGATGGTTCTGGTAATGGTTTTAGGCTTATAACCCAGAATCTAGTAGTTGGTTTTACAGATAGTAGAGATTCTGGCAAACAGGTTGTTACAATTACAGAATTAATTAATAAAACAATTAACGGTAGTGTTCGAGAGTTTGCTTACTTGAAATTTGAATATAATTTACAGAGCGCTTTAAATTATGCATTGATAATTGTTGCTAAATTTGTAGATACATCAAAAACGTGGAGATTACATAATTACACTTATTTCAGCTCCATAAAGAAAATTAATCCTTACATCGAGTACCCAACCCTATACAGTTTATTTGGAAGTAATTTAGTTGGAAAAACAATTGCATTGACAGGAGATTCAAACGGAGGTGCTGGCGTTGGAACTTTTAAGCGTTTAAGTTGGGCGGCTAGGTATTTAGGCGTTGCTGTAATCAATGCATCAAATGGTGGTTGGTCAATGCAAGGTAGAGTAATAGACAATGAATCAAATAATTTTGGATGGCTATTCTATCACAAATGGAGGGCAAAAATAATTGCTTCAAATGCTGATATTTACTATTTTAATCAATGTACAAATGACGGATATAAAGAAAGAGCATCTGGTTATCCTGATAATGTTGGAGGAACAGATTTTGGTACATTTGGAACAGGTTTACCAGACTCTGTTAAATTAGTGATAGACACATATACACCCGCTTTTAAAACCTTATTAGAGGCTGGAAATATGAATGCATTATATTTAGGTGAAACTCTTACAAATATCTGCCGTAGAGATATGACTACATTTGGTTGTACTGGTGCTTTTATTGCAGAAGTTACAGAGAAACAACCTAAAGCCTTATGTATAACTGATAGTACAATAAGTGCAATGGAAATAGTTAACACTTTGCTAGGAGGTTTTAACGCAGGCGGAATTGTAGAGAGTAGCGTTTACGAAAGTGACAATAATAAAACTTTAGTTTACCCACCTTACTTATTGACAGATGTTGATAGTGATAATATGCCTTTAGGATATATAAGTAATGGAACATTAACAGGAGCAACAGCAGTCACGAATATAAATTCTGGCTCTACTTTATCCGATGGCAATAATTACGCATTATATAATTATTATGCTTTTAAGAACTTTAATAAAACAGTTGGTACAGATGTAATTACACCTGTAGAAAGTGACGCTATTGGTGTATTGGTACATGCTTATTACGTAGATAATGATACTGTTTTTGGAAGATTAGACCCATTTAAGATACAGGTAACTATTGAGCCGTTGATATTTAACGTTAAAAAAATAGATGAGTACTATAAGAGTACGGCTAATTTAAAGAATTGGCTACAAGTTCCATTTATTGATGCAGGTGGTAATTCTGGCAGAACTTCTTGGAACGCTCCACATATATCTGGCGATAGCGGTCATTATAAAGCTAACGGAATGAGGAAATTAGGCACATACATTGCTAATTCTTTAAATAATCTTTTTACTTTTGAAAATTCAGATTTCGCAGCGGGTTTTGAGGATTACGATAAAGAAAGTGGTTTAAATTAAAAAAAATATGAAAAACATAATCACAAATATTTTAGGTTTAATTTTTTGGGGTATAGCGGTGAAGTCCGCTGTATCTCAAAACCCTTCAATCTCTTTTATATTTTCTTTGTTAATTATTGGAGTTGTTTTATTTTTATTCGAGCTAAAGACAACTATCGACTTTGTAAAGAGGTTTTTAAACAGTAAAATAAAATGACAAACAAAGAAATTCTCACTGAAATTTTACAAGAGCAAAAGAGCCAAGCAAAAAAGCAGTTGCAATTATCCGCAGATTTTTCAACACACATAAATAAAACCGATATTAAATTTAGTGAAATATTGGCACATTTAGAAAGTAATGAAAAAACTAATCAAAAAGGTATAATTGAACAGGTCGCAGTTAACAAAGACGATATTTCTAGCTTTAAAACTGATAAAAAAATAGTTTATTTCGCAGGATTAGGAATTGCAATTATCTCAAATTTTGTGTTTAAAATATTTTGGAAGTAATGAATATAGAAATTTTTAGATTAGAGTACGAAACAAAACAAACGTTAGGCGAATGTGCTATAACACACAACGGTAAAAGTCTGTTTGAATCTAAATCTTTAGAACGCACGGACGATGGAAATAAGCGAATGATTAGCTGTGTTCCTAGTGGTACTTATACATGTGTTTTAGAATATTCTGCAAGATTTGACTGCGATTTATGGGAGATTAAAGGAGTACCAAATAGAAGTGAATGTAAGTTTCACAGTGCGAATTATTGGCATCAATTAAACGGCTGTATCGCTTTAGGTGATAAGTTACTTGACATTAATAAAGATGGTTTTAGGGATATTTTAAATAGCAAAAACACTATGAAAAAGTTTCACAAAGCACTAGAAGGCTTAACACAAATTCAGTTAATAATACATTAAAAAAAACCCCCTAGAATTAACTAGAGGGAAAACAAAATAAAAATGAAACTGGGGAATAAAACAAACTCTTTATTACTAACAATGCAAATATACACTAAATTATGAGACTACAAAACAATTCTTACATTTTTTTATTATTATTTTTTTTTGTTGGTTGTGTCGCTCGGAAAACTACTGTCGAATATAAAGAGCGTATCTTACGAGACACGGTTAGCGTGCAAACGGTTAAGACGGTAATTAAGCCAGTTAAAGAGTATCTGATAGTAGATAATCCATGTGATAGTTTAGGGCTTCTTAAATCGTTTGAAAAGACTATTAAAACAGAAAAAGCAACGGTTAAATTATACAACGATAAGGGTCGTATTAAGGTTGATATAAATATAGATAGTATTGTAGATTTAGAGGTAAATAAATTTAAAAGCAATTACAAATCAGAAGTAGAAGTAAAAGAGGTAACAGTGGTGAAATTCCGTTACCCCTTGTGGCTTATTATTGGTTTTGGTATTTCTATATTTCTGAACGTAATTTTATTAAAGTCTAAGCTCTTTTTAACTTTGTATAAAAAACATTAAAACGTTCTTTATACCTTTGTTACCCATAATAATTTTTTTAGCCATCTACACGTGCTACTGCAACGGCATAATATTGTGGGTCTAACTCTATTCCTATCCCGTTTCTATTTAAATTTTTACACGCTAACATAGTTGTTCCAGAGCCCATTGTATTATCTAATATTGTATCACCTTCATTTGAGTAAGTGCGCACAAGATATTCCATTAATAATATAGGTTTTTGAGTTGGATGGTTGCCTTTTTTAGAATAACCATTACCATTACTAAATTGTATTATTGTTTTAGGATTAGTTTTAGTATGGTCGCTATCCTCTGCAAATCCACGCTTTGCATCCCCATAGTTTTTAGTTTCATAAAAAGCGTCTTTTACAAGTTTTCTATTGGGTCTTTGATACTCTTTTGGTTTCTCGGTCATTTGTCTATTGTAAGTGCATTGCTTTTTATAAAAAACACATATAGTTTCGTGCAATCTCATTGGTTGCCTTTTTGCATTTAGATGGTTAGTAGGTACAACCTTATCCCATACCCATTCATATTTAAACATTTTCAAATTACTACTTACTAAAACGCTTGTGAACGGTTGGGCAGAAAATAAAACTATTGCACCATTATCTTTAATAACTCTTTTATATTCATTCCATAAATCACTTAATGGTATTACGCTATCCCATTTATTTTGTGTAGTTCCATAAGGCAAATCACAAATAATAGCATCAATGCTTTTACTTGGTATCTCTTTCATTACTTCAAGGCAATCGCCTAATCTTAAATCTATCATATATTTTAATTCTTTAAATTAATTTGCCACCGCACAAAAATAACTATGGGTAACAATGTATAAAAGCCATAAAAAAACGGCTCTTATACTAAACGTTAACTATTAATTATTTTTCTCTGTAAAAAGTCCATATAAGACTTATTAGATACCTTGTATTGATGCTTAGAACCTTCACAGTATAAAATCCTTTGTACAGTCCCTTGCTCAGTAAATATAGTCTTTAATAACTTAACATCAACAGAACCGCTAACAGGACATGCCCATTTTGCTAACCCTTGTTTAACAGCATTATTAGTTACACTACCAAAGTAAGGCTTAAGAGTCATGTAAAGTTCTTCGGTTGTTACGATATCGCCTTTATTGTAATCCACCATTTTCTGCAAATACTCGGCTTTCTGTTCTTTGTTTCCATACTCGATCATCTCCCACATGTGTATTCCTTCATGCGATTGTTTAAGAGTTAAGCCGAAATACTTAGCCATGTACGACATTGAGTAACTCGGCAATCTGAAATAACGCTTCGCCATTCTGTAGATATCAAAACTTTTAACATATCTATCTACAAATAAACGGTGCTTTGCTGCTCTAGTATTTATTAACTTATTATCGAATGAATTATTATTTTGACCAATAACCATGGCGGCTTTATTATAATGCTTTAAAAATTCTGAAACCATTTTTTTATCACAATGATTTTCGTCCCAACGTAGATCATAAACCTTATCTTGACCAACGTATTTCCACGCAATAGAAATTATTGTAGTTTCGCTCCTTGTTTGTAAATGGTTTATGTATTGTTTCCCTGTATTCCATACATCGGCTTTTATACGACTTGTTTCGATGTCGTAAGTGATAACCTTATGGTCTACCAAATCATTTGCTTTAATACCTATATTTAACTCCTTAGCATACCTTCTTATAGTACGCTCAGTAACATTTAAAAATTGACTTAATTCTTCTTGTATTTTCTTCCTTGATTTATTACTAGAATACTGGTCAATTATTAATTGTCGATTTTTTTTACTCAATAGATTTACGCTCATGTTTATTTTTATTTATTATCGGTTAAATACATTATAATTAACTTTATCCCTTAATTTTCAGATAATTATTTTCACAAAGATACGTATAATAAAGACACCCCCAACATTTATTTATTTTAAATTAAATAGTGTTTATAACTATTAATTATGTATATTTGCCATGTTAATAATTATCACTAAAACAAAATAAATGAATCTTACAAAATTTTACAACAGTTCAGACCAATTAAAAATAGAGTTAAATTACAACATACCTAACAATATGACCGCAAATAAATTTCACAAAACAATTAAAAAATTAGGTGGCGAAATTAAGGGTAGATTGGTTGTATTTGAAAATCAAAATATAGAACTACTAAAGGAGTCATTAATAAATAACGATTTAATATAATGGCGACAATAATATCAACACAAAAAAGTAGAGAAACAATTTCTAGACTAATTAGAAATGATTTTGATAAAATAGATTTATCACTAGACTACATCTATTGCAAAGCAGATGCACTAATAGAAACAGCTTACCATTACGGATTAATTGAATTAGCAAACGAGATGAAAAACGATAAAAACTAAATTATGAAATTTAAATTTAAATCAGGAGTACACGCATTAACATTTATAGCACTCGCTTTATTAACTGGCTTATTTTGCCTAGCAATATTCTGTATGTTAATCCCAACAATAAACTAATATGTACAGAGTAACAGAAAAATACAAATATTTGGAAGCAAAAGAAATCGTTTTAAATGATTTTTACAGCGAAGAAACCAAGGAAAAATACAGGGAAGTTATTAATCAATATTTAAAAAACAAAAACCAATAATTATGAGTATCTACAAAAAATTACTAGCAATACAAAAAGAGGTAAACGGACTAAAAAAGGATAAAAAAGCCTTTGGTTTTGATTACGTAACAGGCGGTAAATTACTATCATTTATTAAGCCTTTAATGAATGATAATGGATTACTTTTAAAGCAGGAAATAACATCTATAGAGAACGTGAGACAGGACTACAGAACTAAGAATGGAACAAAAGAAGAAATCTTATCAAAAGTAATGATGAAATTTACTTGGATTGATTCAGAAACAGGAGAAAAAGACGAAAATCTTTTCGGTGCAAACGGTCAAAACGGATGGGATAAAGGCGTAGGTTCTGCCTTAACTTATGCAGAAAGATACTTTATACTTAAATACTTTCACATTTCTACAGATGAAGACGACATCGACAACCCAGCGATTAGAGAGGAGCAAGAAAGACAAATGATATTACAAGAAAACCAAATTATAGCACAAAACAAAGAAGCAGAAGCATTAGCGGCAGCAGCAAAAGTAGCAGCGGAAGAAGCAAAAAAGCCATTAACAAAATCACAGCTTAAAAAAACTATAGACTCTAAAAATAAAGAGCATGCAAAGTATTTTGTAGAAAACTTTAAAATGTCAGAAGACGAACGTAACCAATTAAGAAAACTATTATAATGATAATTACAATTAACACCACTTTTAAAATAGAAATAGAAACTCCTGAGTATCTTCAGGAGTTCGAAAACGAGTTAAGAGGGATCGACGGTGTAAACGTGATAAGCTGGCAACATGTAGCCAACACAGACAAATTATACACAACAGACAAGAACTTTAAAAGGTTGGTAAAGGCGAAGAAAGACGCTAGTAATCGAGTTTTAGAATACATTAATAAACATAATTAAATGGAAATAATACTAATTAAAATAACCGATTTAATTAAATCTTACGAGAGCGGAGAGTGGTTGAGCTTAAATAAACTAACAACCATGCAAAGAGAGTTGTCATGTAATATTTACTACTTAACAAAACACAATATAGAAGCATTTAATAAATGGAATAGCATCATTTATAATGAGTCTACAAGCCACGCAAAGGCGGTTACAAAGGCAAATTTTGAAGTGCCAGAACTAAGAATGAGCCGTAAAATATTAGAAACGGCTCGTGGTGTAAGTATTGCAATGAATAGCGAATTATCAATTTTAAAAAAAGAATCATAAATTATGAGTGATACAATTACAAGATTTGAAGAAATGAACGAAGAAAGACAGCGAATAGTGGAGCAAAACGGAAACGATGGTCTCCATTACCAAACACCAGCACATTACAACAATGAAAACGGAAGTCTTTACAAGATAGCAGAAGAAAGAGGATGGAATGCGTACCAATTTGATGTAATTAAACGAATAGATCGTGTAAATAAGAAGGGAAATTTTGTGGAGGACATAAAAAAAACTATATTTGTTCTAGAATTAATGTTAATTAATAAATAAGTAATATGGAAGTAATAGGTAAAGTAAAAGTAATTGGCGAATTAGAAACTTTCGCAAGTGGATTTACAAAAAAATCATTAGTAGTAACAACAGATGAGCAATATCCGCAGCACATCGCAATTGAGTTCTTAAAAGATAAAATAGATTTACTATCGAAATACAAAGTAAATGACGACGTAAAAGTATCTATTAATTTAGGTGGGCGTGAATGGGTTAATCCGCAAGGTGTAGCGAAGTACTTTAATTCAATCACAGGTTGGCGAGTTGAAAAAGTAGACGCTACAAGTGCAGAACCATTACCACCTGTGCCAAATGAAAAGTTTGTATCACAGGAAGAACCAGACGATTTACCGTTTTAAAAAGTGGTTACACTTAAAATAATTAAAACGTTCTTTGATAATTATACATTTGATAAGAACGTTTTAAAATTAGACGAATGTACGACTATTACAGACGTTAAAAAATACGTTAAGACAAACATTAACTATTTAGAAAAAAACACAGGAAACAAAAGATTTTTACCCTATTTTGACAGATTAAAAAGGGTTTACTTAAAAATAAAAAAAGATGAAAAAACAATTAACTGAAAATCAGAAAACAAACTTAGATGAAATTTATAATTATTTATTAAATAAAAAACACATAGATATAGCGACAGAAAGTAGCGAGACAATATTTGTAGAGTACAGATCCCTATTTAATAAGATTTGTTTTAAAAAATACAATATTGGAACAACTTTAATTGCTAGGTATTACAATTCTTTAGGTAAAACAATGAAACACAGTGTAGTTTGGCACTCTATACAAAATTTTAAAATATACTCTAAATCAGTTCCTGAAATTTTAGACACTTATTTTGAGTTACATCCATCCGCTAGGAATAGAAAGAACTCAGGAATTGAATTAAAATACATCTATAATACTAAATTAACTAAAATACAAAAATCTGTATCTAATTTAACAGAAGACCAACAAATCGAACTATTAGAAATGATAGAACTTAGAAAAAAATCTTGGGCTTGGAAAAATAAAGATAGAATAACAATAATAGAAGGGTGTTAATATGAAAAAACTAAATAAAGAGCAAGTGGACAATGTAAGCGGTGGTATTTTAACAGGTTTTGAATTCCTCCACTACTTAGAGGAATGCGTACGTTTAGGTGTATTTGAACCAGCAGCACTAAAAAGAGTAAAGGCGACAATTAAACATTTACAATTCATAGAAGAGCACTTTTACAACCAAGTCGAAGAAATGGATGAGGAAAATATTAGTGATAAATTAATGTCTAATAAATTAGATTACGTAAAATGGATGTTAGACGAATTCCCTCACAGCCAATACGCAAAATTACAAGAGGTAAACGTGGCTTTTAGTTTAGACTCTCGTAGGCTTTGCGGTATCTCTGACAAAATACACTTAGAAAATAACGCAATTAAAATATAAATTATGGAATGGATTAAAGTTAATGATGATTTACCTGAACTACTTAAGTCTTGCATTGTCGCTATTAAGATTAATAACATTGAAACCGCCATACCTACTATAGCATGCAGGGTTAAGCATATTAGTGGCGGATGGACTTGGGTTTTTGAATGCAGTAATAATTCTAAAAGCGAAGTTTACGCTTGGCAAATACTACCTAAAACACCCATTAAAAAATTATGATACAATTATTAAAAGGAGATTGTTTGGAAATTATGAAGACTATTAAAAGTGGTTCTATTGACGCAATTATTACAGACCCACCATACGGAACAACAGCGTGCAAATGGGATAGTGTCATAGACTTTGGTTTAATGTGGGAGCAGTTGAATAGAATTATAAAGCCTAATGGTGCAATAGTTCTTTTTGGTAGTGAGCCTTTTAGTAGTGCTCTAAGAATGAGTAATATTAAAAATTATAAATATGATTGGGTATGGAACAAGAAAAATAGTGGTAGCGGTTTGCACGCTAAAAGACAACCTTTAAAGATTAACGAAATAGTAAGCGTATTTAATAAACATAACTATTACCCTATAATGATTAAGGGTAAAATGAGAAATAAAAAGAGTTATGGGAGCAAAAAAGGAAGCGTAACTGGTGAGATTAAAAGCACTAAAGATAATTACAACGATTTATATTATCCTAAAAATATAATTGAAATAAGCAACGCGGGGCAAAAAGGAAAACAACACCCAACACAAAAGCCTATTGAACTAATGGAGTACCTAATAAAAACCTACACCAATGAAAACGAAACAGTTTTAGATTTTACTATGGGTTCAGGAAGTACGGGAGTTGCAGCAAAGAATTTAAACCGTAACTTTATAGGAATAGAAATGGACGACAACTATTTTAACATAGCGCAAAAAAGAATAAATGATTAATAAAAAAAAGAAGTGTAAAGGGATAGGCAAGGCAAATAAGTACAGTGGTTGTAATCGTTTAACATTATACCGTAAATATGGGTTATGCACCGATGGCGGTAAATCCTGTTACGCTTCTTTTTTATTAGATAGTTTAGTAGGTGGTAATTTAACATCTAAGGCAATTACTCAGGCAAAGAAGCCCCGAAAAGACTACAACGATATGGTAAGAACTTCCAAGGAAAATAAATCTTTAGAAGCGCTAAAAAAGACAGTAGTAAATTTGTGCCATAAATACATCCGGTTAAGAGACACCGGTAAACCTTGCGCAAGTTGTAAGACCGGTTATAAAAGTGATTTTGATGCCGGACACTATTACTCTGCCGGTAAATACTCTAATCTTAAATTTAACGAATATAATATACATGCACAATGTATACAATGTAACCGGTATAAAGAGGGGAATTTAGAAAGTTACCGGTTAAATATGCCTAACATAGTAGGTCCGGACCGGTTAAAAGAGTTGGACCAATTAGCGGACCGGTATAAAAAAGAGTTCTTTAAATGGGATCGACAGGAGTTAATTAATTTAGGTAATTATTATAAAAAACTAATTAAAACTTTGTAGAACTAAATAAAAGACTATATTTGCGTAAGTTGTTTAGTCGGATTTACAGCCAAAGAAATTTTAACAACCTTTTTAAACGATTCGCAATCCGACAATAGCGATGAATTTAAAAAGGTTTTTTAATACAAAAAATATAAATTATGGAATTAGAATTAAAACATTTATCACCTTATTTACCTTATAATTTAAAAATAATGGTTAACGGAACAATATACTCTATTAACGGAATGTATAAGTCCTTAGAATCAACTAGAGGATGGGTTATTGATTTAGATGTATTTGTTTGTAGTATAGACGATAAGGATTTAAAACCAATACTAATACCTTTATCAGATTTAACTACTGAATTTGTTAGTCAAAATCTTATAGATAGAGTTAATAAAAGTTCTAGTAAAGATATTAAAGTGTCTTTATCTTATAGTTCTTTAGTGCATCTTATAAGTATGCACTTTGACGTTTTCGGATTAATAGAACAAGGTTTAGCAATAGATATTAACACAACAAAATAATGGCAGAAGGTAAAAAAGGCTTTATTCTTTACGCTGACTTGTTGACCGTTGTTGAAAAGTTAGTAATTAAAGATCGAGAGAATAAAACAAACTACGGAGGGGAGCTGTTTTTATGCGTTCTCCTGTACGTAAATGATAAAGACCCTGTGCCTATAGACTTTATTGTAGAAATGGCATTTGAGCCTATTAAATTAAGCTTAAAGAGGGATTTAATTAAGTTTGATGCGGTAAAAGTTAAAAGAAGTGAAGCGGGTAAGAAGTCAGCAGAACTAAGAGCGTTGAAAAAGGCTAAACAAATTTCAACAAATTCAACAAGTGTTGAAAGTGTTGAAATTATTTCAACAAATCCAACTGTAAGTGTTAATGAGAATGTTAATGAGAGTGTTAGTGTAACAGATAATACTATGTATATTTCTAATGAACAAAAACACACACAAAATTTTACAGAAGAATATTTTTTGCAGCGTTGGAGAGATGCGCGCAATAGATTTGATAAACAACCAACTTTATTTAAAAAACTAATTCAAAGCGAAAAGATAGATTTCGCAGAATTAAAAAAAGATTACGGCAAAAAAGAATTCGATCAAGCAATGCAGGGATTGTTTCAGCAAAAAACATTTCCAACAATTAGATTAAGACCCTCGCATTTTCTAAGAAGAGAGAATTTTGAAACTTATCTAACTTGTTTTGTAACAAAAGAAAAACTATTTGAAGATAATAAATATAAAAAAGCACCTGAAAGATTATGACACAAAACGAAACTAAAATAAAACACTCTAAAGAATATTGGGATGTTAAAAACAGCGGTAAAAGACTGTTTTATAAAATGAAGCCTAAGCAAAACGGTGAGTATGTCGATTTTAAACTATGTGAGGACGATTTTAACGCACTTAAAAGTCTTTTAGGATATATCAATAGGGTAGAGAAAAAAACTATCTTAAACAATCAATTATTTGCTAAGCTTTATATTAGAGAATTAGTATTTAAAGTTCGTTCAAGCGGTACAACTATTTTTAATCAATATGTTTTTAATGAAATATCTAATTTATTATCCATACCTTTGGAAACTTACTACGAGCAATTATATGAAGATCTTGCAGGTAATCAACTAAATGGAATGACTCAGGAAAATATTTCTAACGTAGAAATGCAAGAGTATATCTTGGATTATAACAGATTTAAAGAAAATTTTAAAATAGAAAAAATGAAAAGTGAGGTTGATGAAATGATGAATAGAACTTTACATAGACGAAGTTAAAAAATAAATTGTATATTTGTGGCTAAATTATTCGTATAATAAACAAATTAAATAAATAATATTATGAAATACATGGGAAGTAAAAATAGGTTTGCAAAAGAATTATTACCTATAATATTAAAAGATAGAACGACTAAGCAATGGTACTATGAACCAATGGTAGGAGGGGCTAATATGATAGATAAAGTTGACGGTAATAGGTTTGGTTCAGATATAAACGAATATTTAATTGAAATGTGGTTATCTTTAACTAGTGGATGGATACCAAAAAAACACTACA
>Ga0208032_1000935_pt1 | contig 13501 bp, 21 predicted proteins | sample MalvirAntarct_66_FD_184254 | JGI IMG/M metagenome (GOLD analysis project Ga0208032, IMG submission 184254) | Marine viral communities from the Global Malaspina Expedition - Malaspina viral metaG Antarct_66 (SPAdes) (version 2) | ecosystem: Environmental > Aquatic > Marine > Oceanic | place: West... | reverse complement strand
AATGCCATCTACATTTTCCTTATATATTCGGCCAACGTAGGCTGACCAGCATCTTTTATTGCATTATATACCGTAGTTCGGTCACTTTGTATAGCTTGACGCATATAGACTGCGACAAGTTTTTCGATCTCATTACGGTACTCGATTGTCTGAGCGCGTAGAGTAGGATGCGCGTTTTCTGAAACAGACACAATTTTGTTTACACACTGGTGCGCAACTTCTTCTGGGGTAAACCCCCGGTTGTTGGTGGTAGCAACTTCAACTTTAAAATCGTTAGACATTGAAACTGGAAAAGACATATTGTTCATACTATAACCTTTTTACTCTTTTTTCCGAATAATCTGACCAGTGCGATACTCGTCCGTTACCTCTTTACTTTCTCCAAGACTCTTTAGTCCTATAACGGCTTCAATAAAACGCTTTTCGTACAAAGTCTGTATATCTTGCTCGCCTTTCATAAAAATATAGGCTTCCATTAAGCTTCCGTACAAAATAGCCAAATCTGCGTTTTCTGAAATCCAAGTTAAAGTTGTGTCAGCAGATACAGCCGTAATCACACCCGTAGCCCCACTAGGACTAGCCGTAATAGTTTCACCAACGGCATAGTTGCTGCTAGGAATTACAACTACTAACGATGTATTTGAAGGAACAGTGTCTACGCCACTACTTTCGCCGCTTGTGCCACCTGTAATAGTGTCGTTTGAAGTAAAGGTTCCAGTTACGCTTGTGAGCGTCAACGTGTAGCTGCTTTTAGTTAAACTCTTAGGTCTGTAGAAATAATGAAGCTCTGCATTGTAGCTAGCGTCAGGTGTTGGAGCCAAAATAAAATTATCTAAGTCAAAAACACCGTAATATTTTGGTGGCCCAGTTGTAGCCTCATTAGGAGTGTACACTTGAATAAACTCTGAGCCTTTAAAGTCTAAAAAAGCATAATCGCCGTCAGCTTTAGTTAAAGACAAGGAAAATGGAGCTAAAAAATCACTTGGAACAGCTAAAAATTTGCTATTCTGAGACATTGCTCCAGATACGTTTTTTCGAAATAAACTTAACTGAACATTTTTTAAAATACGCTCTTCAGTAAGGCGAATAAACAAAGGCAAATTTCTTATAAAAGAAGCCTCGTTGTTTTCAGTGTAATCTTGTATTGCAGTTTTTAACTGAGTGTATGTAAAGCTCATGATTGTGTCACCGTAACGCTGCCAACTGATCCAGTTGAGACTAAGTTATTAGGGGTTAAGCCAAAATCAAATTTAAGACCTACAGGATTAAAACCATATTGAATATTCCTTTGCTCAGATAGATTTTGTTCTGGGCGAGGGTCCCTAAGAGCCTGTGGATCAGGAGTGGCTCTAATGGGCTCAAGTTGAGGTTGTTTGCGTTCCCACTCGTCTTTACCTACAAGAAGTCCATTCCACTCCTTACGCATGTCTCTCAGGCGATAACGGAACCCAGAACGATCAGATATGCCGTATGCAGACTTCCCCGTAGCATACTTAGACATAACTGTAATTCCTCAAATCTGGAGCTACGCGGAAAGACGCTCGGTCCCTATCTTCATCCATTGCGCGGGTTAATTCCTCTTCATACACTGTTTTTAGCATCTGAACGCGGTCTGGAGCGCGTTTTAAAGCTATATAATAAGCCAAACCAGCGGCCAAAGCAGGGTAAAAACGAAAAGGTACTTGCATAGTATTGATGTAATTATCGGCATCATCTATGCGAACAAGGGCGTCATAAATGACTACATCGGTGCTATTATCGGGCAAAGGCCACATTTGAAGCACTGGATTTATTGACCTATCTACGAAAAATTGTGTGGGACGGCCAGTAGTCGTTTTTGTAGGTATATTTAGGTATTCATCACGACTAATGCGATTTAAGGCAAAATCAGTGCCACTTCGACGTACAACAAGTGATAATATGTCTATTACGTCAGCCCCTAAAGGCTCACTGCCATCTCCAGAAGTAACAGTGAAGGTTTTCTGCGCAATTGTCCATTGATTCAGTCCACGGTTGGCCCAATCAGCGAATAAGAGGTTCATAGATCGTTTAGCAGTTTTTAAATCGTAACCAGTTCTAACTTCCAAGCCACAACGCTCAAAAGCCTCTTCAATGTAGTCTGCTACATCTAACTCAAAGTCTTTTGAGCCTGATACGGTCATTACGCTCTCCTCTTCTTCGCCGTTAGTGCTGCACGCGCAAACGCGCCCTTGGCTGGTGCGCCCTTGGCACCCTTCTTACGCATAGTCTCGCCCCGTGCTTTCTTGGCGTGAATGTTGGCGTATAGCCCTTTTGGCTTTGGCTTTTTGCGTGTTGGTTCTTCTGTAACCTGTTTGGATGATTGTGATCTACCTGTAACCATATTAACAATCCCATGCCTTGCGCGACCAGTAATTTGCGCTGAATTTATCTGTAGTGCCTTTTATTCCACCAGACCTAGCACAATAACTTCTTTTTCGTGCAGGAATTCCTTTTTTTATAGTCATTTTTGGGTCACCAAACCTAACTATCTTAACTTTATCACCTTTTTTTGCCAAAACAGCAAATTTCTTCTTACCTCCGGGGGTCCTTTTGGGCTTATTATGCCCAGAAAATCTTTCTCCGCGATATTCTACAGACATTTTCTATGCCCCCTTAGACATTTAAGCGTGATAAAACATCATCAAGTCAACAGTTCCTACAACGAAAGTCACAAAACAACCTGTTTTAAACAAAAGACCTTCATCTGGGAACCCACGAGCACCATCTGACTGATTGTCAGTTCCAGTTGTCCTAAACTGCACAACTTCAGTTCCTGTGGCTCCAGTTTCCCTTACATTAGCTGTTCCAGCGGCTCCACCAGATACAAAGGAAAATCCTTGCAAACGAGTTCGATCCGCGAAGATAACGCCCAAAGCATTAGAATTAATACCCGCAGATACGTCTCCAGCGGGGTTTCCAACAGCAGTTATGCTTACAATAGTTTTAAAATAACCAGAGCTAGTAGCGGTGCCTGCGTTAGCGCCCGTGACTCTCTCCGTAAGAGATGCACCGTTCACATCCGTACCAACTACGTCAAATGCCTTTGAAGAGTCATTTGCTGCTGAAAGAATTGTTACTTGCCTGCCAGAAGCGTTTGTAACACTTCCACTTTCTGCTAAAGCACCGCCAATAACCAAGGCTGCGTTGTTGCCCACTGAGGTAGCAACTGATATTCCGTCTGCGTCTAAAGCCACCTCATCAGTGATAATGACTGCTTTTACGTCTGATCCTGCCATTTTGTGGCCTCCTAAGGGTTTAAGCGGGGGTTGCCCCCCGCTAGATTAATTAATCAATGTTTAAGAAGACCGCAGCACCGTTTCCAGCACTCCTAGCTGTCATGCAAGTACCTACTGACACTAAAGCAGTTGCATTATCTACGGAAGGCATTACAGCGCCAGCCGTGGCAGTTGATGCTACAACCACGTTTCCAATGACCACTGTACCACTAGTTAAAATGCTTGCTGGACCTGCTGTTTGCGCCCAGAAAAAGCTTTTTGCAGCAACCGCAACGTGTGAGTAACCAATGCACCCAGAAGTCAGAGTAGTTGGCGTAATCAAAACACCTCCGTCAGAGTCCGTATCTAACGAGCCATATGGGTTTGGCGTAAGGTCCATCTTGGAGTTAGCGTTGACTAGAGCTACTAGGAGAGGCTCATAAATGGTTACTGCACAAGTCCCACCCGCGTTAGCAGCGGCATTTCCTGATATTTTGTAAACACTACCTATACTAGTACCCGCAGATACCATGAGATAACCGTCTTTGTATTCGTCTTTTTTTGTAGCGTTAGTTGAACCAAGCGTAAGCGTTACGGACGTTGCACCAATAGGAGCGGCTGCGGGAGCCAAGCCTTGGTGAGTAGTAGTAGATACAGCAGATTGAAGCAATTTTCCCGCTGCAATGGCAACGGCATTAGCTCGTGAGTAACGATAGGTGCGTTCACCATCAATTAACTTTGTTCCCAAAGGATAAAGTTGCGTTAAACCCACGGAATAAGGATTAGCAACAAGAGATACGTCACCAACTGAGGTGTATGTGCCTTTACCTACGATTAATCCAGAAGGTCCGTTTGAACCAGCATCGGAAGGGCTTAAAATTCGAGAGCCTTTTTCTACAACCAACTTGCCACCAATTTCGGTATTGAAGGCAAAATCAGCGTCAAGTGTCTCAACGCCAGTTACTGAATCGGTTGTTATGTCTTGGAAGCCGTTTTGCGAACGCACTGGTCCGCTGAAAGTAGAATTACCCATGAGAATCTCCTGTCGGGGTTAAGTCAGCCGCAGAATACGACTGTCAGGGATAGGGCAACAATACTATAGAATAGAACAAAAAGAAAGAGGGCAGTTAAACCACCCTCTTCCATAGTACGAACACTTGTTCGGGTTACGCTCCGGGAGAACCGAATACGGCGCGTGGGTCACTAAAGCCAAAGCTGTAGCGTTCACGAGCTTTAAAGCGCATGTTGCCTGTGTCGAAATCAGCTTCCATGTTTGTGCGCATAGGTGAACGCTCAAAATGTTTGAAGCCGTTAGGAGCATCAGTCTTGATGAAAAACGCATCTGGGTCTGTCAAGAAGTGGTTAACAGTGTAACCCTCTGGAACCATACCCATGTTTTTAGTTGCGTTTATGTCATTGTCTGATGAACCCGGACGAAGAGTTGTTTCCAACAAACGATCTGCAATGAATTGCAGTTGTGGTGGAATAACCATCTTTGTACCACGAAGGGCAATGATCATATTGCGCTCATCCACGAAAGTTGAGATGTCAATCAGAGCATTTTCTAACGAAGTCTCGTTAAGGTCTGCTGGTGTTGTCGGCTCATTTCGGAATGTACCACCACCTGAAAGTGGGTGGTCAGTTGCGCAAAGCTCTTTGCCATCGCCGCCAGAAAAGCTTGCATTGAACGCATTGTTCAATACAGATGCAGCTTTTACTTGCTTTGTGTGGGCCATAGAGCGTGCCAGTGCTTTAGTATAACGAGCACCAAGACGATCATAAAGATTGTCTTCGATTGCTTCTTCGGTCAGTGCGAATGCAAGCGCCACAGTCTCATGTGAATAACGAGCAGTGTATGCTTCGTTTGCATTATCGAACTCTACGCCAGAACCTTCGGATTTTGTGGGAGCATTCCCAAATCCGACGAGCATAACTTCTTCCTCAAACGCACGGTCTGAAGTTTCAGTGTCGAAGATTTGAGCATGTTCGCCTTCGTAGCGATCATACTCCATACCGAACAGAGCATTGAGGCCCGGTTCTAGCTCCTTGACTAGTTGTGAACGTGAAATAGCCATAACTTAGTCTCCTTTACGCTAGACCCGCAGTGCCAGCACTGAACAGGTGGTTATTGATTTTGACAATTACGTTAGTATTTGTCGATGAAACATCGCTATTCTCAGGGTCCTGAGAAATGTCGATTGCTTTGAAACAAAGCCCTGCGGTAGTTGCCTGTGTAGATACAGCAAGCTCCATGTGAGAATTACCACTTGTAGTAGTTCCTACTGGACTTTGATCTACCAAATCGAAGTTACCGAACAAACTAGCTACAGGAAACGCAGCATTTGCTTGGATTTCAAAAGTGGCAGATGGATCATCTATTACATTTGCAAAGATGTCTGTGGCAACAGTGTCAGCAGGCCAGCGATTTGAGAACACTATGTTCCCGCTGGTATCTACAAACGAACAGCCATTAAATACGCCTAAAATGGGACCAGTTGCACCAGCTACAACACGTTCAATTCCACCGCCAGTGACGGCTTTAACCATGTCACCTTGGAAAATTGTTGTGTTATATGCAGAGGCAATCCGATAACGGTTTTGCCGCTGCGAGCTTGTGCTCGTCTTAATTGGGCGAAGGCCAAAAGCAGCGTCTTGATTAGACATAACTTACTCTCCTTCAGAGTTTCCGTGTCCTTTTTTTCCAAAGGAAACGGATGATTTACGTTGTGCAACAGATTTAGGCATGGCTGGGTTGTTTTCACGCATCCAGTCACGATCTACTGCTTCCATTTGATTCTGTGCGACATTTTGATAATGTCTATTCCGCTGCTCGGCCATTTCAACAGGGATTCGAGCGAGAACAAGTCCACCAACACCAATGATGCCAGCGTTACGTCCCTCGTCTACTGTTGGCCCTACATAATCGGGATATTCCTCTGCGCGAACGAGGTCCCAGCCTTCTTGCCGTTTTTTATGTACGTTAGTCTTATCGTCGAATTCCATTACGGATTCGCGTATCCAACGGTGTTTAAAACCGATTGGTGGTTCCGGGGCTTCCAAAGCAGAACCCGGACGCCATTCTCTTGAACGCTCTTCGCGCTCCCGCGTGTTTGAATCGCGTGATGTCCTATCTGCCATTTTGTTCACTCCGTTTATCTAGTTTAGCTACTTCTCGCGCATACTTTTCGAGTGGTATTCTCATTTTCTTTGCGAATGCAACTTGACCCGGCGATAATTCAACCGATTTTTTCCGCCCTGATTTTACAGACCGTCCAGAGGACGCGGGAGCAACAGTCTGGGCGTTGGACCGTTTTTCCTTAAACTTTTGAGGCATTTCCCTACGCATACGCGAGTCGATTTCTTTATAGTAATCGTCTGACGTAGGATCGTAGTCCTCTTCTAAAACTAGAGTTTCGTGAATAGCTTGAGCGGTTCGCGTCATAATGCGATCACTTCCAAACCAGCTATTTTTATCTAACCATCCATCTAGTTTTTTATCACGAGCAGGAGCGGCTTGCTGCTGCTGCTGTTGCTGTTGAGGAGCTTGATTTTGCTGCTCTTGTTGCGCTTTTTGCTCTTGCCCTTGACGTTCAATCTGACTCTTCTGAGAGCGAACTTTGTCTTTGGCTACAGCAATTTGAGCAAGGGCTTGTTGCGCTTTGGCTGCACGATCATAATCTCCAGCTTCGCTTGCTTCAGCATAAGCACGAGTTGCTTGGGACTCTTGAGCTTTCAAGCGACCTTCAGCTTCTGAGTTGTACCCTGCACTAACTTGTTGCAAGCGAGTCTTCATAGACTCGTTTTCTTTTTGAACTTTTTCAGCGTACTGGTATGCAGCTTGAGCTTCCTCAGATGCTTGCTTACGTTTTGCTGTTAGTTGATTAATTCTGCGCTGAACAGATTCGCTATAATTTTCTAGCTCATCGTCACCAGATGATTTATTACGAACATTTGTTCGGCTTTCATCGTCGTCGTAAGATGAAGAATCAGTATCATCTACTTGATCCTCTTCAACTTCAACGGAGGTACCGCTTTCAAATTCGTCGTCGTCGCGAATGTCTTCAGACATAGCCATTTTCCTTGCTCTCCGTTGCCTTATACATAAGAAATGTCCTTCGGGTCAAGGATGGTTGAGATAATATTATCGTCATTTATAATACGAACCTCAAGTCCTTCCACTTTGAACCTATTTCCACTATATCTTCCTATAAGAACCCAATCTTTCTCGCCGCACCAAGGACCACTTGGGAACTTCTGGGCATCGCTGTATGCGTCTGGACCTAGCTTAACAACGTAGGCCGCAACGGTAGCAAAAGATTCACGCTCTCGAACAGCATCAGGTACGATAAGTCCGCCCTTTGTCTTTTCGCTAGGATAGTAAGGAATAATGAGAACTCTGTAGCCTGTGGGCTGTGGCAGTCTCTCTAAAGATGATTGCTTCATCTCAGAAGGATCATCTGTATTTTTGCTCTTGGCACCTTTGCCAAAGGCATTTTCTAATGGTTTGGAAATCTGTGAAGATTCTCCTGTGACATTTGCCGCTGCTCTCGCAACGTGTTCTGGCACAAATAACTTTTTAGTCATCCGCGTACTCTATACCTTTCATCGCGACTTTGAGTTCTTCCTCAACGTAGGCCATGCCGCGTATTTCGCCCACTAAATACCGATACTCCTCGAAGGTTTGTATCGAACCGTCCGCAAGCCTGTCCTTTAAACGGGCATCGCGCTCACGAATGCTCTTATATAAATATTCTGCTAAGTGTAGTGCATCCATGCCACATATAGTATGAGATTATGCGGGAGATACAAGTAGAAATACCAAGGAATCATAAAATACCTTGGTATTTCTGGGGTGTTGTGCTACAACTATTGATTCCTTGTATTAGAATTTAGAGCCGCAATGTCTCTCTGAGTTTGAATGCGGTTTTCTGCAATTCTAGTTTTGTCTGCTAATGCAGCTTCAGAAACATCAATACGTTGCTGCGCGGTAAGAACGTCATTCTGTTCTCTTTCACGAGCAAACTCTTGCTTCGCCTCAAACTCAGCCTCTTTGCGCTGCAAGTCAGCAGCTTTCAGTTGAAGCTCTTGGTTCCTAATGTCTACAAGTGGATCAGACTGCTCAGGTGGAGTAACCGCCTGCACAAGCTCCTCTGTAAGATCAGCAATGATTTGTGCCGCAAGAGAATCAATTTGAGGTTTGAATTGAGCCATAGGATCAGGAGCCTGACCCTGTGGTCCTTGACCACCCATCTGTTGCTGCATCATTTGAGCTTGCTGCATCATTTGCATCTGCTCTGGAGGAATCTGAGACATAATTTCTTGCTGTGCCTGTGCCTCTGCAAGTAGACCTATATGCTCCTGTATGTGTCCTTGCAGGGACATAATAGCATTCGGGTTTAGTTGCATGGCTGGAGTAGACATAACGGCCATGTGAGCCTCTATGTGAGCCTCATGATCCTGTTCTGGGAAAGCTTGCAATGGAGCCCCCTGCAAAGCCAATTGGTTTTCCTTAGATGGATTAACTGGAGGTGGTGGACCCGGAGGTGGAGGAAGTATGCCATCAATATTAGTAACGCCTAAAGCTTCATACATTTTGCGATAAGCTTGATATAAACCCTGTGGGCCACCGTGTATCTGCGGATTCGATTGCACTAGCTGCAACTCTGTTTGAGCCAAAGCAATCCTTTGAGACATAGAGAAGATGTTTGGATCAGAAACAGGAATTACGTCTACGCGAGAATCGAAGTCCTGTGGAAAAATTTCAGGTCCAGTTTGGGAATCTGCTTGATATGGATATGACTGAACAGTCTCAGAGAAAATCTTAGAAAGAAGTTTAAACTCTATTCGTTGAGAATAATGCAACCGCTTATGAATCGCGGACATAACCTTAGTGCCGCGCTCCATGATAGCCATTGTAGTCCCAACAGGCGTATCTCCACTCATCTCGCCAACCTTCATGTCAGCCATTGACGCAAACCTGCGACCAGCATCCACAAGTGTTCCGAGTAAGTTGTACAGCGTCCCTGAAGGCTCCTTGAAGGGGAGAGGCATCAAAGAGCCTTGCAGGGTGCCTCCAACCACATCAATATCGCGAAACTCACCCGGCTGAAGTGGGGAATCTTCATCTCGAATTCGAGCTCCACGGGCTTTAAAGCCTGCTGGAAGGTTAGAGAGCGTGCCTGCATCTATAAGTTGACGCAGGATAGACGTAGAAGCTTGAGCCAAACCACCAATCATGTGAGTTAGACCTAAACCATAAAAACCCAATCCGGGCAAAAATTTGTAGTGTACAAAATACTGTTTAGCACGCTTCATAGGGTCCATCGGATCGTAATTCCTGCGTACAGAAAGAACGTCACCTGATTCAGCAATCACAGTTACAATGTAAGGAAGCTTTAATCCTGTAGGCTCCCCATCTGCTCCTAAATCTTCAAATCCATCAATGTCCAAGGATGTGTGAACTTCATACAATGTAAGCTCTTCGGAAGGTCCAGAAGGGTGAATGCCTTGTATGTCATTGATTGATTCTTCAACCTCATCCATAGATGAATCTTCACCCCCGCCTTCGCTGGGGAGATCAATATCACGGTAAAACCCTGCAAGTTGCAGCTTACGGACCTCATTAGAATCCATAGACAAACGATGTGTAATGCGGGGAGAAGATGCAAAGTCAGACGCGCCATAAGGAACGATAATGTCTTCAGCGTGAATGAACTTACTAACAGCGCGACCCTTTAAAGGATCAAAGTAAACTTTTTTGAATGTAGAGCCAATTACGGGGAGGTAAAAAAGCATCTGATCCATCTCTGGATCGTACTCCTCCATCTCGTAAGTTATCATATAATTCATGTAATCTTTAACACGCTCTGCTTGCTTAACAAGAGCTTCGCTCTGAGCGCCAATGACTTGTGATCTTACAGGTCCAGTTGACGGAAGCATCTCACGGTAAGCTTGAGCTTGAAACTGTGTAACGCTCTCAGCAAGTAACGGGTGGATAACGCCAGATGATCCTGCAAACGGCTCTGTGCGATCTTCAGTCTTCATTCCAAGGAATTGAAGACCTTTTTTATATGTGTCTTCCCAATCAGAACGAGCAGAAAGGTCATCTTCTATAGAGCCAACAAGGTCAGAAGATATAGCGTTTAAATCTCCCTCATCCATAATGTCTGCTAAGTTACCTTCAAACTCGATTTCTTCTACAACTGCTCCTTCTTCTTCGTATTCGCCAATGATAGCACTTCCATCTTCAAGCTCAGTAATTCCCTGAACTTCAGCCAGAAGCTCAGGTAGCTCAATCATACGAGTATTGTCTTCAACCATAGGATCGTCGGGAATTCCGCCAGCACCTAATCCTTGTTCAATCGCCATTTTAGGCTCCTGTAATAATGCTGTGGGTTAATCTTCATCAACATCTTCAACCATTACTGCACCACAAGTCGGGCAAGTAATAGCGATTTCTTCTGGAACGTCTTCATCAATAACGTCCTCGACAATCAACATTTCATCTTCTGGCATGTCATATTCGGGAATGTCATCGTAAGGAAGATGTATGTCTATGGTTATCTTGGGCATCACTTCACCCCGGTAAACTTAGTGCCACTGAGTGCTGCACCGCCACCACGAGAGTGACCAGAAACACTGCCACCCTTTTCATACTTCATAACCTTACCACCGCCCATAAGCATAGATGGATCGTTATCTGACATCATTGAACCATCTGGCATCTTGTGACTGCCCATAGGTTTAACACCGCCACCTTCCATGTACTTCATAGCAGCTTCTGGGTTCATTGTCTGTTGAACTGCTTCTGGCAGCTTAGAAAAACCTTTAAATTTCTTTGGTGTATTTGGCATTATTTTATTCCTTTAAATTTAGGCCCACGACCAGACATAACCGCACCACCATTGTTAAAAGCGCGAGGTTTACCTTTACCTTTTCCAAGTTCTTTTTCCAAAAGATCACTAATGTCTTTTTTTACTTTATCAGAAATTTGCATACCTTCCATTGAGAAGATTTCTTTCATCTGGTCTAAATCGTCTTGGTTTCTTTTAATTTTAGCCATCATTTAATTCCTTTATATGAGCCGCCACGGCCCTTCATTACAGCGCCCATCTTAGGTTTTTTCTTCTTGCTAACAACCTTCTTGCCAACAACACCGCCGTACTCATAACCCATAACCTTGCCGCCACGATTCATCATGGAAGGTGGTGGGAAAGCTTTGCGTTCAGCAGCGCCTTGTTCCATTTGCTGTTGCTTCATCATTTTCTCAAGCATTAACATTTCTTGAGGAGAAAGGTCCATTGGATCAGCAGTTGGTTTTTTCTCACGCAAACTTTGATCGCCTAGCATTTCCCGAATCATCGCCCTGTCAGCATCGGAAATGGTTTTACCAGACTCGCCCATACCTTTAGGACGCATCCGTGGGCGTTGATTCATTCCTAGAGCTTCCATTAATGCTCTTTCAACATCTTTATTAGCCATGATAGTCTCCTAGTAATATTCGCGTTTCTGACGGAAAAACGCCGCCTCATCTTCATCATCATAATCAGTAGGCGTAGTGATAAAACCACCCTGTCTAAAACGCAGTATAGCCTGTGTCATCGAATCCGCCAAGTCATCATGTTCACCATTAGGAAAAGCAGCGCATTCTTCCATAACTAGATCAGAAAAGTTAGTCTCAGGAAACCAAACCATTCCGCTTTCAAACACAGGCGCACAAGCGTGCATTCTTGTAAACTTATCAGCACCACGGCTAGGAGTAAACGGCGTTACAGGAATACCCATACGCCGTAGCTCCTGAGTTAATGGCATTCCACTAGCCTTCTGCTCTATCAAAACCATATCAGGGTCATAAAGCTTATAAGATTCCAGAGCTTGCTCTTTTAACTCTGGAAATTCCCATCGGCCTCTCTCAGCGTCCAAAAGTATAATATGCTCTTCGTGCGTCTGCTCATGAGTGAATATACCCCAAGTCGTAATAGCACTGTAGTCAGCCCTGTCGCTTTTACTAAACGCAGTATCGTAACTCTGGATAATGTAGCTGCAAGGAGGAGGATCGTCCTTACCCCACTTCTTCCACCACTCACGCTTAATAATCGCACCCTCTTCAGCAGTAGGGTTCTGCATGTACTGAGCATTCCACTTGGCTACAGGAATAGAAGCCTTTACGCCCTCTAATTCCTCTAAAGCCCAATACTCAGGCCAAAGCGGTTCGCCAGAAGGCATGATCGCAGGGAACTCAACGATCTCCCACTGATCCGCACCTTTCTCACTCTGCTTCGCCAAAACCTTCGCAGTTAAGTCACGAATAGACCACCTTGTCATAACGATGATAATTGCACCACCCGGCTGCAAACGCTGTCTAGGGCCAGAAGTATACCATTCGTAGATGTTGTCTAAAGCCGTAACGCTTAACGCATCTTGTTCCGAAACAGGGTCATCAATAATCGCCAAATCCGCACCTCGACCCGCCAACGCGCCGCCGACACCAACCGCATAGTATTCACCGCCCTTGTTCGTACTCCAACGGCCACTCGCCTTGGCATCGCCAGCCAAGCTAACTTCTGGGAAAACATCCTTGAAATCCTCACTCTCAATAAGGTTCTTAATTTTACGACCAAAACCAACAGCCAACTCAGCCGTGTGCGTAGCCTGAATGATCTTTAAATCAGGTCGTCTTCCCATAAGCCAAGTCGGAAACAAATAACTAGCAAACTCTGATTTGGTATGACGAGGCGGCATATTAATGATCAAACGCTTTAACTTACCATCAGCTACTGCCTGTAGCTTTTCAGCGTAAATCTTATGATGCCTTCCCTCAATAAACTGAGGCCAAACATGCTTTACAAAACTCATGTAATCGTTTTGCTTTTCAGTACGATTATCCAGAGTAGTAAGGCGCTCAAGCATAGGAGCGACCTTAGCTAACTCTTCATCAGTTAGAAACTTTGAGAAATCGCTAAGGTCATTCATTACTTTTTAACTTTTTTTTTCTTTGCAATAATGTGAGCCTGAGTAAAAGTTTTCCCAGACTCCATTGCTTTCCTCATATCCTTCATATGCTTTGCAGTATGATGAACCTTGTGATTCTTCATTGTTGCTTCTTGTCGTGCTGTTAGTTTTGTCATTTTAAGCCCTTAAATTTGCAAAAAACCTATCTATGTTAGGAGTAACCAAACCACCAGAAGCAAAGCTATTAACTGTTCTGAAAGTCATGCCGCTGCTTTTAGGTTTAATAACCTCAGAGATAACAGAATCTATTGTCT
>Ga0208032_1000932_pt1 | contig 13539 bp, 13 predicted proteins | sample MalvirAntarct_66_FD_184254 | JGI IMG/M metagenome (GOLD analysis project Ga0208032, IMG submission 184254) | Marine viral communities from the Global Malaspina Expedition - Malaspina viral metaG Antarct_66 (SPAdes) (version 2) | ecosystem: Environmental > Aquatic > Marine > Oceanic | place: West... | reverse complement strand
AATTCTGTTTTCGGATCAACCGATCACAGAGCAAGGCAACCATATTCAACAACCTTATCACCAAGATGGTGCAGGGAGAGAAAATATATCAATCACAATTAATAAGTAACTAACTACTGACCTCTATTAACTGATTTTGGTTTTAGCAGCTCGTAAGGTACAATCCGTCTATTTTGGCTAATATTGGTCAACTTAGAAGAATAATCTACTAAAACTTTAAACAAACTGGTTGCGGAAGGCTTATTTGGTTTCCAGTATACTTTAGTAGTCCGGTTTGCCTATCTACTTCAAAAACAGTGATATTATCAGATTTCTGGTTGGCTACCAAAAGAAAATTTCCATCTGGTGATAACGCAAAATTCCTCGGCCAATCTCCCTGAACAGGTTCTATGGTAAGCAATTTTAAATCTCCGCTTTCAGATACCGAATAAACAGCTATGCTATTATGGCCCCTGTTGGAAGCATATAGGTACCGGCCATCATTACTAATATGAATATCGGCACAGGCATTCGGTTCCTGGTAATCATCCGGAAGGGTACTCTTTTTATCGATTTTTGTAAAAACTCCGGTCTCTTCATCCAAGGTGGCCGATACAACGGTACTGGACAGTTCATTTATAATAAAAACCATGTTCTGAGTGGGATGGAAGACGAGATGTCTTGGACCGTCGCCGGGATCCAATTGTAGACCCACCTCGACTTTGCCCAATTTATTTTCAGAATTAATTGGATACGTCAAAATCTGATCTATACCCAAATCTACAGCATATAAAAATTTTCCGTTTTGGGAAAATTGTACACAATGTGCATGCGCCGATTTTTGGTTGGGATGCGGACCACTTCCAGTATGTTGTATCCCTTGTGGTTCCTCTAGTATAAACCCCTTGTCATCCAGCGGATATAAAACGATACTACCCGAACTATAATTTGCCGCTGCAACAAGGTGTTCCTCGGGACTTACCCCAACATAACAGGCTCCATCCCCTATACTGGGTAGATTGGCCACTCTCTCCAAAGCCGTTTTATCTTCGTTCCATTGGAATGCCGATACACTACCCGGTTTGGTTCCATTGGAGGAATAGACCATGTCACCATTCTTTGTAAGGTAAAGATAACCTGGCTTGCTTTCTATTGCCACACGATGGCTATTGGAAAGCAGCCCGGTTTCAGTATTGAAGTCGAGCTGGTAAATACCTTGGTCATCCCCTTCGGCAAAACTTCCTACCAAGAGTTTTTGAATTTTTCCTTCGGAATTCTCTATTTTTTCAAAATCCGTCTCGGATATTTCCGCCTTTTTGGAGTTCGATTTACATCCGATTAAAATAGACATCCCCAATAATAGGGCTATAAATCCAGAATTCTGTTGCAATGGAAGTCTTAACATATCATTTTATTATTAATATTGAATTTTAAATATAATGATACCTGCTCTCTAAAAAAAGGAGTTTAAACATTTTCATTTGCAAGCCTTCATTATTCAAATAAAAACTGCCATAGTACCTTAAAAACAAGGCATTTGTATTATCTTGTATAGCCTGAACGATGTAGAATGCGAAAACAACTGCTTTACTTATCCATAGCCTTAAGTGGAATACTCTCCCATGCACAGTTGGAATGCCCAACAATGATAAGTCCCCCCAACGGTTCCCTAGACATTAGTTCCCCTACAATTATTTCGTGGTCGGAAACCCCTTCTGCATCGGGCTACCTTTTAACTCTAGGAAGCTCCCCTACTGCTGACGATATCCTGAGCAAAACAATATATATGGTGAATTATAGCGAAGAAATCATTTTTCCAAACAATGCTACCATCTATGTCACCATTACTCCTTTCAACGATATGGAAATTGCCAGCGGCTGCCCAAAGTGGTCCTTTAGCACTCCTCAGGAATGTGACTTTTATATAAATCCAAAAAAGGATATATCGGTATGTTATACCGAAAACGTAGGGACCAATGAAATTTTTGTAGATTTTGCCAGTATTGAACGGGAACTTATAGGTGCACAGGAAGATCTATTGTTAACCTATTATGATTTGATAGGTAATGCCATTGATCTCAACCAACTTTTGCCAAACCCAAACTCGAGCCCATATACCCTTCTGGTTAAAGCTTCGGATACCAATGGCTGCTTAAAAGAGACAATATTTAGCCTTAGGTTGGTAAAGCCCCCTATAGTTGAAGTACTGGAGGATATTAACGTTTGTGAAAGTTTTGCGCTACCAGTACTTAGTACCAACAACAGTTATTTTACCGGACCTAACGGCACAGGCAGCGAACTCCAAGCTGGCAGTAGAGTTACCAACAGTCAGCTCATCTATATTTTAAACCAGGTTGGCTCCTGCATGGAACAATCCAGTTTTAGAATTAACATTGACCCTTTAGTTTGTGCTGGACAGGCCAGCGCAAAGCAATACCCAAAATTCTTCACGCCTAATGGAGATGGCATTAATGACTTTTGGCAACTTAATAGGTCCGAATTAAATATTACGGAAAAGTCACCAGTATTTATTTATGACCGGTATGGAAAATTGGTACGAATGTTGGAATTTGACAGCCGGGGTTGGGACGGCAGCTACGAAGGATCACCAATGCCCTCATCGGATTATTGGTTCTTTGTGAATTTAGGCAACAATAAGTCCTTAAGCGGACACTTCAGCTTAAAACGATAAAAATATGGCCATCCATTTACCTCATTAATAAATGGCCATCATTTCATTTTCCTAAAGATTCTTTTTTTAATCGCGATACTCATTGATGTCTAGCGCCCAATTTCAGCTTTTATCTTGATAAAATGCTCGGTTAGCCCGTCAAAATCCCTATCTTGAATAAGCTTTTTATTAAAGAGCGAACTGCCCATACCTACCCCCACAACACCGGCCTCAAAAAAGGATTTGATATTTTCCAAAGAAACCCCGCCAGTAGGTAAAACTTTAATATCGTTAAGTGGAGCCGCAATGTCCTTTATATATTGAACCCCAAGCTGGGAGGCCGGGAATATTTTTACGGCCGATGCCCCTAAACTCCATGCCCTATATATTTCCGTAGGAGAGTAAGCTCCTGGAAAAATGGGTATCTCTTGGGCTACGGCAGTTTTAATAACGACCTCATCAATGATCGGGGTCACAATAAACTGAGCTCCGGCAGCAACGGCCTTTTCATAATCTTGTATATTGCAGACCGTACCAGCACCCACATTGAGCTGCTGAAATTCTTTCCGCAGCATGGCTATCATTTGGGCAGCTCCGGGAGTATTCATGGTTATTTCTATGGTGTGCAGGCCCGCCCGTAGATACGCCTTGGCAATATCCCGCATAACGTCCATTGACACTCCTCTTACAATACCCACGATGGGGGCCCTATTGTAGAGCTCCCAAGAAAATGATTCTTTATTTAACATGTGCGTCCAAAATTTTTCGCTGGCCAACCAATAGGGCCGTTTCTATAATCTGCGGCTCAAAACAAACTATTCGGGCCTCCTCCAGAAACGATTTCAAAGCCAATTGGTACAATTCGTTTTGTATTCCAGTTACCGCAAGATATACCGTTTCCTTCCTATCTTTCAAATGGGACAACTCGGCTCCGATCAACAATCCGGATAGAAAATAATAGTTTTCAGAACTGGAGGTTTCATGTATCAAACTGTTTGCCCTAATGGAAAAAAGCGATGCCATCTGTTGGTTGTCCACTCCTTGTTTAACTCCTTTCAAAAAAATATCCTTAAATAATGGGCTCCATGGCAATTCCTCCAGGGAGGCGGACAAAATACTGTGCTTCCCAATAACTTCAAACAATTCCCCGGTCATATAGGTAGTAAAATCCATAAATTGCCCATCGTTAAATTGGATGTGTTTACTATGTGTTCCGGGCAACAAAAGTATCCCCCTTCCACTCTTAGGTAGGTAATCCGAAAGCCCTATGGCCTGGATTTCCTCCCCCCGCATTACATCACTATCGGTTCTAGCCCCTGAAATTAAAAGGAGGTCCAAATCTTTACCCACAGGAATCCAATTACTAATCAGATCTTCCCCAGAAAATGCAATGGGCAATTTGCAATACTCCAATTCCTGCATGCCTATGGAAGAAGACAGCATTCCGGAAGACACCAAATAAGGCTTTCCAACTGCCTGCGAACCCAACTTCTCCAACTGAGCCAACAAATAATTGGCAAAAAAGGCTTGCTGGGATAGCTCCTTTTGCTGTTTGTATAACTGATAACATTTTTTAATCCCCAAGTCGCTCCTAGTTTCCGAAAGGATCTTTAAGGAATGTGTTTCCACCAAACGGAGTCTAAAATTGGAGGTGCCCCAATCGCAACTGATAAACTTTTCGGGTAGCCCCATATTTATTATAATGCTTTAATTACTCTTTATTTAGTCAGATTATGGTAAAGCGCAATAGTTGTACAAGCCTTTTCAACATTGATGATTTTTATTCCCCTATGGGCCTGTAAATATTAAAATGAAATCAGGAATTGATCCATAGATTCCACTATTTCCGAAAAATACGTTAATTATTTTCATCTTTAAAATATATCTCAAGGGCGAAACACATATTGGCACAATTTCCCTGCTTACTTCTTAAGGTCTGGATTACACCATTTTAGATTTCCTCCAAAATACTTGTAACACCAAAAAAATGACAGGATAGTCCCTTTGCCAAAATAAAAGGTATTAAACCTCAGGGCAAGCCTGTCTGACAAAGGCAGGCCCTGAACCCAATAATAGGAATCGACCCAAGGGTCGAGGTATTGAACCTAGATCCCGCCGAAAAAGGCGGGGTTAGTTCAACTTGCAATTTTCAGTGCGTCTTACTGACTTCTCAAAATTGAGTTTCACTAATAAATCATCGATAAAATATAGCGATTAGTATAGGGAATTCCCGTTCCAATCTATTTCATTGAATCCTGGTTGCCTTATGTGGGATATTTGATAAGAATTTCCATTTGAAAGGTTAAAACCAATGAGAATTATATCATATCAATATAATTTAATCCTTAAATGTTATGGCCTAACTTTCCCAATAGTCAGCAATGATTTGATGAATTTCCTCATTACCTTCATCAAGATCGCCAAGCATTTTACGCTGTCTAAGAATTTCGGCTTTCATTTCGGAAATAACATCCTGATAATCTGAATCGGCATATGTATTATGAAGTTCATTGGGATCCTTTTCCAAGTCGAAAAATTCCCAGTATTTATCAGGCTGCTCCTCTTTGCTGTACCCATTTACCTTAAGTCCGTTGCCATAATAAAAGGCAAGCTTGTAGCGCTCTCCCCTAATCCCAAAATGGCCTGGCCTGTCTTTGCTGTGGTCCCAGTACCTATAGTAGCCATGCTTTCGCCAATCTGCCGGGGTATTACCTTTTAGGTTTTCCCGAAAACTATGGCCTTGCATGGTATCAGGATAATCTATGCCAGCATAATCTGCAAAGAGAGCCGAGAAATCGGCATTTTCTATGATATCGGCATTTCGGGTACCAGCTGGAATCTCTTTTGGGTACCGTATTACAAAGGGCATGTGAATAGATTCCTCATAAATTAAACGCTTGTCGAACCAACCGTGTTCCCCTAAGAAATAACCTTGATCGGCGGTATAGATAACTATGGTATTTTCTGCCAACCCAGATTTTTCCAAATAATCCAACAATCTGCCAATATTGTCATCAATGGCAGCTCCACAGCGCATAAAATCCTTTACAAATTTCTGATAGGTCTTCATTCTTGCCTCATCCGCACTTAACCCATCTACGGAGAAAGGCAATTCCGGATAAGCCATATAATCCTTTCTCAATTCAGGATCGGCAGTGGCGGCCAAATAACGTTTTTGCAAGTTGTCTATAGATTGCCCCTTAAAGACACGCCCAGTAGTTTCAGCTCCTTGATCATAAAAAGAATCGGGTACCGGAATTTCCTCATCCCGATATAGATGACTAAATCGTTCCGGGTAATCATAAGGCTCATGGGTTGCCTTAAAATGGCACATGGCTATAAAGGGTTTGGATTTGTCCCTATTTTCTATCCATTCCATGGTTTTATCGGCAATGATATCCGTACTGAAACCTTCCACTACCTTGCCACCACCGTAGTAGTCTTCCCAATTGTCGGCTGTTTTCAATCTTGGGTTCCAATAATCTCCCTGCCCAGGCAGTACGACATAATAATCAAACCCTGCCGGCTCTTGTTTTAAATGCCATTTCCCGATTACGGAGGTGGCATAACCCCCTTTTTGCAGCTCCTTAGCAATATTATTGTGGTTTGGGGACAAACCAGCCCCTAGGGTCGTGACCCCATTAACGTGACTATACTGTCCGGTTAGGATCGTTGCCCTACTGGGGGTACAAATGGAATTGGACACCAAACAATTCTCCAAAACACAGCCTTCGGCTGCCAACCGTTTTATATTGGGATTGTGCACATAATCTTTTAAAATTCCACCGTAAATACCCCAGGCCTGTGCGGTATGATCATCTGACATTATAAAAAGAATATTAGGTCTTTCCGTACTGACCACTTTTTTATCTTCTGTCTTATTCTTACAACTGGTGATGGTTAATAATGCTAAGCCTAGAACAGCTACAAAGAATTTCATTTTCATCATGTTTTATTAGTTTTAAAACTTAAATTCCGTAAAATTAACTTTTAAAACCAAAAGATAGCTTTTAGCATTAATTAATGACATAATTAAGCTGTTTTTGAAGCACATGCTATGGAGTGTTTTAAGCCTCAAGGATTTCGTTCTAGGATCAAGTGCTCTGGTCTAATTTGAAAAATTAGGTGGGTTTGACTTAAAATTAAATTCAAATAATTGATTATGAATTCATTGAAATTAGCGTTTCTGTCTCCTCGAGCCCGACTAACTTCCTTCTGCGGGCTCGAGAGGTTTTAGACAATAAAGTGATTAAATTGAGTTCTCTCCCAATAACCCCCTGAATGTGCCTGTCTACCAAAAAGGCAAGCTCGACCGGACAACATTACCTGGAACAAGTAGTAACCTTTAAAAATCAATCGAACTCACATTAAATATGTCTTTTATAAAATTTATTGCCATCACATTTTTCAATTTAAAATGGGATTTTGAATGCAAACCAAACTTTCCCTATAAATCACTAAAATTCCAGAAAAGTATATGACCCTAACGGAATGTTAAATACATTTGATTACAGCGGTGGTGGTCTTGTACAAACCACCAAAATGCAAAACATATAGTTCACAGGCCGGCCAACCACTTTAGAGCAATCTGATCGGAACGTGAAAAAGTTCATTTTGTTTGAATTAGTATTCCTTTTTAGAAACAACCTGACCATAACCTCAATCGGGCCTGCCTGTTCTTTTAGACAAAAAATGATTCTCAAAAATCCTGCACCCATCCCAATTTCTGATAAGATTAATCAAAATATTAAAAGGAATTTATTCGTCTTGGGTAGACCGCAAACTTACAAAGTTATATGCAATCTAATGAGTACCTTAACACCAAGATTTTCTATGGGAGTTCGTTGCTTAAAAGGAGCCCAATAAGGGATAAAAAGAAGAAAATGTTCAGATTACTGGCCACGTCCAGATTATTGCCAATTAAAATGTATCTAATCACCACTCTTTAGTGCTTCCTTTTTCTTCCTTGCGTAGTATCGACCTTCCTTAACGTAATAGGACCCAACAGGAGGTGAATTATCGCCAAATTCCTTCCTAATATAGGTCAGGATCTGGGCAATTTCCTCATCTTCCAAATAGTCTACTGCTGGCATTACACCGTCATATGTTTTACCATTCACTTCGATAGGCCCACTTAATCCGCTCAATACAACATCTATAAGCCTTTTTTGATCCCCTTTGACCCATTCTGAACCGGCGATCGGGGGAAACCTACTACCGTCTCCCATACCATTGCCCATATGACAGGCTCCACAGTATTTATTGTACAATATTGCTCCTGCCTCTGCCCTCAACGGTGTAAGATCGTCTCTTTTTTCATCCGGAGTTTTAATATGCGGTAATTTTTTGAGTTTTTCCATTTTCGAAAGTTGGTCTTTTCCAAAACTCTTCTTGTCCCCTTTGTACATTACCCGCCAAATTTTACCGTGCTCACTTTCGCTGATATACAATGAACCATCCGGTCCCATGGCAATACCCATAGGCCTATATCCTGCATCGTCCGTATCAACAATTTTATCGACCTGTGTAAAACCATCGGCAAATACTTCCCACTCGCCAGCTTGTCCATTTTTAAATGGGACAAAAGCAATAAAATAGCCGGCTTGAGGAAAAGGAGCCCTGATAGTAGAGCCGTGAAAGGCGATAAAAGCACCATTTTTATAATGCTCAGGGAATTGTTCACCTTGATAAAAATGTAAGTCATTGGGTGCCCAATGACCTGGAAAACCAATTATGGGCTGCTCGTATTTAGCCCCATCACCTTCCTTTTTACCATCACCTCCATATTCTGGATTAAGCAATTTTTTGCCCTGCATATGATCGTAATAGTAGTAAGGCCAACCAGCATTGGTCCCCTCTTCGACCTTGAGAAATTCTTCCGAAGGTAGCATAGCACTTTGCCATGGGGAGTAGTATTCCGGCCAGTTACGGTTCAGGTTGTCCCTTCCATGTTGCAAGGCATATAAGGTATTATCGTAAGGGTTCCAATCCATCCCAACAACACTCCTAATACCTGTAGCATAGCGATAGCCGTCCTTTTGTGTCTGGCCAGGCTTATCTGCATCAAATTGCCATATCCCGGCGTGCCACTCCAACTCAGGACATGGATCCTGCCCCAATGCCCCTGGCATTCTATTCTGTTCTTTTGACTGGCACACATCTCCTGGAGAACCAAAGGGAACATACATATGACCGTCCCCATCAAAAGTCAATGGTTTGGCAATATGGGAATAGCCATAAGGGGAATTTTGATAGTCATCCGTAAGCATGACCTCAGGTTCACCTTCAGGTACCAACTTGCCCCTGTTCAGCTTTTGCCTATATACCGTACTTGCTGTACTGTAGTATAAGTAATCCTTATAGATGCGCATCCCTGTAGCGTAATAACCGCGCTGATCAAATACCCCAAACCGTTCAATTTGGTCGGCTTTTCCGTCATTATCAGTATCGCGCAGACCAATATTCTCACCTTCCGGATGGGCAAATCGCATTTTTATATATACATCACCATTGTCATTAACTGCAAGATGGCGGGCGGGCCCTAGACTGTCTACCACCACTACCGCCTCAAAACCTTCAGGGAGTACCAATCCGCCATTATCAGGGTCTCCAGGTGGCAAACTCTTCGTGCATTGCATCATAATGCCCGAAAACAATAAGATAATCAGGATGTTATTTATACGGAGGAGAACTGCCATTTCTTTATATTTCCTATTCGGTGCCAAGAAAGTAAAATCTATTATTGAGCATAATTAAAATAACATGGACTAATTGATGTTCAATGTGCTTTTTTGTTGCCATAAAGAGTAACATTTAATCTTTTATCTTAATTACAAATAACTGACTCCCATACCGAACAACCCCTCCTAAGCTAATCAAATTTGTTTAAATAATTAAGTGACCTTTAATTATTTTTAGTGGCTACTGCAATGCTCAATATCCTATTAAGGTAAATTCCAAACCACCAAGAACATTATTAACCCCCTTGCGGAAAACCGCAAGGGATTGTCTTTTTATAAATTTAGGTTTGTCCATGAAATGCCATAATGGAATACTGGTTTATGAAAAAGGCAATGTTCCATTGAGGCAAAATGAATCACATCTTAAACACATACTGGCCAGCTTGCCGAAAAGGTATTCGGGGGAACTATCCAATTTGGCAGGCAAGGCCTTTAATGTAGATCCGTGTAGCATATAAGTGCTTAATTGGCAATTAAATTATGGCCGAAAACATTATTGCGACTATTTGTCCCTTTGTGCCGTTTACATAGCTACTATAGACTTGACTGTGAGTTCCAGGTAGGTTTCATACAAACCAAACCACTTGTATGGTATCTGCAAACCGAGATTGACTTTCCTTTATTTTTATAACTTTGGGGAGATGAATAATATAACCCAAATTCCGGCAAGTTTTATAGAGCAAAACACAAATTTCTCCAACCTTGTCAATGCATTAAGGGCGGCATTTTCCAATAAGGAAACCATGGTACCAATGCGACATCATCACGATTTTCCCAATCCCGAAGTTGAAGAAGATTCCACCTTGCTATTGATGCCGGCTTGGAAGCCCGGCAAACAGGCTGGGGTAAAAATTGCCACTGTGAGTCCCAAAAACGGTCAATTTAACCTACCGGCTATTCAGGGAACGTATATTTATCTGGATGCCCTAAAGGGCAGCATCCTTGCACTTTTGGAGGCCAAGAGTTTAACCGTAAAAAGGACTGCCGCTGCCTCCGCTTTGGCATCACAATATTTATCTAGGGAAAATTCCAGCTCCCTATTAATGATAGGTACAGGTGCCCTCGCTCCCAATTTAATACAGGCCCATGCCAGTATACGTCCCATTGAAACAGTCTATGTTTGGGGCAGGGATTATTCCAAGGCACTTAGCTTGAGTCAAAAATTTAAGAACGCATCCTTCCAGGTACAACCCATTAAAGCGATTAAGGATAAAATTTCGGATGTCGATATAATTTCCTCGGCCACCTTATCCAAAACTCCTCTTGTTTTGGGAAAATATCTACAGCCCGGTCAACATGTGGATCTGGTAGGGGCGTATAAACCGAATATGAGGGAGGCAGATGACGAAACGGTTAAAAAGGCGGAAGTGTATGTTGATACCTATCAAGGCGGTTTAAAGGAAAGTGGAGATATCGTTATTCCTTTAAAAAGTGGAATTTTGAAGGAGACGGACATTAAGGCCGATTTATTTGAACTCGCATCCCAATTTAAAGGAGGTAGGAAAAGTGCTGCGGAAATTACGATGTTTAAGTCGGTCGGACATGCCTTGGAAGATCTGGCTGCGGCTACCTATTATTACAATATGTACCAGGCTGTTTAATACCAAACAAATTCAGGCAAATACATTCGTAAATAAGGAACATCCATAAAATGAATAAAACCTTTTATTCGGCATTAAATAAGTCAACAGTCGTGCTTTTATTTTTAGGCATGACTGTTTCTGGGATACTGAAGGCCCAAAAATTACCCCTCCCTCCACGTGCCAATGATGCTATTTCCGGTAGCACTTTCAAAAATCAGATCGATACCCTAAGCGTGGAAGACAGGGAAAATCAAATTTACCAAGAGATATTGAATGGAAATATCCCCACTTTTTTACGTGACTTGGTTCCCATTTCATTTTCAAAAACCATCAAGGATTCCGCTTATGTTGTAACTTATTTTGTTCTGCCCGATTATTTGGCTGTTGGCTCGGATACCGATTATTTCTTAATGCCAATGACCCCAATCCTGGCCCAGAAAATAGCCAAGGCCATAGGTTTTACCCTCCCAACCAAACAAATGGTAGATCAAATTTGGAGCAACGCCTCGGTAAAACTGCCTCCCTCCCCCATTCCTCCCAGTGCCCAAATGACAACCATTCCCATTATGTGGGAACACAACACTAGGTTAAAAGGGCAAAGGAAAGAAACCCTTAAACAGGCATCTTTGGGAGATTTGGTGGCCGGACATAAAAAGGATGTTATAATCTCCAACAAAATCTATGAAAAATCGTCCAAGCCAGTTGTTATTTACGGTTGGCATTACCAAAATGGAACCCCAATTCAGCCGGTCTATGCGGGTCATAGTGAAACATATGCCGATTACAGTCACGGAATCCGATTGGTACAGGATAGTGTCTTGATCAATAACAAAGTACATCTTATTACAGAGGTCCTTCAAGATATTCAGAAATCTTCCTTATTTAGTGGTGAAGGAGTAATTGAAAAACCGTTTTATCCTGTAGACAAAATCGAGTAAGGATCTTTCCCAAAAGTTATGTTCGAACTGAATTAAGAGTCCTATCCTGGCAAGAATACCATCAGTCTTTACATCATACACAAACCCCTTTAAGCTTATGTAGTCTTTTCTGCTCGCTAAAGTTCGGAATAGGGAGCTACCATCAATTTTCCAGGTATTAAATTTTCGTATATTTATAAAGAAGGAACGCATCTAAAAATATGCAATTATTTTCAAAAATCCGCTGATGCTTTCAACATTAGGATTGTTGGACAGTTTGGATTCCTTTGACCAAATTCCTTCAGCATAGTACTATTTTAGCTTTAATTCCAATTCAATGAAATCAACCTCCTATGCCCCTTTCAAGAAAGCCGTTTTCTTCCTCTTCCCTTTAATAAGTTCACTGTGTTTTGGACAGATTAAGATCATTTACGAAACGGATATGGAAACCGACTGTGACGATGCAGGGGCTCTTGCAATGTTACATGCATTTCAAGACAACGGCGAGGTCCATTTACTTGCCGTTATGCACAACACCTCCGACGATTACAGTGTGGGCTATATCGATGCAGTAAACTCATATTACGGCCACCCTGATTTGCCAATTGGATCCTATAAAAAAGATGATACTTATTCTAGGGACATAGCAATCCTTTTGAATTGCTGCACAGACTATACACAGCCTATTGTAAAGTATCCCTCCGAGCAACTGCGTCTTTTATGACGTGATGTGGCTTTTTACCTTTGGCATAAACTATTTGAGTTATGACAAAAAAGGATAATGCTTTGCGGATGCGTAAATTGGTAAAGGAGTTTCGGCTCTCCGGCCGGAGCCAAAAAGAGTTTGCTTCCGCCCATGGGATCAAGGAGGGCAAATTCCATTATTGGATCTCAAAATTATCGAGACCTACAGATGTACCGGCCGATAGGGCCCCATCGAATTTTGTTCCGATCGAAGTCGTCCCGATCGGGGAAGGCCGGACTATTTTGATCCGTTGCAAGAACGGGGTCGAGATCGAAATCCCCGTATAGATGTTCGCACTCGGCACTTCCCACCGGTTCCAGCTCTATGGCCGCCCCACCGATATGCGCAAGAGTTTCGATAGTCTGCGGGGGCTTGTGATCAACGATCTGTACCAAAGCCCCGATAACGGAACGGTATATATTTTTATCAATAAGGTCCGCAACAAGGCAAAACTGTTGCACTGGCAATCGGGAGGATTTATGCTGTACTACAAAAGACTGGAATCCGGTACTTTTGAGTTACCGGAATATGATGCGGAAGTAGGGAGCCTGCGTCTGAGCTATACTCAATTGGTCCTGCTGATCGACGGTATCGCCATTACCAATATCACCCGAAGAAAGCGTTACGAAAAAACGTGATATCGGGTTGCTTTTTAGCAGGGCAATTTTTATCTTGGCCCTGCAATGACCTATCAGGAGCTACTTGTCGAGAACCGAGATCTTCAAAAAAAGGAGAAGGCCTCCACGGCCAGAATAGTTTCCCTGGAACATCAACTGGCACAGCTCTACAAGCTCATTGGCGGGTTCAGGTCCGAGAGTTTCGTTTCCCAAACCATGGTCGATCAGTTATCGCTCTTTTCAGGGGATCCGTCGGAAACCGTAGAAGAAGCCCCGCAAGAGACCAT
>Ga0208032_1000929_pt1 | contig 13552 bp, 6 predicted proteins | sample MalvirAntarct_66_FD_184254 | JGI IMG/M metagenome (GOLD analysis project Ga0208032, IMG submission 184254) | Marine viral communities from the Global Malaspina Expedition - Malaspina viral metaG Antarct_66 (SPAdes) (version 2) | ecosystem: Environmental > Aquatic > Marine > Oceanic | place: West... | reverse complement strand
TAAAGCCAAAACCATTGCCAAAAAGATCTATCAGCAACACTTGCCACTCAACACCTTCTATTGCGGCTGTGATATCGCCATAGCAGGTAAATTATGGCAGGCGGATCATGCTAGCTGTGGCTATCTGGTTAGAAAACAAATTATTAGAGCCAACCGTATCGAATGGGAACATGTGCACCTTTAGATTTTAAAACATGAGATTAAAATAAAAGCTATTGTTTATAATGGATTTTTTCAGAATTAACATCTAACTTCAATTTTGAGGAGAAAAAAATGAGAATGAGGAGGGAAGATTCTCAAGTTTTTCTCCTCAAGCTCTTTGCTTTCTTGCGTAAAGACCACAACCTAAAAAAGGACCTATTAACATCAATAGAATGTGTTGACACTTTATTAAAGGATAAATCGTCAGAGATATTAATTAAGTCACTAACTTATATTCTTAATGAGAATTAAAGTTTGAAAACCGATACTGATGTACGACCATATTAAAGTTTGATAAAAAATTAAGGTTGTCATGGGCGGTAACAACGCAAGAGTTTGATAATTTCTCTGAGGATGAATGGCTTTTTTTATAATAAAGTTTGTTATTTTCAGGCTCATTTTGGACAGAAGTTTGTTAGTGACTTTGCTAATTTAGCAAATTACGAATAACTACAGGTATGGAAAGTCTCTTAGCTTTGTTTCCGGTCATTGTGGTGCAGATAATAAACTTTTTGACCACCTCGTTTTAACTACCCCCCAAAACTCTTTGTGAAACACACGATAAACACGCGAATTGAGGCTCGCAAAAAATTTTAGCGGGCGAACATCACTTTGATTTCAGGATTTCCGCTAGCAATAATAATTAATTTCTACTCAGCATCTTAAATACGTCTAGGGCTTTGGAACAGGTATGATATAAATAAGGCTCTAGGATACAAAGCTTTTTGAGCATTACCTCTATTCTAAATATAGCGTCGTCACTAATTGACAGATACGCCAATTCTGTACACCATTGTCCTATAAATTCAGCCCAGTCATTTTTATCCTCAAAGGCAGCAGCTGCAATTAAACCTAGCGAAAGATAGTTTTCTGGCTCAGAATCTACATCAATATAATCACGATATAGTCGGCTTAAGATCATAACTGATGAAGCAATCTTTTCACTTCGAGTCATACAAGCAACTTGTGCCAAACCATTAAGTACCTGGTAAACTGAGTCCTTGTCGTTTGCTTCGGTTAATTTATGCTGTGCACTTTCTAATAGTGAAACTGTACGCTCTAAATGTTTTTCATCAATTTTCCAGAAAAGTGCAGAATTCATTAAAACTCTGAACGATGCTAATGAAACCTCACAACTCACTTGCTCAGCCAGCAAATTAGATATTTCAATAGGAACCTCATCTGGAACAGAGTTACCTTCCAATGGTCCAGGTAAAAAACAATTCATATTGAATTTTGAACCACTCATAAGCTCTTCTTGTAAAAACTTAATCGCCTCACTTTTAGCAGCATTTTGACATGCGATATTTATCCGACCATATAGCTCATTAATGAATTGTTCTGCTGTTAAATATGTTGGTAACCATCTTGGTTCTTCTATTAGATCAATAAAACTTTGACAGCAAAAATAAAGCCCCCTCTGTTGATCAGCCCATTGTTCTACTTTGTCAAAGGCAACACTTTCTTCCAATGCAGCTTCAACAATTAAGGCTGACTGGGCAAGAGAAGCGAGGCGCCTGTAGAATGGTGGCTTATTTTTGAATATCTGTAGTCGCGCCAGTTCTCCATCAACAAAAACAGTCATAGAGCAAAGAAGGCGTAGATTTTCCAGTGTTTTTACAGATGAAATACTCTCGAAAAGAGCCTTAAGAGTAGTATCTAATGAATTGGCAAATTTCAAAGCACCGATTTCAAGGCAAGAAACCAAAAGTATTGGATGACAGGTTTCAATTGCCCTCTTTGCGAGAGATTGATACAAAGCTTCGTCAACGATCCCTGTTGAAACAACTCTTGATATTGATTTATGCATACAAATCAATAGCTCATTATCAATCAGTCCATTTTCTATTCTACTGTCGAAATATTGCTTAAACTCATTATTACAAAACTCCTCAATATTTTTACTGCCACGATACTTCCCGACAAGTCGTTCATAATAACAAATATCATTCGGAACCAGTGTCGATGCGCTATTTGACGGTCTTTGAAACTCACTCTTTAGTAACTTCTTAATGCGGATTGGAGATAAATCCAAATCAAGTAACAAGTCAGATACATCATCATCACTAACAGCCTCCGCCGAAAGCTCAGCTCTCCAATATTCAATGTCCTCTTTCGAGAGCCTACGATTTTTCGCAACTGTTTCAAATATGCTTAACCGTCTGTCGATATCTCCCAAAAGTGGCCAAAAACTATCATTAACAATCTGCACATCCCCGTTGGTTAGAGAAAAGCCTGAACGTTCACCGGGAAGATTACGTAACAACCACACATTATGATTAGTATCTTCTAATGAAAATTCCTCCTCGATATTATCAAAAACACTGCGAATAGCCTTAAAAAGAGCGCTTCTAGCAAAGGCATACTCTTTATCACCAAAACTAATAGTCGCATCTGTTTGTAACCCTAGCTCTTCGCACAATTTAGTATCCGATAGTAGCTCCAACCTAACCGAACTTGGGAATAAATTGAGGGTGTGAGAAACAATATAAGCACGCATAGAGTCGGAGTTACTCATCCTGAGCTATCTCCATTGGATTATTAGCGATACTTTCAATTTGCTGCTTCATCAAATCAATTACATACTTAAAACTCCACGGATCATTGTCCTTCAAGGGCTCCAAAACAAACTCATCCAACCATGCTTTATAGCTATTCTTTTTCTTGTCTGACAAATGCTCCGGCGGCATCAGAACAGAATGAACCGCCAAAGCCTCGCCTAAATAGGCCATCCCTTCATTTCCCCTTATTTTATGAGATTGGGCCCATTCCCTATATCCCATAAGATCATACAACCAGCAGGATCTAGCACGACTTACTTCGGGAGGAATATCGTCGGACCACTGAGTTCTTATTGCTTTTGCAATCGTCTTCATCGTTTCATGGAACCACTGGGCATCTCTTGGGAGTTGAACCAAACCACTAATCCTGATCAAAAACAGATTTTCTCTTATCATTCTTAGCTGTTTAGTTGGCTTAAACTCACCATCTGACATTACTGAGTGATTTAGGTGATATTCAAGCTCTTCTTTGGAAATGCCAACAAACGCTAATCCAAACTCCCGGAGTAATGTCCTCGCTTCAAACTTCTGTTCTTGAGAGATAAGTCCCTTATAGTGTAGTGTCTCAATAAAATCTAACGATGTATAAATAGGTGCGGTTCTTCCATTAAATGCTATATCTCGATGCTTATTCATAAATCGGTCATCTATCAAAGCTGAGTCGCATATTTTAAGGGCCTCAAAGAGCTCTTCGGTTGGCTTCGCATAATTGTTATTAGAAGTTGCTACTTGGTCTTTATTTAAAGGCATTTCAGCGAGCATGACTTTCCCAGATGTAAGCCCATTCAAAAATAATTTCCTTATATTTTCTATATTCGAATCTTCCTGTTCGATAATTGAGCTGTGGCTTATCAACGATCTATACCTATCACGCTCTCCCTTAAATACATACACTTCAAACCCGGCATCGCTAAGTCTATCAAGCATATCAACAGTAATCAGATAGGTAATTGACAGTGAATCTAGAAATAACCGTGCGCCACTGGCCACTTCAAGTTCGACAGGCCACTCTTTTTCATGTTGGTTAAGATAATTTAAGGCTTTAATACACTGAGATTCAGTGATTACGGCTAGTTCTTTGAGTTTTTTGACTAATGGAGAGCATGAAGTCAGACAATAATGAAATGAAGAAAGGTCAGCTTCTACCTCCCTAAAGGTGCCTCCGATCTTATACACAGGGTAGGAACACACTACTACTGATTGCACCTCATTAGCAGGATTCTCACGCACCTCCTCAAGCATAAACGCAAGCTCTTCACCTACATCAAGTGCCAGCTCAGGATTATTAATTTTCTTTGGGTGAAAAACAGAAATTTTGCCATCTGAAACCAGCCGTTCAAAATACTTGGCCTTTTCAATTTGGCTAGGCTGATGAAAAGCAACTTTCTGCTTCTCTTCAAAAAGCCATCGCATAAAAGAATGCGGGATAATGATTTTCTTAAAACAATCAAACAGCTGGTTTAGTATCCCCAAATTCTCCATCACCAAAGTACTGGAAGCATCGACAGCAACTATCTCACCAAAAATAACCTGATCCGACCTTGCACCATGAAATACCGGGACTACACTTTTCCGCCTTATATCTTTCGCATTTTTATTCTCTAAAGGCTGGAGCAGATAGAAATCAGACATAGTCCTGTTCAATAGTTCCGCTACTGTAAAAATGGGGGCATTACCATCAAAATAGGCTTTATAGACCCTTTCATTTTTCTCCCTAGACTCGTATATCATATCTTTTAGGTCTTCGAATGAGGCCTTGTGTAATGGACCATTGTCATTAGAGAGAACTATTGCCTTATTGAGCCATGCAGATGTTTCTTGATTGTCCTCTGAGCCCATTGTCGTAGCAATGAAATATGATGATGCAAACACTTGAGGATCATCACGATATTTTCCTGTACAGAACTCAAGTATTTGCTTTGCTCGCCGTGGAGAAATTGCTTTTGCTAAGTTGGCAGCCTGTAAGAGGTCATTGGCGTTTAGTTCCTCCCGGCTATTCCAACTATCCTCCACAAAAATGCTAAGCGATTCCCAATCACCGCTGAATATAGACAAGTTAATTTCTAGCGATTTAAGATCAGGTAGTTGTGATTTTGATTGCTTTAACCGGGCAATCTGTTCATGAGCACCATTTAAGTCCCCCTTTCTAAATAGACACCAAGCCCAGTGAACTTGTAGCCCTTCGCTTCTCTTGACGAGATCCATACTATCTGACAGAAATTTATGAAGCTCAGAAAATTTCCCAAGTGAAGAAGCGGCATTACAGACTCTAATAGCATCAGATTCCTGGCCAGTGCGATCAAAAAGCTCCCGGCAATATGAATAATAACTATCTCCAAGGTTTTCTCTTCCCAATAAATTAACCAAATGAGCAAGATCACTTGTAGCTTTACTTTGTTGGTATTGGCTTATAGCTAATGCAACTGGGTCTGCGCCCTTGTCTGACTCTATGATGTTTTGCAAATGCCTGATTTCTACATCAGGTGCGCCTGAATCCTCAACCTTCTGTAAAAGTTTTTGTGCATCATCGACCAGCCCAGACTTCGCTAATGCCTCTATTTCTAGCATACTAATTACAATGGAGTTAACGCTCCTTTCCATTTGATTTCTATGGCGCCTGATATAATCCACTGCTGCCGATATTGGCTTTTGTGTCTGCGCTAATACAAACCGTGCTAAACCAAGAGTTGCGTTATTCTCGGGACTTAAAGCGGTCTGTCTATTTACCTCATTTTCAATAGACTCAAAATCGATATCAATTCCAAAAGAGAATGCCAATGGCAAATACTCAAGCGTTTTTTGATTGTAATTAACGAAGTAGCTCTGAAGTTCAGCAATTGCCTGTTTGTGAGTTTCACTGTTTCTAAGTTGTAACCACAGTACATACTGATTTGACATATTCGCTACATCTTCAGCGCCAAGATATCGTGCACGAACCGAACAAACCTTGAATAGCTCGACAGCTCGATTTCTAAGTACTATAGACTCTGAATCATCTGCCAGCGGAAAGCGATCTGCTGCTAAGGGGATATAATTTAATACGCTCTCACGGAGCTCAACAGCCTTAATTGCATTGACCAAGAACGTAAACGCAGAAAGCTGCGCCAGTGCTGGTGAAATAGATAAGGATTCGTCATCTATCTTTTGAACTAAATCTAAAGCCTTTTTCCATTGATGTTCTGTCAATAAAACAGAGAGTAAAACGACTTTTCCATCATTATCTATATCATGAAGGCTTAATCCTGTACTTTCGAACCAACTCAAAGCAGCTTCGTTTCCGTCCACTGTTTTTTTTATCATAAAAAAAGCAGCATAATTAGAAGGACTGCTGACTCTAAGCAAACCAGATGCCGAATCTATTTTGTTAGACCCTGTAGCATCAATAAAGGCCTGTGCTATGGCCGCCTCCACTGTTTGACACGATTTTTTAGAGTGTGATAACCATTTTTTCGCTAGATCGGCTTTTTCTCCTATGCACAAGTATCTTGCAACTATCGCTAACGCCCTAGCTTTTACTTGGGGAGTACCACCGGACAGCTCTCCTTCAATAATGCTTTCTGCTAAAGCCGTCGATTTTTCTTCCTTAAGAAAAGAACCGAAAAATCGCAGAAAGGTAATTTCGCTAGTAAGCTCTTCTATCCTTTCATCTTGAAGGTGCTGAGCTCCAAAACCTACGCCCCTCATTTTAGCAACTATCAAATCTGCTGTTTGTTTGGGATGCTCTTTAACGACATCCAGTAGCTTCTTTTCACTGTCCTGGCGCATTGATTTAATTTGAAGCCACACCTCAATCAAATAAATCAATAGGCTTAACCCAATTAAAACCCACCCAGTTATAAACATTGGAGTTGATATTGGCCCACTATATTCTGGAAGAACTTTCTGGTGGCTCAAAAACCAATTTAAAATATCTAGCCATAAAGGAGTATTCAAGATACCAATACCAGCCAACAACAACGGTAGACTCAGCGCTTTCGCAAATGAAGGTCTGAACAGCACAACTAAAAACTTTATGTTTTTCCGCACAACACCCCAATCAATATTCATGGTGTTCTAAACTCTCTCTGAAAATGGAATTTCTTTGTCAAACGACCGGAGGATTCTCAGACAGTGTCTGCCAGAACTTGTCCGTCTCATTTCACTTTGCTTGGTTTTTCAATCAGTTAAACCGCTAACCTAACGTTAGACAAACACCTTTGATAATCAAACCCACAAAATACAGGCACTTTCTACCTAACACACCATAGTAAACTAGAGACATACTTAACCATTACTAAAAGTAGGTCAACTAATGACAACAGTAACGAGTCTAGATTTTTGCGCTAAGCAGGTTTGGGGCAAAAATGTGTTGGCCACGCTAACTTGAGAATGGACATAAATTTGTTAGAGCATTGAGTCTAATTAAACTGAGGTTGATTAGAAAAAGTATCTCTGTTTATTCAAAAGCCGTAATTAGCACCGCCCCTCTTTATCCAATATTTTGATCAATGATTAAGTGACTTGACCCCTTTCCTATATTTACAGTATCAGTGACTAATGAAAATTTCATTTTCGAACATAACGTGACATTAATACGGAATATTCATTGCTCAACCTCATCCAAGCTGTATAATTATTTACCATAAAAATCAGCAGCCTAAGCTCTATTCGTAATTAATAAGGAAGTTAAAATGGAAGAAACTAATACAGAGCTAAGGCATAGCGTCAAAGGTTTTGACCCAAGTAAGCTTTTTAGACAGGGAATAAATCTCGGAAGTATCGACTTAATTCAAGGAGGCTCATTTACTGAAATTATTGGGCGAGTAATACCCTCGCTTTGGATGAATACAACAAATAAAAGTGGGAAAAGTCCTTTCTCAGGAATATCCATTATATTGCCGCCCACAACGTCTACTAGACTGACCCCGGTATCAGTTCTCCAAAGCATGGCGTCCGGAATTTTGGCTATTCGAGGTTCTGAACCTGATTCGGAAGAGCTCAAGATCCTTAAGCGGATAGTAAATGTGGTGAATTGCTCAACACTTGAGGTTACTGAATTGGTGAGAACGGCAGAGAACGAAGGCCGACATCGGCTTATGGCCATTGCTGAAGCGAGTAAATATCGCGATCAGAGTATTACTCTGCAACCAGTATTTGGCGTATCAGCCATCCGAACTTCGGAAGATTTATGGGCGCAACATGTGACATTATTGTGCCGTCAATGCGTATCCATAGCGAATAAAGCTGAAGGATATGCCTTAATCCACGTTGCGGATATTCCCGCTACTCGACCTGAAAATGTAAAGTTGTTATGTAGTGTGGACAATTGTTTTGTTACATGCGTTGGCAACAAACAGGATCCAGAAGAAATAATCAACCAACGTGCTCAGAAGTGGCTCTCCATGGTTCTTATTGGTAAAACTGCCGAAGCAGTCGTGGAAATTGATCAACTAAAAATTACTGATGTCGATAGGCTACATATCTTAGTGCAACTGTTCCAGAGCGCAGGGAAAAATGAAGAAACACTGGACCACATCGAACAGATGAAACCGCATCTCTCAGCTTTGACATCAGCTCAATTAGTAGGACTTTCAAGGCTTGCACACAAAGCCGGAGATGACTGTCTTGCTCGCTCATTACTTCCGGAAGATATCAGCAATATTAGTGAAAAGATATGGATAGAGGCAGCTTTGGAACTTGCTACTCATTTTGAGGATAACGTAAAGATCGAGCACTTTGACGCAAGTCTTGCCTTGCTCTATCCGAACTCGGACCACCTCAGAGAAAATCGTGATCGTCGTCTATTACTAAACTGCAGTAGAGGAAAACTAGACGAGAGCTACCTTTTCACCACTGCTGGTTTCACAAACCGTCATTTGACACTGCTGGAAAGTATATCACTCCCTAAGTCTAATTATCAGCAAATCATACAACAGGCCGATGGGTGGGGTACCGACTGGCAGGATCTAGCAAAGATCTGCAGTGCTATGAACGCTTGGAGCGTAGGGCTATCACGTGATGCTGCTGATATTGCTAGTATAATTACTACATCTGATTTATACGGACGACAAGCAACTCAAATACTTTTGTCGTCACTACGCACCATGATGCTTAAGGAGGAAATAGAGCCCAATGATCATGATTACTACCGAGCTCACCTACTGGCAGCTATCCACTTTCAGGCTAAGAACCCTGACGATGGGCTGATTCGTTCAGGAGTTTCAAAGCTGCTTTCTGTAGAGTCTTGTGGTGACCTAGGCCTCCCCATCGTAGCACTAACGATGCTGGATCTTGCGAGTGAGGGGGTTAGCCTTGCTACACCGGAAATAGCTATAACTGAAGTCAATAAAACAGAACTCGATACAGATTCGATTGAACTTGTTATAAAAAAAGGATTAGCTTGGCTAAGCAATGAAGGAACAGCTGAATTTGGGGTTACTGTTCTACCAGCTGAGATCGTTGGTAGTCAGCCAGACGATGTTATTAAGTCCCTCTCACGTATTTTCTTATATGCTAGTTCAATGGAGGGTGAAAATTTAGATCTAGCCTTCATGGAGCAATTAGTGTCTTTGGTTTGCGCAATTTGTCCGCATGCTACTAAAGAGCGTAACGAGGATCTCCGGCTAATACGTCTTCTTGCCGGTCACTACGCCATGCAGGGGCAATTCCAACATGCTCGAAATATTACCGAACATTTACTATTGATGGGGCAAGGAGATAAAGTTCGATTGCGCTTAGCTTGGCTTGCCTTCGCTGATGTCTACCATAGATGTCACAATCCAGTTACAGCGTTAGTTGGTTTAGCATGTGCGATGGCGACTAAAGCACCGATCAAAAAGGCTGACTTATGGCAAGAAGTCTATGCTGCTATTCGCATCCTACGCGACTTAGGATTATTTGAGTACGCACGCAATTTTCTACCTACGTTGAAAGTACTCATATCGGACTGTGGGTTCAACCCAGAAACGGACTTACGCATAGTCACTACTGAACTTGGCCTACGAATGTCAGAGTGCGAAGAAGCCAGCGAAATCGGTTGTCTAATGGAAGAACTGACTCTCAATTGTGAACGCGCTACTATCGATAAAAACGAGCTATTCCCAATCACTATTTTGCTTGGGCAGATAATACGAAAGGCTAGCAATGCTGGTATATTAGTGACAGAGCAAACAAACAATGTACTACAAAAGGCACTCAGTTTACTCGGTCACAATGCATCCGAATTAGTAGAGACCGTCTCAATTAATACTCCTTCACCCATTGGCTTGGCTAAGATGTTCAACAGAGTTCAGCGGGCTAGCTATGCCAAAGATTCGGCTGGAGATTACACTATCGTCGGGTTAGCAGCTCGACGCCTATTGGATTGTCATGCACTACAAACTACTACACCCGACGTACAAGCACTCGCTGTCGAAATTCTTGCGGACCACACAATGGTACTGCCCGGAGAACCACAAGACATTGAAGCTCACTGGCCTGTTCGATACGCACAATCACTAAATAAAGAAAACCTAGATGTAGTGTTCCTAGCTACAGATAGCAATGATGAACTGGTCGTTACTTACGTTTCTAAGGGGGAAGTAAAATTAATTGAACAGCCTCGACACAGCCAGCCCTTCCGCAAACGGATGTTCTTATGGCTGGAGGACTATCCACGCAATTATGGCTATCGAGAAGCAAATGATGGTAATAACGACTTCTTCACAACAATGGAAAAATTGGACGTTTGCCTCCCCGCACCTCACATGCTTGTTGTTGTGGCAACCCCAATGCTACAACAACTAATTACAAATCTTGTTTTAGTAGAATCGGATGATGGTGGTTTCCCCTACTTCCTTGGCACAAAAACAGCTGTAGGTATGGTACCGTCGCTTACTTGGCTTTCGAGAGTCAGAACAAATATACGCAGTGAAAAGCGCGCTTATAAGGCTTGGATATCCGCTCCGGATAGTCCTCAGGACAGTGGGTCACTGGGCGTAATTCTCACTAGACTTAGTTCTACCTTCAAGGAATTCGGGTTCACCGTCGATACTGGACAAAGACTGCCTCGCAACATGTCCGATGCTGGCTTGGCAGTCGTTACAGCTCATGGTGGCCTGACTATTGAGGGGCGTTACTTCCATACTATCAAGGATGAAGGAAACCTAATCGAAGCACCTTCGCAACTTGCACTTGCATTAGCTGGTGTCGAAGTCGTCATTCTCTTTGTATGCAGTGGGGGGCGAATCGACAAGCACCCTTGGGACAACAGAGCAGTTGGTTTGCCTAAACAACTTCTAGACAAGGGATGCCGAACGGTCATCGCATCACCTTGGCCACTGGATGTAATGGTAACTTATCGATGGCTTGAGCCATTTCTACATGAGTGGGAAGCTGGCTCAACAGTTCTTCTGGCAACTAAGAAGGCTAACGAATCTGTTGCTCGGGCATTAGGAGATAGTCCTCAGAACTCCTTAGCAATGACTGTTTACGGTGACGTTCTGCTTACAAAGTGAACTAATGTAGCTCACAAACATTATCTACTCCACATTGGATTTAAGTAGCCTATGCATTATGTACTATTGAAGTAAATCATATAAAAAATTAATAGATTTGAGACTAATTTCATCTTCGAAATTAGTAATCCATAGTGACTATTAACAGGCGAAATTCAGTAAGCTTTACTCTCGTTGATAGTAAGTAAACTAATGTACAACAAATTACCGCTGGTAAGGCATCTGAAGAATTAGAGGGTTACAAATGGAAATTAAGACAGTGAGCACCATGGTTGAATGCATACTAGACCTTAAAGAATTATCAAATGAGGAACTAGCCAATAATCCAGTTCTTTACACAAAAGCATTAAGCACTGGCTTTGATGATTTAGATCAGTTGACTGGCGGAATACAGCCAGGCCTTACTGTTATAGCAGGACGACCAGGTAGTGGCCATGAGTGCATCCAAAGAAACATAATTGAACAAGTAGCATTAAATGAAGAGCACTCTGTTCTTCATTTTGAGTGTTCAGATATTGCAGAAAACTTCATACAAAAAATTATTTCTTCTTTGGGACGTGTAAATTATTACCACCTGCAAACATCTAATTTAGATGATGACGAATGGGCAAGACTTGCTGCTAGCTCAGGGATTATGGTCGATAAAATGAAGTTACTGTACTGTGATGGAGTTAAACTAACTACTAAACAGATAGATAATGCTGTAAAAGAATCGATCAAAGAGAACGGAAACATCTCAATGATTTCAATAAACTGGCTACAACTAATCAGAACTGGAAAAGTGCATGATAGTAGGTATGGCGAAATCTGTGAAATCAGCCGCTTCCTAAAGAGCTTAGCAAAAAAATATTCAATACCAGTTCTAGTTACTTCAACATTGAATCGAAAACTTGAAGAGAGAGCAGATAAAAGGCCTGTTACATACGATTTAAGAGATTCAGGCACTATTGAGGATGATGCGAATTCAATATTATTTACCTATAACTCTGCTCTCTATGATTGTGATAGTGAAGACAAAGGTACAATAGAAGTGATAGTAGCAAAAAATAATGGCCCTATTGGCTGCGTTAAATTGTTATATCAGGAACAATTCTGTCGTGCAGATAACTACCTAAAGTAAATAAGATTAACTGTTTCACTCACAACGAATACACTAATGTCGTTATGACGTGGAGCGCGAGCAGCGGTGAGCACATAAGTTCACTGCTGGCGATAGATAACTGTTAAGTTACTTTTCCAATGGAAACAACTCAACGTCAAAACTGTGGTTAGCCACTCGAAACCTAGTGAGCCGTCATTCAAAGGCTAACAAGCTTTTGGACAGAAATGAGTTTCGAAAAACCGAATATTAGCAATTCTTGAATTAATTTAAGTATGGCAAAGTCAAATTATTTTTCATGCTTACCATTCTTGGCTTGGAGTTAGCGGATTGTGTGGGCGAGCTTAGATTGTTGTGGTACCTATCAGATATACTTACCCACATATGCATCATTTATCTTTCTCCACAAATCAATTAAATGTTCAAAATCTAAGTCACTTCTTTTTAATAACTGATTTGACTCTCCATCCAATTGTTTTTCAATAGGGAGTGTATTCATAAATGGGTCATTCTGCTCCTTGATACCTTGATAATAAGGCAGATTCTTTTTTTTATTTTTAGGCTCATTTGGGGTTGGATATCTACCCTCCCATAAAATATATCCACTAAGAACCTCTAGGATTTTCCTATCTTTTTTACTCAACTGTAAATCACAGTGTTTAGTAAGGTTATTAAGAGAATGTTTTGTTGGTGGTTTTTCACCGTTAGCTACATAAAAAGCTTTAAAAATCAATTCAAAAGACAACCCCATTAGAAATCGATGAGTATTACCACCATCCAGCAATTCACCACTCTCATAAGATTTCCAAAGGATCTCAGATGCGTGCATTAATGTAGTCGCTTTATCATGCCAATATGCATGATTGTTACTCCAAACATTAAACTGTGACATGTAAATCCAATTAAAATTTACTTCCATTGAGCCTCCCTCCATAGCATTCTCTGAGCACTTTTAGTGCTAAACAAATGATTACCAAAACCAAGCCTTTAAAGGCTATAGACAACCAAAATAGGAATAGTCATACATCAAAGTAACTAGGTCAAATTCTGGACGTAAGAATACTGCCTATTTATAGATCTAAACAATAATGGTCGGATAAGCGGCACTTGTTACCAAGTGCCGCTCTCCTAAGAACCGTACGTGCAACTTTCACTGCATACGGCTCAAGCCTCCACTAAGGCGTACTATGTTACCCGGTAACCACAGGAGTTACCTT
>Ga0208032_1000927_pt1 | contig 13561 bp, 9 predicted proteins | sample MalvirAntarct_66_FD_184254 | JGI IMG/M metagenome (GOLD analysis project Ga0208032, IMG submission 184254) | Marine viral communities from the Global Malaspina Expedition - Malaspina viral metaG Antarct_66 (SPAdes) (version 2) | ecosystem: Environmental > Aquatic > Marine > Oceanic | place: West... | reverse complement strand
CCAAGGTAGCACATCAGGAACATTTGAGAATCCTACTGGCCCTTCTGGTATGGTAACGACTGGGACTGGAACCGACCATTTCACATGGGGTGAAGGTGCTTACACTCATTCTACATACGAATATGAAAAGGTTTGTTATTGGGGGTGTAGTTATAAAAAAGTTACGGTCGATCATTATTCAGACCCAAGTTCATTGACTTATCAAGGTAATAATTTTAATACCGATGTTAATCAGACTTTTATTGCCGGTTACATGAATTTCAATAACGGCATTATTTATTCTGGTACCCAGGCTGAAACTGTAGATTTTGCATTGACTTTGGATTTCACTTCACCGTCATTATTTTCTGAAACCTTTACATATGGTTTTTCACTCGATAATACAGTTAATCCTCAAGGTGATAGCGTTACTTTCCTGAATTCTGTGCCCACTAAATTTTTAAGTCATGAAGGTACAGATTATTACTTTGAATTAACAGGTTTTGGAATTCATACCAAAAAAGGTATTCAACTTGTTGATGAACTTTTCTTGAAAGAAGGCAAAGACAAAACAGTTAAATTACTTGGCCAATTTACATCAATGCCTTCAGAAGTACCTTTACCAGCAGCAGTATGGTTATTCGGTTCAGGTCTGATGGGCTTTATGGCAATGCGCAGAAGAGCAAAAGCGCAACAAGCATAATTCTCTCGTAATACCGTAAAATAAAAACCGTGGCCTTCGAGCCACGGTTTTTTTATGTCTGAAAAAAGAGAGTTAATTCCAATGGCAAAGTCTGATCTGTTAGCTGAATCTACCCCAGCTTTATTAAAAGATCATATAAATGCCAAATCTATCGAGACGTTAGCTGGATTAATCAAACAGTATCAACCGGATTTTCCCGATAATAAGTTCAGGGCTATGGCCATCTATCAATTGGATGGCATGTCACTTAAAGCTCGAGTAAACCATCTTAGTGAGGTTTTGGCAGTGCTACTGGTTAATGATTTCTCAGTGAATGCCAAATGGTTGAAGCAGGTAGCCGAGCACTGGCCCAATCTGGAACCCGGTAAAGGCTGGCATAGTTTTATGGCCTGGCCATTAATTGATTATGCCGGAAAGCAAGGGCTGCAACAGCCGACAATCGCACTGGATGTGTTAAAGCATTTGACACCATTATTTACTGCAGAATTTGCTATAAGGCCTTACATAGAAAAGCATTTTGAGCTGACCTTCAAAGAATTATTGCGGTGGTGTGAGGATGATAATGAGCATGTCCGGCGACTGGCATCAGAGGGAATGCGACCAAGATTGCCTTGGGGCGGGCATTTAAAGGCATTAAAACAAGACCCGCGGCCAGTATTTGAAATACTCACTCAGCTTAAAGATGACAAAAGTAAATATGTTCAAAAATCGGTTGCCAATAATTTAAATGACATTAGTAAGGATCATCCTCAGCGTGTGATCGATACATGTCATGAGTGGCTGGAAAATTCCACACTACAACGTCGCTGGATTATCCGTCACGGGCTTCGTAGTCTGATTAAGGCAGGTGAGCCATCTGTATTCCCATTACTGGGGTACAGTGACAAACCAGCGGTTAAGGTTGAATTTGTTTTAACTGAGCAAGATATGACATTGGGGCAAACATTGGAAATGCTGTTGTCAATCCATTCTAAAGCCAGTCAGTCTCAACAACTGGTGGTTGATTATCGTGTATGGCATGTCAAAAGCAACGGCAAAACCACCGCCAAAGTTTATAAATGGAAAAATATTACATTGCCGGCGAGGGAAAGTGTTTATCTGAAGAAGTCACACGGATTTTTACAACTGACAACCCGGCAATATTATGCTGGCCAACACACCATTGAAATACTTATCAATGGGGTGGTTCATAACCAGGCTATGGTGAATCTAGTAGTTGGCTGAATTAAACACACCCTAAACCCATAAAAAAATGAGCCCCGGAGGGCTCATTTTGTGTGGAATCACTGTAAACAGTATTACTGTTTAGATAATGCTTGCCAGGTACTGACAACTGTATCCGGATTTAATGAAATACTACTGATTCCACGCTCAAGCAGCCATGCTGCCAAATCAGGATGATCTGACGGACCCTGTCCACAGATACCGACGTATTTATCTGCTTTGTGACAGGCATTAATCGCCATATCCAGCATTGCCAATACCGCTGGGTCACGTTCATCAAATGCTTCGGCAATTTGTGCAGAATCCCGGTCAAGACCCAATGTCAGCTGAGTCATATCGTTAGAACCGATTGAAAAGCCATCAAAGAATTCCAGGAATTGATCAGCCAGTACTGCATTGGAGGGTAATTCACACATCATGATCAAACGCAGACCATTTTTGCCGCGTTCCAGACCATTCTTTTTCAGAATTTTGATGACAGCTTCAGCTTCGGTCAGTGTACGGACAAAAGGAATCATGACTTCAACGTTGGTTAATCCCATGACATCACGGACACGCTTGATTGCTTCACATTCCAATTCAAAGCAGGCTTCAAATTCCGGAGAACTGTAGCGTGCTGCACCACGGAAACCAATCATTGGATTTTCTTCATGTGGTTCGAATTCAGCGCCACCAACTAGGTTGCCGTATTCATTCGATTTAAAGTCCGACATACGCACAATCACTTTGGACGGATAAAACGCTGCAGCAATTGTCGATACACCTTCAGTAATACGGCTAATATAAAACTCAACCGGGTCGCCATAAGCAGTGGTTTTTTCGCGGATAACCTGTTGCACTTCGGCATCCATTTTATCTGCTGCCATTAGCGCTTTAGGATGAATACCGATCATGTTATTGATAATGAATTCAAGCCGGGCCAGACCAACACCATCATTAGGTAATTGTGAAAAGCTGAATGCACGGTCAGGATTACCCACATTCATCATAATTTTGACTGGTAACTCAGGCATTTGGTCTAAAGACTGAACACGATGTTCAAATTCAAGCAGTCCCTGATAAATATAACCTTCATCACCTTCGGCACAGGATACTGTTGCCGAAATACCCTCAGCAACTTTTTCAGTAGCATCGCCACAGCCTACTACAGCCGGGATGCCTAATTCACGTGCAATGATAGCGGCATGACAGGTACGACCACCACGATTGGTAATAATCGCCGCCGCTTTTTTCATAATCGGTTCCCAATCAGGATCCGTCATATCAGTTAATAACACATCACCGGCTTCAAACTGATCCATTTGATCAAGGCTGTTCAGAATCCGAACCCGGCCACTGCCAATTTTTCTACCGATGGCGCGACCGCGAGCCAACAATTCACCTTTATCTTTTAAAATAAATTGCTCAGTAACATTTACACTGCGACTTTCAACCGTTTCCGGCCGAGCCTGAACAATGTAGATCTGACCATCATTACCATCTTTTGCCCATTCGATATCCATTGGTCTTTGGTAATGTTTTTCAATAATCATCGCCATACGGGCCAATGATTCAATTTCTTCATCATTCAGACAAAAATGCAAACGTTCTTCGTGATCAACATCAACAGTTTTCACCGGTGATTTTGCATCACCTGAGTAAACCATTTTAAGCGCTTTCTGGCCCAGAGTTCTGCGTAATACCGCAGGCCGATCAGCAGTTAATGTGGTTTTATGTACATAAAATTCATCGGGATTAACAGCGCCTTGTACCACCATTTCGCCAAGACCATAACTGCCAGTGATAAAGACGACATCACGGAAACCGCTTTCAGTATCCAGAGTAAAAGCCACACCGGCAGAAGCAATATCAGAGCGGACCATCTTCTGGATACCGGCAGATAAAGCAACTTCGCTGTGTTCAAATCCTTGGTGATCACGATAGGCAATTGCCCGATCGTTAAACAGGGATGCAAAGACTTCTCTAATGGCAAACTTGATATGGTCTAAGCCAGAAACATTCAAAAAGGTTTCCTGTTGTCCGGCAAATGATGCATCAGGTAAATCTTCGGCAGTTGCAGATGAACGAACAGCCCAGCTGGTCGAAGTACCGTATTCTTCTACTAGCTTTTCATAAGCCTCGTCAATTGCGGCTTCCATTTTTTCCGGATAAGGAATGGTCATGATCCATTCACGGATGGTTTTACCCGCTTTCTGAAGTGCAACGACATCGTCAACATTTAGTTCACGTAATAATTCGTTTATCTGGTCTTGTAGTCCGTCATGCTTTAAAAATTCTCTGTAAGCATCCGCCGTGGTCGCAAAGCCGCTTGGAACGGCTACCCCCAAAGGAGCTAAATTCTGCAACATTTCACCCAATGAAGCATTTTTTCCGCCTACTCTGCCGACATCGTCCATGCACAATTTGTCGAGTGGAATTACATATTCGGTCATGACACCTCTACCTTAACTTGTTAGATTTATTAAATGTAATGGTTGATTCGCGGATGCGCTCACGCGCAAGCCCCAAGGAGCGAACAACACGGCTGGATATTTCTTCAATGGAAGTATTCGTCGTATCAAATACCGGAATATCAACTTTATCAAACATAATCATTGCTTTATCTAATTCTGCCTGACAAATCTCTAAAGAGGAATAATTACTATCAGGGCGGCGTTGACGGCGAATTCGGCTCAGCGGCACCGGTTTAATCGTTAAACCTGCAAGTTTATGCTGATGAATTTTCAGATAATCTGGCAATTCTGCAGCTTCCAAATCTTCAACGGTTAACGGATAGTTAGCCACTTTGAGGGAGAAGTTCATTGCTAGATACAAACTGGTGGGGGTTTTACCACAACGTGAAACACCGACTAAAATGACATCCGCTTCTTCATACTGATCCGGACGAATGCCGTCATCATGCGTCAGTGCATAATCAATCGCATCCAGACGTTTTTGATAAGTTGTATCACTTATTGTAATCCGGGAGACACCAAGTTTCTGCGAGGATTCCACCTCGAGAAATTTTTCCATTGAACCGATAAACTGATGAAACAAACTAATTACAAAACCATCACAGTCCTCGATAATTTGTTGAGCTTCGTTATTCACTAAGGTGCTGAAAACCAACGGGGGTAAATCAGATTCTGAACATAACGAGTTAATTTGTTCGCAGGCATCTTCTGCTTTTTCTTTGGTATCGACAAAAGCCAGAGTAATTGTTTCGAATTCAATATCAGGAAATTGCGCCAATAGACATTTTCCGTACGATTCTGCGGTCAAACCGGTTCGATCTGATACAAAAAATACGTTTCTGATTTTTTGACTATTATTTGCGGTTACATCGTTCATTAGATAATGATGTGCTGAAATGGTTGTATTGATCAACTAAAAGTTTACGGCAGTGAGAGATAAGCTCAAATCTCAATTTTGTTCAATTGATGGTAACGCATTGTATGGTAATTTATGAGGACGTATCGCTGATCATCCTGCATCAAAGAAACACTAAAAATTCAACTTTGTAGTATTGCACTTAGAAAGCTAGTTTAGCGACGCTTACAAAGCTAAATAAAGTTATCTGGTACTTTCAAAACTGGTGTATCAGATACTATTTAAGGGTGCTTGAGGGTTTACACCAAATTTGTTCATTTGACAATGCAGGCATTATAAGGTGATTTATTTAATGCTAAGAAATGCTGTAACGTTTAACAGAAAATGTCGATTAACAGCTAAGTTGTAACGATCTGCAATTTGATTGTTCTGACATGAACGAAGCCAATTTACCATCACAAAGCAAACCGTAACCTGAAACATATTCAGTCTTGCGACATCCGGCACTTTAAATAGTGACTACCAAAACAATCTTTCAGACAGCTATCCGATAAAGCGAGTTAAATTCTATTTATCAAATAGCCAAACTGTAACCGGATTAATAGCTCTGACGAGTCCAGTCCTTTGATGTATACAAAATGGTCTATTCAGGACATGAATAAACCAAATGCTACCAATCCAATACATGCGACTGATATAAATACAATAAACTCAATGAAGTGCTCCATCAGCCATTCTTCTAATTTGTGCATGATATTCCTCCTTAACAACGGTGCTTAATAACAAGTTTTCGTTGTTGATTATCATGCTGGCTGGGCTAGAAGACATTGATCTGGATCAAATCAAACCCGGGTTGTAAATAACTGAAATAAACCCGTTGTAACTATTTAGACAAAAACCACCCGATAGCCACTAACCCCAACCAGAAAACGGTGAAGAGTAAGATGATATGTGGAAATTTTTGCATCAAAAATTCATCAATTTTTTTGAACATGATTACCCCGTAGCAATTCATTTTTAACTGGAAACAATACCATTTGCGCGAAGATTATACCAGTTCAAATAAACTGTTTTTCTACGTTTTCAATGATATGGCGACTACGCACGATAAATGACAGATTTTGCTTGTATTTAAGACGAATATTCTCTATATTTTCTCTTCTCGGTATATTCTCTCGCTAGGGGAAAATTTATGTTAACTAAAAGACAGCAAGATACGCTCAACTTTATTCGCCATTACATTGAAGAAAATGATGAAGCACCTTTGGTTACCGAAATAGCCGAAGGGTTGGGAATCAAATCACAAGGCACCACGCACAGATATATTCAGGCGTTAATTGACGGGGGCTATCTGGAGCGATTATCGGGAAGAACTCGGGGCTTACAGTTGATTGAGCAGGAGGGGGACGATCAATCACTTATTCTTCCCATGATGGGAAAAATTGCAGCAGGCCGATTGATAGAGGCCGTAGCCGATGAATCAGAAATTGATCTTGGCATCATGTTTAAAGGCAAGGGGCGATACGTCCTGAAAATCAGTGGTGAATCGATGATCGGCAAAGGTATTATGCCGGGTGATTATGTAGTGATTGAATCAACCCGGCAGGCCAGACATGGCGACATGATTGTAGCGTTGGTCGATGGCTTTGATGCAACCCTGAAAACCATGCTGGTCAACCAGGATGGAACGATTACCTTAATGCCAGCGAATGACGACTTTGATCCTGTTACGATTGATGCAAAGCGACTGAGCATCCAGGGCGTTGTGGTAGGTCAGTTACGCACCTATCCCTGAATGCTGATGAATGTTGCCAAAAACTGAACTAGGGCTTGTTGCTCTTTCATCTCCGCCTCTGTTGTGAGCTGAAAAAGCGTCAATCAAGGCACGAGGAGCGCCTTTTAGTTGTTCTAAATAAGTGACGAGCAACGCAGAATGGCGCTTTTTCAGTCACAACCCGATGGGCTGGGACTATTTTTGCGGCCGCCTACGTTGTATGAAATACATCCCTGTATTTCACCGCTAAGCGGCCAGCAAAGCTGTTCAAATGAGTTCCAGACTCCATTTGTCAATCACTTATGTAGGGAAGGCTACACGGCGTGCTTTCCGCCTTGTCAGACACAAAAATAGCCTCCAGCAGTGGTGGATATGAAAGATCAACAAGCCCTAGGCCGCTAACTGAAATCAGCGGCCTGGTTTTACTAATTGATTACGACCCATACTGCTTATTAAAGTAATAATTGGTAGCTTCAACATAACCGGCGATGCTGCCACAATCAAAACGGTGTCCTTTAAATTTAACGGCCAGGACCGGTTTATCCTGAGCCATGGCCTGGATAGCATCGGTTATTTGCACTTCACCGTTAGCACCTGGGGGCGTTTTACGTAAATAATCAAAGATGTCTGGCGTCAGAACATAACGGCCGATAATAGCCAGATTACTGGGCGCATCTTCAGGTTTTGGTTTTTCTACCATATCGGTAATGCGATAAACATTCGGTTCAATTTCATCACCTGAAATCACACCATAGCTACCTGTGGCCTCGGCTGGAACTTCCTCAATTGCCACAATAGAGCATTGGTGTTTATGAAAAAGTTCGACCAGTTGACCTAATGCCCGTTTGCCACCTGATTCTGGTGTTGCACACAGGTCATCTGCCAACAAGACTGCGAAGGCTTCATTACCGATAATCGGTTCACCGGTCAAAATGGCGTGGCCCAGTCCCAGCATCGCGCGTTGACGCATAAAAATAAAATCGCAGGAATCCATCACATTACGTATATCGTCAAGGTGCGATTCTTTACTGGTGCCCTGAATCTGATGCTCAAGTTCAAAGCTGGTATCAAAGTGATCAGCTATGGCTCTTTTACCTCGTCCGGTAATAAATCCCATACTGCGCAGGCCAGCCTCCATCGCTTCTTCAACACCATATTGAATTAATGGTTTATCAACAATGGGCAGCATTTCTTTTGGCATAGCCTTGGTTGCAGGCAAAAAACGTGTGCCATATCCGGCGACGGGAAAAAGACATTTTCGGATAGAAAAGTTTGCTGTCATGAATAATAATCCTTATGTTTTATTGGATGGCTTAAATCAGCGATTACTCAACCATACACACTGATAAGGCGTGAGCTGAATTTCACTTTGCCAGGAGTCAGTTGCAGTACCACTGATGAGGTCATGCCATTCGTCAGTTGCAACCAGATTCAGATCGGCAACGCGTAATGTTTGTGACTGATCACTGATATTAAATATACAGAAGATGCTCTGTTGACGATCAATACTTTGTCGCCAGAAACCAAATAATGCATCACCGAGTTGCAAAGTAAATTGTGTTGCATTGGGATGAAAAGCCGGCTGCTCCATACGTAGCTTAATAAGCTCGGTCATTTTATGATAAATCTGATAATGATTATTGGTGGTATGCGTTAACGCGGCACGAATAGCGGCATCATCCCATTGATGACGGTTAATGGCGCGGTTGTGTTGATGCTGTTCAAGCCGTTTATAGTCATTCCCCGTGGCTAACAGGCTATGAATATAGATTCCTGGAATACCTTCAAGGGCGAGCATAATCGCATGGGCACAGATAAACCGTTCCTGTTGCCATTTATCCGGACCTTTGACCGTTCCTTGCAGGGCATCAAATAGCGCAATATTTATTTCATAAGGTTTCTTTATATTGTTTTCCGCTGCGCGCCAGGAAATTTCACCGCCAAAACCCTGCATGGTCGAAATGAGTGAAGCTATTTCACTATCGGTCAATAGACCCTCGGCGGGTCTTAAACCAATGCCATCATGTGAAGCTATAAAGTTAAAGTAGGCTGTGCCGTTTTGAGCAGGCGGCATACTCATCAACCATTGGCGTAAATAACTGCAATTGCCTGTTAAAAGTGTATTCAATAAAAGCGGTGGTAACGAAAAGTTATAGATCCAATGTGCTTCATTGGCATTACCGAAATAACTGAGGTTTTCTCGGTTGGGGATATTGGTTTCCGTGATAATAACGGCATCACTTTGCGCCTGTTCAATCAGTAAACGCAATAGTCTGACCAACTCATGTGTCTGGGGCAGATTAAGACAATTGGTACCCGCCTGTTTCCATAAAAAAGCTACGGCATCCAGACGGAAAAGACAGACTCCCTGATCCAGATAAAAACGAATAATCTTTACAAAGGTTTTGAGTACTTCCGTATTGCGAAAATCAAAATCTACCTGTTCATGACTGAAGGTACACCAGACATTTTTAATTCCGTCTGCAGTCTCAGTCTCTCTTAACAGCGGTGTGGTGCGTGGACGAACCACTGAAGAAATAGGGGTATCAGACTCACAAGTATAAAAATAATCATGGCCCTCACCATGCCCGGCGATAAAGTTCTTAAACCACTGACTGCTGCTTGAACCATGATTAATCACCAGATCCGCCATCAACCGATAATCCTTGGCAATAGCATTGATATCTTCCCAGTCACCCAGTTCGGGATTTACCTGAAAAAAATCCTTTACTGCAAAGCCATCGTCACTGCAAAAAGGAAAAAACGGCAGGATATGCACACTATTAATGTAACCAGAAAAATAATCATCCAGAAACCGCTTCAATGTCTGCAATGGCGGTTCATCATTCTTCAATATGCTATTACCATAGGTAATCATAGCAATATCAGTGGCGTGCCATTTATTCTGATGCGGTTGTGGCGATGGAGCATCAGGGTTAACTCGCATAACTGCCAATAATTCATGGGCTAAAGAAGCAAGTGCTTTTGGCTCAATAAACTCGCCATATACCTTGTTCAGGTGATAAAGCACGTTTTGGAAAACTGCTGGGCGTTCCGATGTCTGTGTCATAACCATTTTTATGCAGAAAATTCCTGATAGTCTTCTTCAACGGCTTGATAAATACGCTCAAAGATATCCGGTAAGGCACTTTGCACACGATTCCAGCTTGGGATAAAAGGAGTCTCCATTGGGTTATCCAGGAAAGCCTGCCCAGCATCCATGATGTTACGGGCAAACATTTCCACCGAGGCTTCTTCCTGATGAATATCAAATTGCAAACCATTCATCACTGCATCATTTCGATAGGTTTCCACGAAATCTAGGGCAATCCGATAATAGGTCGCTTTAATACTGCGGAAATGCTCGGGACTGAATACGGTGCCCTTGGTCGCCAGTTTTCGGAATAATGCCTTGGAAATATCAATCGACATTTTCGACAAACCGCTTTGTTGATCACCGGATGAGAGATCCTGATGTTTATGATCGTAGATATCAGCAATATCAACCTGGCATAAACGGTTATTCGCGTAATTTCGGTGCATTTCAGACAAAACGCCAATTTCCAGACCCCAGTCACTGGGAATACGGATATCGTTCAATACATCCCGGCGAAACGAAAACTCACCGGCTAATGAATAGCGAAAACTGTCCATGTAATCCAGATAATCGCTTGGCCCCATAACCGATTTGAGTGCACGCAGAAGGGGAGTTATCAATAAACGATTTACCCGGCCATTCATTTTGCCGCCAGAGATCCGGGCGTAATAACCTTTACAGAACTCATAATTAAACATGGGATTGGCAACCGGATAAATCAGTCGAGCCAATAGTTCGGTACTATAGGTGGTTATGTCGCAATCATGCAGGGCGATGGATTCCGCTTTGCCGGAAGCTAAAATATAGCCCATGCAATACCAGACATTACGACCTTTTCCAGCTTGGTGCGGGGCAAGATTCAGGGCCTGTAACTCTGCATCAATGGCACTTAATCGTGGTCCATCGTGCCACATGATTCGATGATGTTGTGGGAGATCTGCGAAAAAGCCCAACGCATGTTTATACTCATCAGCATTGGCTCTATCCAGTCCAATCACAATTTCGGATAAATATGGCACCGTTTTCAACTGTTGAACAATCGCTGGAAGCGCCTCGCCCTGAAGTTCTGAAAATAATGAGGGCAATAACAATCCCATTGGACGTTGTTGACTGAAATGCACAAGATCCTGCTCTAAATCAGCCAGATGACGATGTGTAAGATTATGTAATGTCGTGATAATACCGTTCTGATGAAAATCTGCCATGTGAGCCTCTTGTGATTTTAATGCACTATTGCTGTGCTTATATGGAGCTGCTTCAAGACTTGTTGTACACCTTCCGCCCAGCCGCGTGGACCACAATGTGTTGCCTTCATAACATCATGATGTCGAGTTAATTCGGGAAATGAATTTACCGGTGATGGTATCAATAAGGCCATGTCGGCAGTTTCCAGCATGGCCACATCGTTTTGACTGTCTCCAATCGCCAGACTGGTAAAGCGTTTGTCCGGGCAAAAATGTTCGTAAACCTGTTTCAGCCATTCGATAGCACGACCTTTGTCGCACTGACCAGAAACGTGTAAAAAGCGGCCACCGATTAATACCTGGGCGCCACGTTTACGGACTTCTTCAATAAATTGTTTTTGTTTACCGGGATTACCATGCCAGGCCAGCGCTTCACCATATTGTCTTCGAGCAGCTCGCGCTGCAGCATGAACATCCAGTCCTGTCATCGCAATAATGCCATCTATACCTGCCTGTGCAAAGGTCGTGAAATCATCACTAAATAATGGTTTTACTGATTTGATAATCGACTGCCAATGTGCTCGTGGCTGAACAAATTCTTTTACCCAGTAATGGCCGCTAGTTTTCGTTTCTGGTGGTTGCTCCGGAAAATAATCAACCGGAATAAAAATAGCGGCGCCATTTTCACAAATAAACGGATGCGGGTTATCCAGTGAGGCATTTATCTGCTCAATTTCCGACTGGGTTTTACTACTGACCGGAATCAGCGGGATTTGTAACTGTTTGAGATTTTGCAGCACAGGATCGGCCTCATCATGCCGATAGTTATGATGATCCAGAAGACTTCCATCCAAATCAGTAAAAACCAGTAACGATGCTTTTGGACATGTAACTGCAGGAGGCGATTTTTTCGGACGTTTCAAGGCCACAATTTCTCTTTCCATATTGAGTTCAAAAACATAATCCATTTGCTCCGGCAAAGTTTCCAGACAGTGTTGAGTGATACGTTGGTAATATTGAATAAACCGTGAAATATCTTCAGCACTCATAATTTTGTTGCTTACTGTAACTGCTGTTTGTTGCAGTTTTTCTTCCTGTTCCAGTCGCCAGTTGTAAACGCAATCAAAATTGGGGGCCTTAAGCATGATCCAACTATCAATACGCTGGAACAGGGCAGGGTAGTCCTGTTCCAGCTTTTGATTCACATAACGCCGCCAATAGGCATCTGGATCATCATTTTGTTCCAAAGCATTAACCGGCAGCGTTAACATTTCATCAGGTTGAGGGCAGGCCCCCATGCACCAGCCCTCAAGAATAATAAATTTGGGCGCAACCTCTAATACTGGCCATTGCTCAATAGGAAATCGATCATCATGAGCTTTATCAAACCGTGGAATTGCAATGTTTTTTCTCTCCGAGAGCAATTTATCGAGTGTCGTCAATGCCAGTTCAATATCATGTGTTCCCGGCACCCCACGAGTAGCTAATAGCGGATGAACTGAGTTCGCTAAATCAAGACGTTGTTGATGGGTGAGATAAAAGTCATCGAGAGAGAGGGCAATGGCAGTCTGATGATGTTGAGTGATGAGTAACTGAACCAGACATTCGGCTAAGGTACTTTTTCCGGACCCTTGCGCACCATGGATGCCGATGATTATAGGGCGCTTTGCTCTTTTTTGGTGCAATATAAAATCATCTGTGATGTCTGAAAACCAGTGATCAATCTGTTGAGCATATTTAGCTGAGAGCTGATGCGCGCTCAGGAAATTCTGAATGTTTGTTGAAGGATTGACCATCACCATTGCCTGTTCCAATCGATATTAATCAGCCTAACGCAAGTTTCATACCGTGATAGTGAAAAATTCCATACACATTGGCGATAAAGTCATCTTGATGACCTCCGGCTGAGGGCTTATTGATCTTTCTTCTCCGCCTCTGTTGTGAGCTGAAAAAGCGTCAATCAAGGCACGAGGAGCGCCTTTTGTGAGATACATTCATGTATCTCACCCCGAAGGGGGCTTGCGCTCAAAAACGTTTATCTCCATGGATGGAGTGGTCGCTCCTGTGCGTCCTGCACCCGCGACACTTGTGCATCCTTGCACATCGTATGCAAAAGCAATGTCTGGAACATTGCCTGTCCTGACTTTTTTGTAGTTATTCTAAATAAGCGACGAGCAACGCAGAGTGGCGCTTTTTTAGTCACAACCCGAAGGGCTGGGACTATTTTTGCGGCCGCCTGTGTTGTATGAAATACATCCCTGTATTTCACCGTTACTCGGCCAGATAAGCTG
>Ga0208032_1000922_pt1 | contig 13650 bp, 13 predicted proteins | sample MalvirAntarct_66_FD_184254 | JGI IMG/M metagenome (GOLD analysis project Ga0208032, IMG submission 184254) | Marine viral communities from the Global Malaspina Expedition - Malaspina viral metaG Antarct_66 (SPAdes) (version 2) | ecosystem: Environmental > Aquatic > Marine > Oceanic | place: West... | reverse complement strand
TCATCAGGCGGTCATGGGCAGTCGGGTCATGCGCCAGGATTTCGCCCTTGAAGATCCAGCACTTGATGCCGATGATCCCGTAGGCGGTCAGCGCTTCGGCTTCCGCATAGTCGACGTTTGCACGCAACGTGTGAAGCGGAACGCGGCCTTCGCGATACCATTCCACGCGGGCGATCTCGGCACCGCCCAGACGGCCACCGCAAACGATCTTGATGCCTTCGGCGCCAAGCCGCAGGGCCGACTGCACCGCCCGCTTCATGGCGCGGCGGAAGGCGACACGGCGGATCAGCTGATCGGCAATGCCCTGGGCGACGAGCTTGGCATCGATTTCCGGCTTGCGGATTTCAACGATGTTCAGCTTCACTTCGCTTGCGGTCATCTTGGCCAGCTTGGTGCGCAGCTTTTCGATGTCCGCGCCCTTCTTGCCGATGATGACACCGGGACGGGCAGCATAGATCGAGATGCGGCACAGCTTGGCCGGACGTTCGATCACGACCTTCGAGATCGCCGCCTGCGGCAGGCTGTTCACGATGTGCTTGCGGATTTCGATGTCTTCGCTGAGCAGCTTGGCATAGTCGCGCCCTTCGGCGTACCAGCGGCTGTCCCAGGTGCGGTTGATCTGCAGACGCAGACCGATCGGATTGCTCTTCTGACCCATCTTACGCCTCTTCCTGCTCGCGGACGACGATGCGCAGGCGGCTGAACGGCTTCAGGATGCGCGTCGACTTGCCGCGGCCACGCGTGTGGAACCGCTTCATGGTGATCGACTTGCCCACCGAAGCCTCGGCAACGACCAGCGCGTCAACATCGAGGTTGTGGTTGTTTTCCGCATTGGCGATCGCCGATGCGAGGACCTTGGTAGCGTCCCTAGCCATCGCCTTCTTCGAGAAAGCGAGGATATTGAGCGCCTCTTCGGCCTTCTTGCCGCGGATCAGACCGGCAACGAGATTGAGCTTCTGCGCCGAACCACGGATCGTGGTACCAACGGCCAGAGCCTCGTTATCCGCAACGCGGCGGGGTGCTTTCTGCTTGCTCATCAGCGCTTACCCTTCTTGTCGGCAGCATGACCCGGGAAGGTGCGCGTGGGCGCGAACTCGCCGAGCTTGTGGCCGACCATCTCTTCCGAGACGGAGACCGGGATGAACTTGTGTCCGTTGTAGACGTTGAAAGTCAGACCAACGAACTGCGGCAGGATGGTGGAACGGCGCGACCAAGTCTTGATCGGCTTGGAGCCACCGGCGTCCTGGGCGGTCTCTGCCTTCTTCAGAAGGCTGAGCTCGACGAACGGACCTTTCCAGACGGAACGAGCCATGTCGGATTACCTCTTTTTCTTCGCGTGGCGCGAACGGATGATCATCTTGTCCGTCTGCTTGTTCTTGCGGGTACGGGCGCCCTTGGTCGGCTTGCCCCACGGAGTGACCGGATGACGGCCACCGCTGGTGCGGCCTTCACCGCCGCCGTGCGGGTGGTCGACCGGGTTCTTGGCGACACCGCGGGTCAGCGGCTTGATGCCCATCCAGCGACGACGACCGGCCTTGCCCAGGTTCTGGTTCTGGTTGTCCGGGTTCGACACGGCACCGACCGTTCCCATGCAGTCGGCGCGCAGGTAACGCTGCTCGCCGCTGTTGAGACGCACGATGACCATGCCGCGGTCACGACCGACCAGCTGGACGTAGGAACCGGCTGCGCGGGCGATCTGGCCGCCCTTGCCCGGCTTCATTTCCACGTTGTGGCAGATCGTACCGACCGGCATCTGGCCGAGCAACATGGCGTTGCCGGGCTTGGTGTCGGCCTTCTCGGCAGCGATGACCTTGTCGCCGACAGCGAGACGCTGCGGAGCGAGGATGTAGGCCAGTTCGCCATCGGTGTACTTGACCAGGGCGATGAACGCGGTCCGGTTGGGATCGTATTCAAGCCGTTCGACGGTGCCTTCGACGTCCCACTTGCGACGCTTGAAGTCGACGTAGCGGTACTTCTGCTTGTGGCCGCCGGCCATGCCGCGCGAAGTGACGTGACCCTTGTTGTTGCGGCCACCGGTCTTGCGCTTGCCTTCGACGAGCGACTTGACCGGCTTGCCCTTGTAGAGGCCCGACTTGTCGACGAGGATCAGGCCGCGACGGCCCGGGCTCGTTGGTTTGTAGTTCTTGAGTGCCATTTCTCTCTAGCCCCTCAGATACCGCTGGTGACGTCGATGGAATCGCCGTCTTTCAGAGTGACGATGGCTTTCTTCATGTCCGTGCGCTTGTAGGGCTTGCCCTTCCAGCGCTTGGTCTTGCCCTTCGTCACGATGGTGTTCACGCCCATGACCTTGACGTCGAAGATAGCCTCGATCGCTTCCTTGATCTGCGGCTTGCTCGCATCATTGGCGACCTTGAAGACGACGGCGTTGTTTTCCGACGCCAGCGTGGCCTTCTCGGTGATGTGCGGTGCGAGCACGACGTCGTAGTGACGCGCTTCCACTTCCTGCTTCTTAGCCATTGAACCGGGCCTCCAGCTTTTCGACCGCGTCCTTGGTGAGGACCAGCGTGTCGTGCTTCAGGATGTCGTAGACGTTCGCGCCCATGGCCGGCAGTACGTTGACGCCGGGCAGGTTGCGGGCCGCCTTGCTGAAGCCATCGTCGACGCTTGCGCCGTCGATGACCAGAACCTTGCCGTTCCAGCCAGCCTTGTCGAACAGGCCCTTGAGCGCCTTGGTCTTGGCGTCCTTGAGCTCGAGGCTGTCGACGACGACGAGGCCGTCCTTCGCCTTGCTCGACAGAGCCATCTTGAGGCCGAGTGCGCGGACCTTCTTGTTCAGCGACTGCTCGAAGTCACGCTTGCGCGCGCCGTGAGCCTTACCGCCGCCAATGAAGATCGAAGCGCCGCGGTCGCCGTGACGAGCGCCGCCCGAACCCTTCTGCGGGCCGAACTTCTTGCCGGTGCGCGCGACATCCGAACGCTCACGCGTCGGACGGGCGGTGCCGCGGCGGTTTTCGAGCTGCCAGGTGACAACGCGATGCAGGATATCGGCACGCGGCTCGACACCGAAGACGTCATCGTTCAGTTCGATGTCGCCCGACGCCTTGCCGTCGATTTTCTGGACCTTCACCTTCACGGATCAGCCCTCCTTGTTTTCGTCCGAGCCGGTGTCGGCTGCGGACGTATCGGTGGTGTTTTCGGTTTCGGCACCAGCTTCCTGTTCCTTCAGCAGCGCTTCCTGCTGCTCGGGGGAAACTTCCGTACCGGGCTCGTGCTCGGCAGCGCTCTCGACGAGGCCGGCATCAGCTTCCTGATGCTCGAACTCGTCGCGGTTGCGATACATCACGCCGGGGAACGGGAGTTCGCCGTGCGCGATCTTGACCGCATCCTTGACCAGCAGCCAACCGTTCTTCGCGCCCGGGACCGAACCCTTGACGAAGAGCAGGCCGCGATCGGCGTCGGTGCGAACGATCTCGAGGTTCTGCTGGGTGCGCTGACGGTCGCCCATGTGGCCGGCCATCTTCTTGCCCTTGAACACGCGGCCCGGATCCTGACGGTTACCCGTCGAACCGTGCGAACGGTGCGAGAGCGAAACGCCGTGCGTTGCACGCAGACCACCGAAGCCCCAGCGCTTCATCGCGCCGGCAAAACCCTTACCCTGGGTGTGACCGGTGATGTCGACCTTCTGGCCGGCAATGAAGTGTTCGGCCGAAATGCGGGCACCGACCGGAAGCAGGGCTTCTTCGGTGTCGACGCGGAATTCGGCGACCTTCATCTTAAGCGGAACTTCAGCCTTGGCGAAAGCTTCGCGCTGCGGCTTGTTGACGTTCTTCTGCTTGGCTTCGCCCGAGCCGACCTGAACCGCGAAATAACCATCGCGATCTTCCGTGCGGTGAGCAGTAACCTGGCAATTTTCCAGAGCGAGAACGGTAACCGGCACGTGCCGGCCGTCCTCCTGGAAGAGGCGGGTCATCCCGACTTTCTTTGCGATAACGCCTGTGCGCATCGTAAAACTCCTAACACAGAGGCACCCCGGCCCATCCGAGGTGCTTGCCAGCCCGTTTTAAGATGCGTCGCCCCGTCCGGGCTGAGTGCCACCTCGGCAAATTGCCTTGGTAGCGAGACGGGGGACGCAGACCCGGATCAATCCGGCGGTATCCCGATGTCTTGCCGAACCTCGCGGTCCAGCGGGGCTATCGAGTGCCCCGAAACTTTGCGGCCAGTTAGCGTCTGGCCAGCTCGACGGCAAATCCCGCCATGCGGGACTTGCGGCAAACTCTTAAGCGAGCTTGATTTCGACGTTCACGCCCGCAGCAAGGTCGAGCTTCATCAGCGCGTCGACCGTCTGGGCGTTCGGCTGCACGATGTCGAGCAGCCGCTTGTAGGTACGCACCTCGAACTGCTCGCGCGACTTCTTGTCGATGTGCGGGCCGCGGTTCACGGTGAACTTCTCGATGCGCGTCGGCATGGGAATGGGGCCGCGAATAAGTGCACCCGTACGACGCGCGGTGTCTGCAATTTCGCCAGTTGCCTGGTCGAGAACGCGATGGTCGAACGCCTTGAGGCGAATGCGGATATTCTGAGCTTCCATTACCTACACCGATGCGAAAGAGCCAATGGACCAACAAAGGTCCACAAAAAAGAAAGGCCCGCCCTGTCAGCGCCCGGTTTCCCGGAACGGGCGACCTTTCATGAATTCGTTGTCGAGGCCGCCAATGGCGGTGATTCCTCATCCTGTGAGCGCGCCTATACGGGTGAGTCACCGGTCTGGCAACCCCTCAATCCCGCCGATCTGAAGATGACGGAATATGACACGGCAACCCGTGCCCGAAGAACGGTTAGCACGCTCTCATAAAACGAAGGCCCGCCCCTCGTGACGAGGAGCGGGCCCGCGATTTGACTGTGATCGACGAAGCTTACTTCGTGATGTTGGCCACGACGCCCGAGCCGACGGTGCGACCGCCTTCGCGGATTGCGAAGCGCAGGCCTTCGTCCATGGCGATCGGCGCGATCAGCTTGACGTTGATCGTCACGTTGTCGCCCGGCATCACCATTTCGGTGCCTTCGGGAAGGATCACTTCGCCGGTGACGTCGGTGGTGCGGAAGTAGAACTGCGGACGGTAGTTCGCGAAGAACGGCGTGTGACGGCCGCCTTCGTCCTTCGACAGGACGTAGACTTCTGCGCTGAACTCGGTGTGCGGCGTAACCGAACCGGGCTTGGCCAGAACCTGGCCACGCTCGACGTCGTCACGTGCAACACCGCGGATGAGCGCACCGATGTTGTCGCCGGCTTCGCCGCGATCGAGCAGCTTGCGGAACATTTCAACGCCGGTGACGGTCGTCTTGGTGGTGTCCTTGATGCCGACGATTTCGCATTCGTCGCCAACGTTCACAACGCCGGTTTCGACACGGCCGGTGACAACCGTACCACGACCCGAGATCGAGAACACGTCTTCGATCGGCATCAGGAATGCCTGGTCGACCGGACGTTCCGGCTGCGGGATGTGCTCGTCGACGGCCTTCATCAGCTCGATGATCGATTCCTTGCCGATGTTGTCGTCACGGCCTTCAAGAGCGGCCAGAGCCGAGCCCTTGATGATCGGAATGTTGTCACCATCGAAATCGTAGGCGGTGAGCAGTTCGCGAACTTCGAGTTCGACGAGCTCGAGGATTTCCTCGTCGTCGACCTGGTCGACCTTGTTGAGGTAAACGACCAGCGCAGGAACGCCGACCTGACGCGAAAGCAGGATGTGCTCGCGGGTCTGGGGCATGGGGCCGTCGGCTGCGTTCACGACCAGGATCGCGCCGTCCATCTGGGCGGCACCGGTGATCATGTTCTTCACGTAGTCGGCGTGACCCGGGCAGTCGACGTGCGCGTAGTGACGTCCGTCCGTTTCGTATTCGACGTGCGCGGTCGAGATGGTGATACCACGCTCGCGCTCTTCGGGCGCCTTGTCGATGTTTGCGAAATCAACAGCCGCACCACCATAGGTTTCGGCCATCACCTTCGTGATCGCCGCGGTCAGCGTGGTCTTGCCATGGTCAACGTGACCGATGGTGCCCACGTTGACGTGCGGCTTGTTACGCTCGAACTTTTCCTTCGCCATTTTCCAATAACCTCTGTCTTAAAATTTGGGATTTCTGCGGGGAGGAAACGGCGCCCGCTGAATCAGGCGCCGCCCCTAGACCTCAAAGCTGGCTTACGCAAGCTTCTCCTTGACTTCCTGCGCGACACTCGCCGGCACTTCGTCGTAGTGGCTGAACTGCATCGAGTACTGCGCACGGCCCTGAGTGAACGAACGCAGCTCGTTCACGTAGCCGAACATGTTGGCCAGCGGGACGAAAGCATCGACCGCCTGGGCATTGCCGCGGCTGTCGGTGCCCTGGATCTGGCCACGACGCGAGTTGATATCGCCGATGACGTCCCCAAGGTAGTCCTCGGGAGTCACGACTTCGACCTTCATCACCGGCTCGAGCAGCTTGATACCTGCACGCTCGGCCACTTCGCGCATCGCACCGCGACCGGCGATTTCGAACGCGATCGCCGACGAGTCGACATCGTGATACGCACCGTCGTACAGCGTGACGCTGAAGTCGATGATCGGGAAGCCGACGAGATGGCCGCTTTCGGCCTGCTCGCGGAAGCCCTTCTCGATCGCGGGGATGTATTCCTTCGGAATGTTACCGCCCTTGATCTCGTCTTCGAAGACGAAGCCCTGGCCGCGCTCACCCGGGGTGACCTTGACCTTGACGCGGCCGAACTGGCCCGAGCCACCCGACTGCTTCTTGTGGGTGTAGTCGACGTCGACCGGCTTGCCGAGATATTCGCGGTAAGCCACCTGCGGCGCACCGACATTGGCCTCGACCTTGAACTCGCGCTTCATGCGATCGACGAGGATGTCGAGGTGAAGCTCGCCCATGCCCTTGATGATCGTCTGACCGCTTTCGTGGTCGGTCGACACGCGGAAGCTGGGATCCTCGGCAGCCAGGCGGTTGAGCGCGACGCCCATCTTTTCCTGGTCGGCCTTGGTCTTGGGTTCGACCGACAGTTCGATGACTGGTTCGGGGAACTCCATCCGTTCGAGAATGATCGGGTTGGCCGGATCGCACAGCGTGTCGCCGGTGGTGGTTTCCTTCAGGCCGGCAATCGCCACGATGTCGCCCGCGAAGGCCTCATCGATGTCTTCACGATTGTTCGAGTGCATCAGCAGCATGCGGCCGATCTTTTCCTTCTTCTCCTTGACCGAGTTCAGGACCGAACCCTTGGTCAGGTGACCCGAATAGACACGGGTGAAGGTGAGCGAGCCGACGAACGGGTCGTTCATGATCTTGAAGGCCAGGGCCGAGAACGGCGCTTCGTCCGAAGACGGGCGCGTCTGCTCTTCGTCGCTGTCGGGCAGCACGCCCTTGATGGCCGGCACGTCGAGCGGGCTCGGCATGTAGTCGACCACCGCGTCGAGCAGGGGCTGGACGCCCTTGTTCTTGAACGCCGAGCCGCAGATCACGGGCACGAAGTCGCGCGCCATGGTGCCCTTGCGGATCAGCTTCTTGAGCGTCGCTGCGTCGGGCTCTTCGCCTTCGAGATAGGCTTCCATGACATCGTCGTCCTGTTCGACGGCGGTCTCGATCAGCTTTTCGCGATATTCAGCGGCCTTGTCAGCGAGGTCGGCGGGGATGTCGACATACTTGAAGTCAGCACCAAGCCCGTCGTTTTCCCAGACGATACCGCGGTTATTCACGAGGTCGACCACGCCCGACAGATCGCTTTCCGCGCCGATCGGGAGATAGAGCACCAGCGGGGTGGCGCCGAGACGGTCGATGATCGACTGCACGCAATAATAAAAATCGGCGCCGGTGCGGTCGAGTTTGTTGATGAAGCACATGCGCGGGACGCCGTACTTGTCGGCCTGGCGCCAGACGGTTTCGGACTGGGGTTCGACCCCGGCCACGCCGTCGAACACGGCAACCGCACCGTCGAGCACGCGCAGGCTGCGTTCGACTTCGATGGTGAAGTCGACGTGCCCGGGGGTGTCGATGATGTTGATGCGGTGCTTCTCGCCCTTGCCGTCCTCGTTCTGCCAGAACGTGGTCGTGGCGGCCGAGGTGATCGTGATGCCGCGTTCCTGCTCCTGCTCCATCCAGTCCATCGTCGCGGCGCCGTCATGGACTTCGCCGATCTTGTAGGACTTGCCGGTGTAGTAGAGGATACGCTCGGTCGTGGTGGTCTTGCCGGCATCGATGTGGGCCATGATGCCGATGTTGCGGTACCGCTCCAGCGGATATTCGCGAGCCATGTGGATTTCCTCGATTTCGGGGTTAGCGCAGCTGCACGCCCCATATGGGTATCAGTATGACCGCTTGAAGACCGTGGGGAAGGAAACCCCCTCCCCCGGCCTTACAAGCAGGGCGCCCTACCAGCGATAATGCGAGAAGGCGCGGTTGGCGTCCGCCATGCGGTGCGTGTCTTCGCGCTTCTTGACCGCATTGCCGCGGTTGTTGGCGGCATCCATGAGCTCGCCCGAGAGGCGTGCCGACATGGTGGTTTCCGGACGGCTGCGTGCCGCCGAGATCAGCCAGCGGATGGCCAGCGCCTGGGCGCGTTCGGGACGCACTTCGACGGGGACCTGGTAGGTCGCACCGCCGACGCGGCGGCTGCGCACTTCGACCTGCGGCTTGATGTTTTCCAGCGCGGTGTGGAACATTTCCACCGGGTTCGCCTTGGCCTTGGCCTCGACCACGTCGAGCGCGGTGTAGACGATGCCTTCGGCAACCGCCTTGCGGCCGTCATACATCAGATTGTTCATGAACTTCGACAGCACCTGATCACCAAACTTGGGATCGGGCAGGATTTCCCGCTTCTCGGGACGACGACGACGTGACATTTTCTCAAACTCCTTCGGAGTGCGGCGAAACCTCCGTTTCGCCTTGCGGCTCCAGCCCGCTCCCCCTCCCGGCCACCCAGAGACTACCTCGGTGGGGTAGCCGGGAGGAGGATCGAACCGGATCCGCGTGAAAACCAATTCCCGGGCTCTGTGTCGGCCCGGCTCCCTCTCCCGACCACCCTATCGGACAATGCCATGGGTGGTCGGGAGGGGGAGACGGGCTGGCGCAGAGGTCGACACGGATGTGTCGACCGCACCCGAAAACAAAAACCCTACTTCGGACGCTTGGCGCCGTATTTCGAACGGCTCTGCTTGCGGTCCTTGACACCCTGCGTGTCGAGCACGCCGCGCAGCACGTGGTAGCGCACGCCGGGAAGGTCGCGCACACGGCCGCCGCGGATCAGCACGACGCTGTGTTCCTGCAGGTTGTGGCCTTCGCCGGGGATGTAGGAGATGACTTCGCGCTGGTTGGTCAGGCGGACCTTGGCCACTTTGCGCAGAGCCGAGTTCGGCTTCTTCGGGGTCGTCGTATAGACGCGGGTGCAGACACCGCGCTTCTGCGGGTTCTGTTCCATCGCAGGGACCTTGCTCTTGGCCTTCTGCGGAACGCGGCCCTTGCGGACCAGCTGGTTGATCGTCGGCATGAGTTCTCTCTTCACCGTGTGCCCGGCCCGGATGGGCCAAAGCGTTGAAGGTGGCGACTAGCGGGTTATCGGCGGTGTGATTTGGTCCAGCGTCACCCCAGCGCAGGCTGGGGTCTGTTTCCGCAAGCGCGACGCAAGCGGCACGAGATTCCAGCGTTCGCTGGAATGACGACTGAACTGAATCACTCCACCCACGGCCCACATGGCCACCGGGTTACTTTGACGGCTGCCCCGAGCGTCCCCAGGGGGATCGCTGCAATAGAAAAAGCCCGGGCGCATGACGCACCAGGCTCCGGGACATGACCGGCAATGTTCAGCTCTATCTGCCCTGTGAGGGAATCACGCGAGGCGGTTCCTGCACCGGATGGGGGCGCACATAGTTGGATGGGGGTGCGCGGTCAAGGGATATAGACCCAATTTGGAGGTGGCAATTGGGTTACCCTTGCGACTTCCATTCAATCGGATAGGAACCGAATATGGATAGCAAACTTAAATTCACTGATGTTCCAGAAGAGTCAAATTTTTATGACTTAGTAGCTGGTGACAATGTCCTGGAGATTCCACTCTTCCAGCGTCCATATATGTGGAAGCAGAAGCACCTCAAAGCGTTCTGGGAAGACGTTGAAAGGTTGGATGACGTCGAGGATGCCGCTGTGTTTTTGGGCATTATCGTATCATTCAGTCGCGGAGCAGGTCCTGGGCGCCCTCCGACATGGATGATTGTTGACGGTCAGCAAAGGGTGTCCACCCTGTATCTTACAGTACTTTCATCGATTGAAGTAGCCGCGTCTGCTGGAGAATTGGATTGGGCAGCCGACATATTAGGCCGATATCTTTTAGTTCGGCCAATGGCGGGACTTAATACCAACACGAAGCTCATACCGTCATTCAATGATAGAGCTCAGTTTCATCAAATCTGGCAGCGAATCCTAGCTATCAAAAATTTTCAATCGCATCAGATAATAGCCTCTAATCCACCACGCCCCCCTTCTCCCACAGGCAGCGCTTTGGGGGCAATGATCCAGCAGTACGGACGGGCGCGCTCATACCTTCAGCGGGGCTTTAAAGAGCATGGGTTAGATTGGTTAACGAACCGCATTGATCAAATCACTCACAACCTTAGCATGGTTTCGATCGCCCTAAGGGACCCTACCGTTGCGCCGAAAATCTTCGAGCGACTTAATTACGGTGCCGAACCGGTCACGGTGGCCGACCTAGTGCGCAACGAAGTATTTGCGCAGTCGAGCGACGACGCTGAGAGCGCAAAAAGTCTTTTCGAGAGCCGGTGGGAGCCTTTCGTAGCGCGGTTTGAAGATAAGAACGCCGATCTAGACCGCTTTCTTTTTCCTTATGGGCTGGTCAAAGACCCAAATATCAAGAAAGCAGAGCTATTTCCCGCGTTGCGAAAACGCTGGTCCAGCGCCCAAGGCCCAAGTGAGATCATCGATGACCTAGAGCGGTATCAGCCAGCTTATCTCGCGTTGACCCGCGATAAGAACTACCCTTTCGGAAGCGATAAACTTCGGGCCCGTATCAACCGAATTTTTCGTTCGGGGAGACCTTCCTCGGTCTACCCGTTCTTTCTTAACCTTTTGAGAGCGTACGAAGAGGAGCGATTGTCTGAGACTGCCGCCATCGGAGCGCTCGATACGGTAGAGTCGTTCCTCGTTAGAAGGGCGATCCTGGGCATCGAGCCTACTGGACTTCATGCAGCCTTTAAGGGGCTCTGGCAGGAACTCCTCGAAGGCACCTCTCCTGAGCAAATTTTTGACGCCGCGCTCGCTCCCGAGAAGATCAGACAGGCAATCAAGAAGAAAGCGACAGTCGCTTGGCCCACCGATGCCGAATTTGTGCAAGCTTGCCAATTTGGCGAGCTATATCGACGAAAAATTGCGAAATATGCGATCAAGGAATACGAGCTTTCCCTCAAGGGTGAGAGCCCAGCAGACGATCATCAAATAGAGCATATCGCACCGCAGACTTCGACCAACTTCTGGAAGGAAAAACTCGGAACCGAATACGACGACCTGGTACACACGTGGGGCAACCTATTGCCACTTACGCCTGCAATGAATCCTGCCGCGAGCAACTCAGACTTCGCAAAGAAGCGTGCTGGTTACGAGAATTCAATCTTTGCGTCTGCGAGGGAAGTAAGCAAAAAAGAAGATTGGACTGCGGAAGACATCAAGACGAGATCAAAGAAAATAGGTGAATGGGCGCTCCTACGTTGGCCTTACTAATGTGTGTCGAAACTGGACGAAAGTACACGCCTTCCTGCTAGCTAGAAATCACTAGCCCTACCTCGCCGTTTTCGTTCTCGGGCCGCAAACGCCCGGCTTTGCGGGTTGGCCTTTGGCGCATCGTCGACACCCGCGCTCTTTGGGTAGGCCTTCAGCCAACCTCGCTTCAATTCTGCTCGCATAAGCGCAGGATAGAAAACATTTTTCCTACTTCGCGTGAGTGTGCATCCTGCAGGCGGTCATGCCCAAATCCGACCATCCCAACCCTTCCGGCAAGATTGCCCGGCAGGCCACCCCCCGCCGTAGACTTCGCCGCCTCCAAGCCCGACGAAGACGACCCCTCATCGCCTTCGCGTCATTCCTCCACAAATTGCCGCACTATACGCCAGCACGAGCTTTGATGTGAGCCTAGCGACCCTTATCAGAAGTAAAGCTCAATCGCCCAATGCGATCTCGACATCACTACCGTCTTTCAGACGAGCGACCAATCGCAGTTCACCATCGTCGCCAATTAAGTGGCGAAGAGTCGAAAGCGTAGGCTCTGATTTGGCCTCCATCTTTGAAACGTTAGACTGACTGGTCGCCAACCTAGCTGCCGCGTCTGCCTGGGAGAGCCCCAAAGCCATACGAAGTTCTCGCAGACTAGCAATTCTCATGCGCGCCGAACCTAGGGCTTCGTCATAAAGCTTTTTATTATCTCCTTCCCAGACTGGACGCCAATCGACCAGCTCCTGGTCGAATTTGCGCTTTTTCATAAACTGTTCCTCGAATTATCGGTCAGCGATCGCTGACGACGAAGTTACCGGCTGCCACCTCTCGAAGAATGAAACGAATGTAACTGCCTCGCAGCTCCATCCACACCACGGCCTCCTCGACCAAATCGTCAGAAGCAAAATCCAAGGACTCGACCGAGCAGTTGAATCCATTCAAAACGATGATGGCGTCAAATTCCCTCAGGCATTGAATAAACGCTGAGAAAATTACTTGATCCTGATCACCCCAATTTCTGATCTTTTGAATAAGCGTAAGAGAAATCAATACTTGATGGACTTCCATTGGAATTTCTCCAATACTCAAGACCTGAACAGGTCTCGACCGAATTTGAATATGTCATTTTCTATACTCCAAAGTTACAGTGATGGATCAATGCAATCGCATGGAACCATCGGGTTCAAATCAGAAGTTGCGGTCTTTTGCCAAAACCTGAGCCATGCACATTACCTATCTCCTTTTCGAAATTCCAATATGGAATATTCCATTATGGAATGCAAGGGGAAACCATTTTCCTACTCGCCTGTAATCTGCATCCTGCGATAGGCCATGCCATCAGACCACCCCAACCCCACCCGCAAGATTGCGCGCCAAGCCACCTCCGCCGTCGCGCACACCGCGCCCGAGCCCGACGCCGACGATCCCCTCCTCGCCTTCGCGCCCTTCCTCCACAAGGCCCCGCGCCGCAATTCGATCACGCCCGACCTCCAGCGCCGCTTCGTCGCCACGCTGGCCGCGACCGGCATCGTCAAGGTGGCGGCCAAGCGGATCGGGAAGAGCCTCGAGGCGCTGTACAAACTGCGCGCGCGGCCGGGGGCGGAGGGGTTTGCCGGGGCCTGGGACGCGGCGCTCGAGCGCGGGGCGGCGCGGCTCGAGGACATGGCGATGGAGCGCGCGCTGCTGGGCACGCGCACGCCGATCGTCTCGGGCGGCGAGATCCTCGGCCATTGGGACAAGCCCGACAATGCGCTGCTGCGCTTCCTCCTCGCGCACCGCCTGCCCGCGCGCTACGGCGTGCAGGCGCGCGAAATCGGCCCCGGCCACCCGGTGTGGGAGGAGCTGGCCGCGCAGGCGCGCGCCGAAGTGGCCGAGATCAAGCGGACCTTGCAGGACGAGGTCGCCGCGCGCGCGATCGCCTTGCAGACCTTCCGCCGG
>Ga0208032_1000918_pt1 | contig 13692 bp, 22 predicted proteins | sample MalvirAntarct_66_FD_184254 | JGI IMG/M metagenome (GOLD analysis project Ga0208032, IMG submission 184254) | Marine viral communities from the Global Malaspina Expedition - Malaspina viral metaG Antarct_66 (SPAdes) (version 2) | ecosystem: Environmental > Aquatic > Marine > Oceanic | place: West... | reverse complement strand
GCAGATTTGTCACATTACCAACCATATTCATCCTCTGCATTTAATGGCATCAGTCTTTACCTACTTCTAATGTTGTAATCTTTTCACAGCATGCTTTTGTGATAGCTATGGCTCTGCCTGTCGTGCCATCACTGCAAAAGTCAGCACTTAAAACTATGCGGTCAGTTTCATCAGTAATTAACCATCCAACTGATACGACTGGTTCGGTCTTTGCAGACTGTACTTTCTTGAGATCATTCCAACCAGTTTCGTAATCACATGGATCATGCCACCAAACTTTTACCAACTTAAATTGATTAAGGTTGAACTTCTTGCCCATGCAGCTCCCTGTATTTGGCAACAAAGTCATTAGCTGTTACCGCTTGTTTGGTTTTATCTTCAATACGAATCAGTATGTTTAACTTGGGATAGCGTGTACCAATGCAATAACGCATAGCCGAAGTGGGTGATTTTAAGCCTAAAAAGTCAGCTAACTGCTTATAGCTCATCTTGTTTAGTGTCCGATAGTCCTGTAAAAGCATAATAGAATCAAGGCTAATGTAACTTTTACTGTCCGTAAATAGAACGGTTTACTACATTTAGTAAACATGATACTTTTTCCACTAGGGATAAATATTATATGAGTATAGCTGATACAGGTTCACCATTTGATGGCAACATGATTGTTAAGAATGTTTTACATCGTTATAAAATACAGCAAACAGAACTGTGCCAAAAGTTAGGTTACAGTCGTGAGGCATTTAGCAAAGTGGTAAATGGTCATCGTGCATTGTCAGTTATTAAAGCCAAAGAGATTGCTATGGCATATAATTTAGACTGGCGTAGTTTTTATGAAACTCCAGCTGATCGGTATATACCAGCTACAGCATGTTTAGAACATATTACTGTCAGACCTTTAAAAGAAACTTGGATGGTTAAATGCCCTAAAGAGTGGCACAACAACTCAGAATTTTATGTTTTATATGATCCTATGCATGAGTTTGAAGCCTATTGCTATGTCGTAGCTAAAAAAGCAGTACCGTTTGTTTTTGACAAGCAACTTAATGTTTGGACATTGTTTACCCTAAAAGATGGCAGTAAACTTATTGGATATGTAGACGGTTATCAAGACCCAGAAGGCAAGATGATTCGGTTTTATAATACTGAAACCAAAGCTGTGAAAACAATTAAAGCAAAAAGTATTGTTTCTATGCAAAAAGGCAGAGCCTTACTTCCACCTGTAAATTAATATTTAAACCTACCGATTCTGTAGCATTTTCTATGAATGTTCTATTAATATATTGTTACTCAATGTTAGTAACTATTCTATATTAAATTTTTTTTGTTTTTTTTATTTACAAAGTAGCTTTTTTGTTTAGTTTTTGTTCATACAACAAAGATAGAAATATGGACGCACAAATTAGTACAGACTTTAAACAACTGATCGAATCACCAAATGCAGAGCTGTTTGGTAAATACGACTTTAATCATCACAGTGCTTCACAGCTTAATTTACCAGAAGGTAATTGGGCATGGAAATATTTTTGCTGTACGCAAGAGACTAGACGTAAATTTCCATTCACTGCTAAACCAAGAATGGGTGTTGCAGTCGGTGGTGCAATAGCTCTTATGTTTGCAGATATCATCTGGACTTTTCAATCTGAAAAAATTGAGAACACAAAAATTAATTTTAAAGAATATTTAAGAACTGTAGATGAAGAATTAAGATCGTATCAACCAGCATTTGATGAGAAGGAAGAAGCTCAACACGAACACCACAAAAAGATTGCTCATAAGATGGCTTATAATTTATACCAAGGTATTAAAAGTTTAGCTTTGCAAGGCACAGTAGAGAGTGAGGCTAATCGTTACTACAATGTGGGTACGGAAATAGATCTATTAGGTAGAACTGACTTAGAGAATGAAACGTGTGTGGTAGAGATTAAAACCTTACCACCAAGACGTGGCAAATTAAAGAAAGACGGCACTTACGGCTTCAGTACGCAGTCTATTAAAGAACCAAAGCTAGACGCAGCTAGACAAATATCATTGTACTACGCAGCAACTGGTAAAAGACCCTTCCTGGTCTACACTAACGAAAAAGAATATACGATATTTGATCCAAGCAATTCAGACATGTTGACTGAAGCTGCCATGAAAGATCACCTCAAGTTTTACAAGTCCAAAGCTAAATTGCGTGAGAACTTACTTATTCAAGCAGAGGGTGATCCTTACAAACTATTAAGTTTGGTCAACCCTGATTGGGAGCATCCGTTCTATTGGGCAATAGGTGATGAGTTTTTGGAACAAGCAAAAAGAGATTTTAACAAAGCAATGGAAGGGTGGTAGTATGACTATAAAGAAAAAAGAAATCGTTTGGGATAATCTTAGTAAGATTGATTGCAACGAACACACAGAGAAAAAAGGTAATTTAACTTATTTATCGTGGGCATGGGCTTGGGGTATGTTGATGCAAAACTACCCAGACGCAACATATAGATTTAAAGAATGGGAAGGCTATGATGTCTTGTACTACAAGAATGGTACGACATCCGTGGCTTGTGAAATGACAGTTGCTGGCACATCACGAGAGATGTGGTTAGCAGTCATGGATCATAAAAACCAATCAGTGGTCGATCCAACAGCTACACAAATATCTAATACCAAAATGAGATGCCTAGTTAAGACTATGGCTATGTTTGGGTTAGGTCATTACATCTACGCTGGTGAAGATGTACCTGAAGATTCTTCCGTATCGGATGAAGAACGGCAAGCAGAACTTATTAAGTTAATGAGTGGTGCTAGTCAGGTTGCTAAATTAAAGGCAGTTATAACGCAGCAATCTAAGTGGGTAAAATCCATGGAAACTAAGAACCCTGAGATCTTTCATAAAGTTCACGAGGTTTATTCTTTAAAAACACAACAACTGTCAGAAGGAAAAATAGCAAATGGCAAATGAAAAAGTAGCAACAATTAAGTTGTACCCAGCAGATCCATCTAAATATAAATCTAATCCACCAGCTTACACAGGACCAGCAACGGTGAATGGAGATCAAAATTTTAGAGCTTCTGCTTGGAAACAAGACGATAAAAGTGGCAACTCACATTTGTCTGTATCAATACAGGCAAAGATGGAGTCAACAGCACCATCAGGTGGTTATCAAAAAAATGATCTAGAAGAACTAGATGACAAGATTCCTTTTTAATTGATAAAGGATAGTCTAACTCACACTCCCCCCATTAATGATTCTCAGTGTGGGTTAGGCAAGAAAGAATAAAATGGATTTATTAAAAGAAGCAGAAAAAATATTTAAACAACGGCACAATCAGTACGGTGATTTTGTACCAAGATTTAAAAAGACCGCAGCTCTGTATGCAGCTTTACTTGGTATCAAGGTCGTAGGCTCAACCATCTGCAAACTAATTATATTAGAAAAACTAAGTAGGTCAGGACACACATACATAAAAGATAACTGGCTAGACATTATCAACTACTCATTGATGGGAGAGATTTTACAAAAGCTCGAAGATCAAGAGAAGAAGCAAAAGGTACAACCAATCAAATGACACCAAATCAAGTAAAAGTTTTAGAATTTATAAAGAAGTTTATAGCTGACAATAGTTACTCACCTAGCTATGAAGAAATAGCTTTGCACATGAGCTGGAAAGCTCGTAGCCAAGTTCACAATGTAATTAGACAGTTAGAGAAACGTAAGTACATAACGTATCTGCCTAACCACTCAAGATCGGTAGTCATCAATGAGCAATAATGATCCTGATATGTTTGATATTACTGATAACAAACGCCCATGCATTACAGTTAAGTTTATCTACAACAACATCAGTATGTACTTAAATGCACAGTATGATCGTAGTGGTGATCTAAGAGTTATCAGACTATTTCCCAAACTAAAGTATGGTACTGACATGCATGAGATGCTGAAAGAATTATCAGATGACATCACCTTTAGATTGCAATGCTATTCTAATCCTGGTGATGCATTAGCTAAAATGAGATCAGGGGTATTACGCAGAGTTGATGGTATGCCAACAACTATCCGTGGTGCAATCATTGATCGATTATTTTCAGATCCATATTTAGAAAAGTAATGTATGCTAAAAGTTATAGATTTATTCTCAGGTATTGGCGGCTTTGCATTAGGTTTGCAAAGTACAGGCTATTTCAAAACAATACAGTTTGTCGAGAACGAGAAGTGGTGTCAAAAAATATTAGCCAAGAACTTTCCTGGAGTACCAATTCATGAAGATGTCAAAACATTCCAAGGGTATGGTGCAGATGTTGTTGTTGGTGGATTTCCTTGCCAACCCTTTAGCGTGGCTGGAAAGCAAAAAGCAACCAAAGACGACAGACATCTTTGGCCCGATATGTTTAGAGTTATTAAAGAAACAAAACCTACTTGGGTCATTGGGGAAAATGTCAGAAATATTGTTAGCATCTCAGACGGCATGGTACTCGAACAAGTGTACCTTGACTTGGAAAGCCAAGGTTACGAAGTCCAATCGTTTATTATACCAGCTTCAGCAGTCAACGCTCCCCACCAACGATACCGAACATGGATTGTGGCTCACTCCGAATGCAATGGACTCTCTACCACCAAGATCGGAAGTGGCATTGAAGAAACAGTATATGAAAAACCGACCAGGCAGAACGGAACATTCAACTTTAAGGGAACAAGTGGTATATCCGAAACCACAAGTAATGTGGAGAACACCAGACGCACATTGCAGCCGAGAGCCGAGTTCGGAAAAGAGAATGAAAATGAAATTGGAAAAAGGTATGCCGATCAGTTTGAACGATCAAGTCAGACATCCGAACTTGATGTGGCCCACACCAGGAGCAAGAGATTCAAATCTACCAGAACCACAACACAAATGGCAAGCAAGAGCAAAAAAGAAAAAAGAAGAAGGGATAAATCTTCATTTTTCACTAAGACAAGCAGCTCAGATGTGGCCCACACCGACAGCCAACGAGGATGCATGTGGGAAACCGACAGGCAAGATGCAGAAGATGTTGGGCAATCATCCAAATGTCAGATCTCAGGGTATTGGGACTCTGAACCCAATGTGGGTCGAGTGGTTAATGGGCTACCCAATAGGGTGGACCGACTTAGAGGACTAGGCAATGCCATCGTACCACAGATTGCCTATCAAATAGGTAAAGCAATTATGGAAGCTGAAGATGGAGAACCTGAAGGTTAATCTGCAATGTGACTTATGTTACCGCACCTTTAACCCATTTAAAACTCACAAGAAGTTTAGTTGGTATTACAATGATTTGGGGATGGAGACCATTTTATGCCAGACTTGCACAAAAAAAGAAGCTCTGAGAGCCACGAGGATTAACGAAACGAGGGCAGCTGACACAGTAGCATACCCTCAAAACAGCCAAATTATAATGAAATCTGTTGTGAAAAAGCAGCAGCCAAACTTTGAGAGATCTGCTTCTTATCCTCAACAGTATCAAGTGAGTGTCCGTAAACAGAAGCAGTAAAGCCAAAGTCTTTGTGTCCTAAGATAGTAGGTATTTGTTTAAAGTCTAAACCTAGCTGCACTTGTCGTTTTAACAACATACTAGCATAGAAGTGTCTAAACGAATGCAATCCTACCCAACCTGTAATACTTAGTTTAGCTTTTAACTTATCTAAACTTTGAGATATTTGATTGTGAGGTAGTGGATTACATAATCTTGTATGTAAAACTAAGTCTTTAGGATTGTGCTTGCCTTTGTTAGCTTCTTGCCAGGCAAACAATGCATCAGCTAGCTGTGGCACTAACGGCACTTCTCGTTTAGCATTCTTATTTTTTAAACGATTGCTAACTACATTGTTTTCATCGGCTTTAGTTCTAACCCAGATTTGATTTAATGAATACTTAACATTTTCCCATTTTAAACCACGGATCTCTGACGGTCTAAGTCCAGTAGTTATAGCAATAAGAGTGTACATAGCTAAGTAGCCATCAGCCTGGTTAAGCAATAGTTTAACATCAGCTTGATCTGGTATTGGTCGTTCAATCACACGGTGCTTTGTTTCTATGCTTTTCTCAAACTCATACAAAGCAATCCTGTTCTTAAAGTTATGTGTCTTTTCAGCTTTCTTAGCTGCTTCTTTCAACCTGGTAACTGACCGATCGATAGCATCATCACTATACTTAAATGCTTTAAGTTCTTTCTCAGCAGCTTCCATGTCAACCACATTGATTTGTTTGATTTTCATATTCCACAGCTTAGTTTTTTCCCATCGAGCTAAGACTATCTTCATCTGTCGGTAAGTTGAATTTTCTACCTTACCTTCACGACTAGCAATCAGATCTTGTATTGATTTACCAACAGTAGGGCTTTCAGTTTCTATAACTGCCTGGTCAATGTTTTTATTGATGTCATTGGCAGCTTGCGTAGATAACTGTTTAGCTAATCCTGTACCATGTTTAATGGTTGACCAAGACTGGGTTTTGTTAGTTCGTGGATCTCTTACACGATAGTATATGACACCAGACTTGTTTACTTTTTGAGCTTCAATCATTGTATTATTCCTCTGTTAAAATGTAGCTTAATTGCTACAGTCCTTAACGTAATACCTAAGTGGGAATGTGTCAATACTAGTACCTGGTACAGTACCTCAAGAGTATTTTTTGTTTGTATTTATGGTGTTTTTTAGGGAAATTTATTTTGGGAGGGATATTAAAATTTGTTACTTTTTAAGGATGTATGTAGATTTGCAGTCCTTTTTGATTCGTTGCTACAACCTAAATACTAATAAGAAGTACCTCAACTAGTACTAGAGTAGTACCTTGATAGTTGTTGAAAGTGCCTAAGTGGGAATGTATAAGAGGTACTCAAGAGGTACTAGTGTGGTCCAGTGGGAGAATGGTTATCCAGCAGATTGCAAATCTGCGTACATCAGTTCGATTCTGATCTGGACCTCGATCAGTCAATGATGTAGTCACATCTTATATGGTCAGTAAAACATGTAGTTTCTTGCCGAGCATCGTGGCATAGATAGCGTTTGTAAATACCATCATATTCTTCTATGACCCAGCCTTTATCATTACGCCAGATCTCTTTCTCACACTCAGCACATGTGCCAAGCAGAGCATCTTTAACTTTACGCATTACAGCTTTAATAATGGGTTGTTATTTTCTTGACGCATCTCTAGTAACTTAGCATCTAAATACTCAAGAGTTGCTCGATTAACATTAATCTCTACATTCAATGCTTGAAGTTCTTTGTTGATAATTTTTAGTTCTTCTTTAATACTTGTTAAATTGCTGCCAGATTTACTTTGCTCTAAGGTATCTAGTCGTTGATTAAACACACCAAAACCATAAAAACCTCCGCCAATTGTTGATGCTAATGCAATAACTAGAGCTAGGTCTTTAAATTTAGATATTATTTCTTGCACTTATAGCCTCCATTAATTTCTTATAAGCTCGGTCTGTTACAGTCTTTGCTTGTTCAAGTTTGATTTCATACTGAATGATTGGATCATTAAGTAACATCGTTAATATTGTTTCTCTACTTCGATAGATAGCACGATCATAGCCAGGTAACTTTATCTCATTAAAAAAGTTTAAGTTGCCAGTAGGTAATTTTGCAGTTTTAAATAGCTCTTGATTAACTGTTTTGTAACTTGATAAATCAGGCTGATCTTCTAACATAGCTTGAGTGTTAATATTTAAAGATACAATAACAGGATTGATAATAGGCTTATTAACTACAACCTTTTTGACTGCTGTTTTTACTTCTACCTTTTCTTTAACTTCTTCAATGCTCTCTTTTTCTGGGCTTTCTTCTGGCACTGGCACTCCAACTTCTTCGGTTTCTCGTTCAACAGTTTCATTAATTGGTTCACTTGGTTCTTCAACCATAACAATTTCTTCTTTAGGTTCTTCAATGGGTTGCTCCTCAATAATTGGTTCAGGTGTTGTTACAGTAACTACTGGTGGTAATACAATAATAGGTTCAATCTCTGTAGCTATGGGTTCAATCTCTATTACTACAGGTGTCTCAATAAAGACAGGTGGTAACACTACTGCACTAGGCATAGCATAAGTAATATTTAATGTAGGGTGTTCTAAATCTACTCCAGTATGTCCACTTTGTGCTTGTGAAGAATCATTAAAATCAAACTCAACTTTTATAGTACCAGCTGTTAAAGTGTTAGCTCCAACAATCATGGTGTCTTTATAATTAACATATAAAGGTGATTGACAAGCAGAACTATCACAATGTCCTATTATGTTTCTATGTTGTGTAATTGTATTAGTGCCATCTGAATAAGTTTGGCTCATCTTAACAGTTTGTTCATAAGAACCCCAAGCCCAAACATCTGCACCAAGTACAGAAGTAAAACCTTGATTACTAATATTATCACTTAACCCTGTAGCCGCAATGTAACTCATATATCCATTATTGGTAGCAGCTATAACATTTGTTCCGTGTATAGTATCTGTTAAGGTTGGAACATTACCTGTCCAGTTGGTAAAGTCTTGATCTAGTAAATTATTAGTTGTTACCGTTTCGTCTGCTTGTATTACTGATGTTAGTAGGATTGCCATCAATATCCAATATAAATTTCTCATTACTTAATTCCTCAAAAATTTCATCTTCAATTTCTTGATTTGTTACATTAATAATACTTAATGATTTAACATATTCATCATAGTCAGGTCTGAGTTTGCCATACTTTAACCATTCTGTTTGTGCTTCTGCACCAATCTTTCCATTTATTGGACACCAAGTATTTGAATTAGCCATTGCTTCAAACACCCTACTATCTTGACAAATTAAAGAAACTGCCGCTACTTTCATACCTAGCTGATCTAATAATTTAACAAGTTTTAATCTTTCACAATTTAAATCTCTCTTAGAACTACCAGCACTTACTGAAAGAGTAAATGAACTCACTCCACCACTAAAGGCAACTGAACACACGTCTTGTGAAAAATTATTCATAGCTGGTGCAACGGCAGCTGGTGCTACTCTTGTATCATTCTGATTAGCATTGGTTGTATTTGTTGTAGTGCTGTTGGAACTTGAACCAGTAGCATAAGTGGTTTCACTATTATAGCCACCACTTATCGAGGTGTTAGTCCCACTCTGATTACTTTGAGAAATATCAGTTGCACCTGAACTAGTGACATCATTATCACCATAAGCAATAGTGCTACATAGCATAAGTATAAGTATTAATTTTTTCATTGTTGTTCTGCCTTATTCGTTAACAATTTTATCACAGTGTTTAGCACCTGTAGAATCAGTTTTCATTACACATCGTTCTACTGAGCAAGTGTATTTATTAGTTTTACCAGCGTTACGTTCAGCAAATCTTTTTGAAGCTAAACAAGTGCTAAGATTATCTTGATGATACCAACCTTCTATGTGGCGTTCATCATCTTGAAAAGTATATAGACTTAACAATACCACGATTTCAATTACTCCCATTAGCTTTATCCTCTACGTCTATCAACCTATCTTCGTGAAACTGAATAGTCATAGCGTTCTTTTTAATGTTAGGTATTTCTTCTTCAATCTTAATTTGTATTTTTTCTACACTACCTGATAGATATTCCACTAACATGTAGAGTTCTTGTATCTGTGGGGAAACCATGTCACCTTTTGGCACACCTTCAATAAACTCGTTTGCAGCCTCTATATCTTTTTCAATTAATTGTAATTGTGTCTCAATAGAATTTAATCTTTCAATTACACCAAAACCAAACCAAGCAGCCATGACTGCACCACCTATAATAGTTATAAGATTTTTAGCTGGTAAACTAACTGAAGTGTCCTCTGATAGTTTCATTATACTTCTTCTAAATATCTATTTTCACAAAAAAATTCGAATGATCTAATATCATGTCCATCATTGTTTTTAAATTTTTCTAACATGCTGTCTACTAACATGACTTCATTTTTTTCTATGTAGTTCCAACATGCTTGGTCATCATTAAATGTAATGACGTTGTACTCGGTATGGATGCTGACTGGTATGTTGTACGTCAACAATACTGTGATTACCCAAAGCACTATTTAGCTAAACCTTTTGATTTTTCATAAGTTCGTAAAGCTCCCATGCCAAGTAGTGACATGACTAAAGGCATAAGCACGCCCATATCTAACGAAGGTAAGGGCATAGTCTGAATAGAAAATGCAGCCAAGAAAAACATTAGAAATTGTTTAATAACAAATTCCCACAAAATAGCTATGGCACAAGACATACCAATAAGAGGTCTCCAACTACGTTGCATAAATCCTGATAAGCCACCAGCTTTACTTGAGGCATCTGCAAAGTTAATATCCATTTGCTTTTCTTTGAGTTTAGCTTGTATCTTTTCTAGTTGGATCTTAGCTTCATTGCGTTCTTCATCACTCGTATAAAGATCATCAACTATATCTCCGATAGCTTTAATACCGCCACCACTAAGTAAGTTAGCTAACATTAGTAAGTCCACAGCGTAGGTTTATCTCTACGGTCTAAATGAATAAAATCTTTTGCAATCCCAATGCCCGTCCAGCCAAGACTCTCCGACAGGGCAATTTTCATAAGGTGATATGCAGACGATCCTTGTGCTGCTATATCAACAGCTCCTCGATTATGGAAGCCTGGACTGGACTTAGCTTTTTCTATTGGATGTTCAGCACATCGATAGCCTGACGTTATAGTCATTGGCATATCTACTGCATCCCGTAACTCTTGGAGAGCTACTAAAAAATCTTGTGATAAATTCATAGAGCCACAGTGTTGACAAGCAAGTTCCTCGTAAGAGAAATTACTCCACTGACTTTGCATCTCGTTGAATTGTGATTTTTCCGTTATTATCGACATATAAAATTTCTACCAATAAAGGCAGCTCCTGTTGTGCTTTAGACAAGCAACGGTTAATGTTAGGGTTGTGTGTTGGTTTGTGGTTCTTGCGTTGAGATTGATACTTCACATCAAAGTATCTTCTCTCTCCAGTAATACGATTTAAAGAAATTATATCTATCGGTCCTAACCCAAGACAAGCTGTAAAGCATAAGATGTTAGGATCTTTGGCTAGCCATGCTAGAGCTTGAAGCTCTGCCACTAAACCACGAGTGTTGCTTAATGCCATTTACATAAATGTACGCACTATGATAAAGAGCATTTGGGCAAAAACTGTAGTGCCTATAAACCACACTAAACCTCTAAGTTGTCTCATATCTTTTTCAATGTGAAAGAGGTGATTATCTTTTAGGGTATCAATCTTTTGGTGAATTAATTTTAACTCACCTCGGAGTTCTATAATCATCTCCTTGTTGGATTGCTCCCCAGGCATTAGCTATCTGATAAAGTTGATACGTCAAAAGAACCATCAGTAGTTTCTACTACTGCATCAGCAGTCCATACTGTGTACTTTTTATTGTACATATCGTCCCAATGGGCTACGTCAAATAGAGCTAGTATCTCAGCCTTAGTGTATCCACTAGGTGCTTTAGATGGTGTGTCTATTTTAACATTACCACTAAATGTGTGTGGGTGAGTAGTCTTAGTATACTTATGTTCAACAGACCATTCTATTACGTGTCCGTCAGCATTTTTTTTAGGGATTGCTGATACCCATGCTTTAGTAGCATCACTTGCATGTGACATATTATAAACCCTCCTTAAGGATTTGTATTTCTTGTTGTAGAGTTGTAACTGTAGCCGACAATTCTTGTACGGCATTTATTAATGGTGTTATAAACATTTCACGAGAAATAGCTTGACCATCTTCTTGTTCTTCCCAACCATTAAATGTTTTATTACCAACTTTATCCATAGCAGATTTTACATCTTGTGCTAATAGACCGTGTATTAAAGTTTCTGTATCTTTTTCACCTTTATTCAAACGAGTTGCTTGAAATTCAGGATCAACTTCTGCTTGTGGTTTCCAATTAAATGTAACTGGTTTTAGTTCATTAATAAAACTTAAACCTAAATTGTCTTGATTGATATTCTTTTTAAGTCTTTCGTCTGAAGCCTGAGTCCAAGTATTATTAGCAGTATATGAACAATTAATTGTTCCACTATTTGATCCAAGCGTTACTCTGTTATCACCTACACCCGCCAAGTTAAAACCAATAACAATTTGCTGTTCTGCATTTACTGCTGAAGTTCTAGCATTTGAACCTATAACTGTATTATTAACTCCTGTAGTTAAAGCAGTTGTGTTTGTACCAGCTTCATGACCTATTAGTGTATTACCACCACCAGTATTTACAGCACTACCCGCTGCATAACCTACAGCAGTGTTAGTATCAGCTGTAGTCAAAGCATCTAGTGAGCTGTTACCAATGGCTACGTTAAATTCTCCACCATTGATTGCTCCACCTAGTGCATTAGAACCAATAGCTAGGTTGTTGTTTTCAGTATCAGCATTATCATATGCTTGATAACCTATGGCAATAATATTACTACCTGTTGTATTATCGTTTCCTGCACTGTGTCCAATCATAATTGATTCACTCATAGTAGTTGCGGCTTGTGCCGTAAGATTACCAACAGCAACATTGTAAGCAGAAGTTCCTATTCCTGTACCAGCGGCTAAATATCCAATATATGTATTTTCAGTGGCAGTAGTTACTTCTTTACCAGCACTCCAACCTACTATTGTACTTTTGCTTGCGGAAGTTAAATCTTGACCAGCTAAACGGCCTATGACAACATTTTGTGCACCAGTTAAAACACCAGTGCCTGCTGCAAAAGAACCCATTATTGTATTCTCTCCACCTGAAGTTAAAGCTCCACCAGCACCATAGCCAACAGCCACATTATTATCGGCTGTAGTTATTGCATCTAATGCAGTTAATCCATACGCCGTATTAAACCCCGCAGTATCATCTGTACCTGAAACATCATGGGTATATATAGAATTGTCAGAAGAATAAAAAGGAATACCAGCAAGAGTTTGAACTGTACCAGCAGCACCTATAGTAACTGAATTAGTGCCACCATTTACAAAGATTGCATTAGCGTTACCATTAGATTCTACTCGGAAGTCTACATCCGCAGATGATTCGTTAATTACTACAGCACCATCTAAACTTGCTCCATCACTTGTAACTGTACCTGTACAATCAATACCAGAAGCATTTATTAATAGCTTAGTTACATTATTATGTCTAATATCTACTCCAGCATCATTAGTAGCTTCAAGCATAATTTCATTATTAGCAGCGTTCATCAATCTAACAGTTTGTCCTGCTAAAACTAAATTACCTGAACCACCACTTTCTTTAATAAGGGCATTAGTGCCATCAGAACTAATTTGTAAATTATTACCATCACCAAAGTAAGCAATACTGTCAGTAGCAAAAGTTAAATTACTACCAGATAAAACATTAAAATGGTTAGCAATAAACTTAAAGTCATCAGCCCCAGCAATACGAACATGAATTTGGTCATCGGTATCAGCAGTCAAAGATGTATCACCATCCGCATCTAAAATTAATTCAGTACCATTTAAATCTATTTTTGCACCAGCAGTAACTAAACCACTAGCCGTTAAAGCAACAGTTGTTGTTGCACCAGCTACATCAACTGCACCAGAAAAGTCTCCAGTAGCAGCATCGAGTTCACCAGTAATGGTTAAATTTCTAATGCCAGTATAATCTTTGTTAGAATCAAGTATTACGGCTTTAGAAGCTACTGCTGTGCCGACAGCCGTAGAACCTATATCGAGAGCATTAA
>Ga0208032_1000917_pt1 | contig 13695 bp, 12 predicted proteins | sample MalvirAntarct_66_FD_184254 | JGI IMG/M metagenome (GOLD analysis project Ga0208032, IMG submission 184254) | Marine viral communities from the Global Malaspina Expedition - Malaspina viral metaG Antarct_66 (SPAdes) (version 2) | ecosystem: Environmental > Aquatic > Marine > Oceanic | place: West... | reverse complement strand
TTAAGTATTCTGTTATTGATGACGCTAAAGAAGCGGCTGAGGTAGTTGAAGACCTTAATATACAGGTAGACGCTTTAATAGCAGCACGTGAGCTTACAATAGACCAAGTTGAGGCTATCACTCGTGTAGCATTTGGTACTGACCCAAGTTCAGTAACTTCAACAGAGTTACGTAGAGACATTCTTTTATTTGCTCAAAGAGAGCCACAAGGTTTTCTTAATATATTAGGTGATGCTACGCTTATGATTGACTCATTAGTTCAGTTATTCTTTGATAAGGGTATATTAACTTTTAGAAAAAACAAGAAAGAAGTATTCTTTAATACTCCGACTAATAAGAAACGAATGCTAACCATTCCGTTTGGTGAGGACCCACTGTATGTGGTATCGTCTTACCTTCAGAGTGATGAAGGTATTGAGATTCTAGAGTTTTTAGAGAAAGTCGCAGAGACTAAGTAGTAAAATAAGGAGGCTGAAAAGCTTCCTTTTTTTTTGCTATATTTGTATAATTATTAATCATCTAATTTTTTAACGATGGAAAAATATTTAAAAATACCTGCATCTTCAAGAACTCAATTAGTCTCTTGTTCAAATGTAGCTCACGTATACTCTGCAAGTGCAACAGCAACTTCAACTAGAGTAGATTACACTGACGGTACAACTGCGACAATAGCTCACGCTGCGGCAGTTGCTTTTGATGTAAGAGATGCTTTATCTAATGCTATGATAGCAGCAAGACAAACTTCTTGGACTCAAGTAGAATTTTTAGTAGATATGCCAAAAGTGGCATCAGCAATAACATTAGCATAAACTTACGGAAATGGAAAAATTTATAAAATTAGCTGTTACAGGCTCAGGGATTGAGACATTAAGTTTGTCTAATGTAAAAATGATTATTGGTAACGGAACTACAAGTACAATTGTTTATTATCTTGGTGGAGCGATAGCTACTTTAACTACTCCTACTGATGCTTCTTTTTTATTAGAGAGTCAACTACAGAACGCTATGGTTAATTTATATCAAAAGGCGTGGACAAATAATCAAGATGCTATTACACCGGATGTAGCAGTAACTGAAATCGTAGTATCATAAGCTTATGGCAAAGTATTTAGGAATACCCATAGCATTAACAAGCGGGACTAGTATTAGTGCGGCAGTGCAGGCTAATTTTTTATTTGATACTACCACTACATTCGATGGTATTAAGGTAGGTGATGTGGTTGTAAATACAACGACAATGGCTCAGGCTACTGTTACTGATATTGACCAAATTTCAGGAGGAGCATTAGGTGTATCTAGTAATATATTCTCAGTTGTATCTCAAGGGTACTCAATATTCTCTCCTAACGATGACACTCGTGGAAACGTGTTGATGTCTATAGAGGGGTATATTGCAGCTAGAGATATTGTAGGAGTACTTAGTGTTGATTTTTCACACGGATATAGTGCTAACACACAACAGTACACTCCAATAGGAACTCCTGTTACAGATTCTTTTTTAACTAAACTATATCTACGTTGGTTAGAGAGGTTATTAGTAACTAACGCTACTAGTAACCGATTAGATATACCACTAAATGAGTTTTTTAATAACTCAAGCAATGTTTCTTATTATATTAAAACTATAAACCTTTCTTAATATGGCAAAGTTTTTAAAATTTAAAGCTTCTCAAACAGGCGAAGGTGAAAGAGATTTATTGGTAGGTATAGATAACTTAGCAGCTATTGAAATTGGTGTAAATAGTATTACATTAACGTATGGTAAGTCTTCTTTTAATGCTGATATTTTAAATTTATTTTATTTAGATACTAGTTTAACTTCTCCTCAGCAAATGAGGAACTTTTTTCAAGACAAAATGATAGAGGCACAGAATGCAAATGCAACGTCTCTTGTTCTTAATATAACTCCTCCTATAGAGATAACAAACTACAATGTAAATTAGTAACATTATAATTAAACTACTAAAGAGCCTTTTTATAGGGCTCTTTTTTTTTGCGTATATTTGTAAAAAGATTTTAAGATGATAGATGCAGTAAGAAATACAGTCCTTGCTATACTTAATAAGAATAACTACGGATACCTTTCACCATCAGACTTTAACCTGTATGCCCAACAAGCTCAGTTAGAGATATTTGAGGATTACTTTTACCAATATAACACACAGCTTAACCTAGAGAATGCTCGTAGGTCAGGAACTGACTATGCGGATATATCAAAAGGTATACTTGAGGTGATTGACTTGTTTTCAAAGACAGCAACACTAGCTCAGACTGCAGACGCAGATAACACCTATACAATGCCTTCTGATTATTATTTAATTAATAAAGTTATTTATAAAGGTTTAGAGGTTGAACGTGTGAATCAAAGCAAGATTACTATGCTTTTAAATTCAATGATTACAGCACCAAGTATAGATTTTCCTGCGTACACAACAGAAGGTTCTATAATGACCGTGTATCCTGCTACAATTACAGGAGTTGAAGATATATCATCTCAGTACGTGCGATACCCACTAACACCTAAATGGACTTACAATATAGCATTAGAAGCACAAGGTCCTGTATTTAATCAGTCTAGTTCAGATTACCAAGACTTTGAGTTACCACTTGATAACTTAAATGATTTGGTGAATAAGATATGTCAGTACGCAGGTGTTGAAATACGTGAGGCTGCGGTGGTACAATTTGCACAAGGTCAAGAAACACAAAATAATACACAACAATAATGGCATATATATCTCAGTATCAGTACTACGAAAATTCAGGAGCAAATCCTGAGGATGCAAATTGGGGTTCGTACCAATATGTTAGCTTAAAGGATATAGTAAATAACTTTATGTTAATGTATCAAGGTAATCACTCTTTAGTAAATAACGAAGAGCGTTACAAAATTTTGTTCCACGCAAAACGTGCGGTACAAGAACTTAACTATGATGCATTTAAGGAAATTAAAGCTTTAGAGTTAACAGTAAATGATGCAGTGCGATTTATATTGCCATCAGATTATGTTAATTGGGTTAGAATATCTCTTTTTGAAAATGGTGTTTTGTATCCAATGACGGAAAATATTAGACTTACATCAGCTACAGCTTATCTTCAAGATAACAATTTAAACATTTTGTTTGATGAGGCGGGTAGTGTGTTAAAGCCTGAGTTCTCACCAATAGATATTGCTAGAATTAAAGGGACTAAAAAATCAATATACCTTAACGAAAACAGTGCGTATAATGGCTCAGAAGGATACTGCTGTGATGGTAATTGGTTTTTTGATTTTTCAATAGGGGCAAGATTTGGTCTTAATACTGAAACAGCTAATGCTAATCCTACCTTTAGGATAGACGCTAAGGTAGGAGTTATTAATTTTGATTCTACAATGTCAGGTAAGAGTGTAATAGTAGAGTATGTTTCTGATGGTATGGAGGGTGGTGATAATTCTCTTATAACAGTTAATAAATTATTTGAAGAATATGTGTACTCATATATTCAATACTCTATATTAGATAGTAAGCTTGGTGTACAAGAGTACGTTGTGAATAGAGCCAAGAAAAAGAAAGCTGCTCTTCTACGTAACGCAAAAATAAGAATTAGTAATATTCATCCGGGTAGATTGTTAATGAATCTAAGAGGACAAAACAAGTGGATTAAGTAGTATGGCTAATAGTAAAAGAAATTTTATAACGGGTAAGATGAACAAGTCGCTTGACGAGAGACTTGTACCTAACGGACAGTATATTGATGCATTAAATGTACGACTTGGTTCTACCGAAGATTCAGAGATTGGTTCTGTTGAAAACTCAAAGGGTAATAGTTTACTAACAGATATAACCTTAGGGGTATATAGTAATATCTCATATGCTTTAAGTTCAAATGCTACTTGTATAGGTGCTTTTGAAGATGGGGCTAATGAAACTATATATTGGTTTATACACGATAAAAATGCAACTGATACAGTTCTAGGAAAGGCTGACTTGATAGTATCATTTAACATTAAAACTAATACAACTATAACTCATATAGTAAGCTTTAAAAATGAAAATGATGTCACAAATACTACATTAAATTTTAATGAAAGGTATTTAATAAATAATGTTGACAAGATAGATAATTTATTATTTTTTACAGATAACTATAACCCTCCTAGAAAAATAAACACCACTAGAGATTATGGGTATCCTTCAAGTATTACAGGAAGTGATAATTTTTCTTATAATTCTTTATTGGTTATAGCAAAACCACCTACTCAGGCTCCTACTATTACTACTAGTACTATAGGTGAGTCTGATTTATATATGGAAGATAAATTTCTTTGTTTTGCTTATCGTTATAAGTATGAAGATAATGAGTATTCTGCTACATCTCAGTTTACAAACCCTGTGTTTGTGCCTAATAATTTTTCTATTTCTAATGGTTTAAATCAAGGAATGATTAACTCCATTAACTCTGCTATAATATCTTTTAATACAGGTGATGCTTTAGTAACAGGAATAGATATTTTATTTAAAGAATCAACATCTAATGCTATTAAATTAATAGAGTCACTAGATAAGTCTAAGTTAAATTACGGAAATAACCTTATAAAGACGTTTACTTTTAATAACAAAAAAATATTCACCATACTTTCAAGTGGAGAGATATTAAGGCTTTATGACAACGTGCCCTTGCTTGCTAATACTCAAACATTAATGGGTAATAGATTAATGTATGGAAACTATTATGAGGGTTACGATGTTGATTCTAATCTAGATTATTATACGAAAATAGATAGTAATGTATCTGAAACCTTTAACCTTACAACAAGCATTGTATCAACAAATTATACCGTTAGTGGGTCAACTATTGTTGTTGATGGTTCATTATCTGCAGACTTTAGTGATGTACAAGATAAGTTATTAGTAAATTCTACTATATCAATTGTATTTGATATAGCTCACGATAAGTTTAATGGAACTTCAGCTACAGACCCTCCTAATACAACACCAATTACTACCCAAAGTTTTACGTATACTTTAAGGCAAAGTTTTTCATCTGTAACTGATATGGTAAATGATGCTGATTTTCAAGAAAGGTTTTCAAGTACACAAACATTAATTACTGATGCGTGTAATGGAAGTTCTTTTAGTGATAGATTTAACTGTAGCATACCACTCGCATTAGGTTCAGCAGGTGGGAGTGATAATTGGACTAAATTTAATTCCGGTATAACTACAATAAATCAAGGGATTTCTGTTTCACCGCTTGTGAATGTACTGATACTAACTATTCCTGCTGTAGGTTTTCAAAACAAACCAACTAACGATGCGGAAGAATTTGAGTTTTATAAATTATCAAATGTTTCTGTAACATTTTCAAAATCAGGTAATAAAAGAAGTCTTCATAGCAACAGAGGTTATGAGGTTGGTATGGTTTATATGGATGAGTTTAATAGAGCTACATCTGTATTAACAAGTGATAATAATAATAATTTTATTCCTTGCCTAAACAGTTTCACTCAAAATAAAATAAAAGTAAATATACCTCCGTCTCAACGAGCTCCCTCGTGGGCTAAAAGATATAAGTTTGTTATAAAACCGGACGCTGATACTTATGAAACTATATACTCTAGCATATTTTTTACAGACCCTCTTGATAATAATTGTTATTTTTTACTAGAAGGTGAGAATATTGCAAAAATTGAAGATGGTGATACACTTAATGTTAAAGTTGACTCATCAGGTAATTTAGAAACTTGTGCCACTGCTGTAGTGTTGGAAAAGAAAGCTCAATTAGAAGGGTTTATAAAACCTCTAGACGATAATAATACTATTATAGTTGTACCATCGGGAGTATATATGAAAATATTACCAAATAGCTTTACAGCCGCACCAATAGAAGGTTCGTTTGTGCTTCCGGGATATGAAAAAGTTAGAGTTGAGTCTGATACGTTTTCTTCAATTTATTCTGCAATTAGTTCTTTCCCCACTCCGGAGGGTAGAGCTATTATGTTTTATAAAAACTTTCAAAAATCATTAAGCTCTACAGGAGAATTTACTAATTGGGATATACCTCAGGGAAGTAGAATAAAAATTAAATTTAATTTATATAGAAACACAGGTGGGGTTAGGGATGGATGTGATTCAAGAAGTTACAAGCTTGAAAGAGATTTTACTTCTTCTGATAATTATTCAAATATAATAGATTGGTGGAATGAAGACAATATCGGGCAAATAATAGATTCGGGAACTAAAAGCCCTAGTAGTATAACTAACACATATATAGACACTACTGCCACAAATACCACTCATTTAGAAACATTTGCAGAGCAAGGTTCCTCAGGTAGTACAACCAAATATTTTTATCAATGGTATAAAGATTCTATTACAAATGAAATTGCTTTTTTAATAAAAGGAACAAGAGCTTGTGGTGCATCTGTACTTTTTGGTGGGTCAGCAAATATACAAGCTGAATTTACAATACTTAGAAATGACAGAGTTATTGTATTTGAAACGAAGCCAACTGACGCACTTCCTGATGTATGGTACGAAGGACAGGACTCTTACCCTATAAGTACTGATGGTAATGGCTTTCATCTTGATGGAGGTAATTTTGCTAACGTATTAGACCAAGACCAAACTGCTTCACAAAATGGTGTGTTTTATTTAAACTTTTTTAACTGCTATTCTTTTGGTAATGGAGTTGAAAGTTATAAGATTGAAGATTCAATTACAAGTGATGGCTTTAACATAGGTAATAGAGTAACATCTGCGTCTGAGCAAGAATATAAAAGAAGTCATAGATATAGTGATATTACCTATAGTGGGTTATATAATCAAGAGACTAATATAAATAGACTTAATGAGTTTAATTTAGGTCTTCTTAATTTTAAACCACTTGAATCATCCTTTGGTGATATTAACAAGATAGACGGTAGAAAGACAGACGTTCTTGTTTTACAGGAAGATAAGATTTCCTATGTACTAGCCGGAAAGAACTTATTGTCTGATGCTTCAGGAGGTAATGTTCTTACGTCAGTGCCTGAGGTCTTAGGGCTTCAAATTGCTAGAACTGAAGATTTTGGTATTAGTAATAACCCTGAGAGTTTTGTTTCTTATGGAGCTGATAAATTTTTTACTGATTCTAAAAGAGGAGCTTTATTGCAACTTAAAGGTAGTAGTGCTTCAAACGAGCAGTTGAATGTTATATCAGAATACGGTATGCGTGGTTGGTTTAGAGACTTATTTACGGATAGCTTTAAGACTCAAAAGTTAGGAGGTTATGACCCTTATATGAATGAATATGTTCTAACAAGTAATGATGTTACGTTACCAACCGAAGATGTATGTTCTCCGTGTGGAACCTCAAGAACTATAGACTTCTCAGGCGACCCATTAAATTCTACGCAAACTTTCTGTGTAAAATTACCTACTACTACGGGTTATACAATCATTAATTACGATGTACCTGCAGGTTCTTTTATTGGTATATCAATAAATTATCAAGGAGTAATAACAACTCATACAAATTTAAATGGTAATGGTTTTGTTTCTTTTGCTAAAATAACAACTACACCTAATACAGCTTCAATTACAATAACAAATACTTTAGGTAGCTCCACATCTACAATAACACCTCAATGTACTACAGGGGTTCCTATTACTTTAAAAACAATAGTTCTTACAAACAATAGTGATGCAGGAAAGTTTTTACATATAGGTCATAATTTTGTAGATGTAAACTCTGATAACTCTAGCCCTGATACTCAGATTGAGTTTATAGAAAATACTACAGGAGCCGCTATATTTGCTTCAGTATTTACAGAGCAAGTAGGGTTTAAAGGAGACTCAGTATTTCCTAGTAATAGTAGTTACGTAGACTTAAGGACTAGTAAATGGTTGCCTTTAGATGACTATGACGTTGATAATCAAGATACTTTTAAATATTTAATTTCAAATTCAGATTACGGTAATAATGTTTCTGATTTAAATGCAATGTTAGCAGCTTCTACTGCTCTAACTAAATTGGGCTCTAACCCAACATTTACATCGTCTTCATTTCTATATTCAACATCTGATGATTTCCTATATTTAATATACGACTTCAGGACAGCAACCCCACAGACGCTATGTGTTCAAACAGGAGCAGCAACTATTGCAAATTTAGATTCTGTATGTTGCAATTGTGGGTGTGCTTCTACTAATACAGAGTATAGAATAACTAACCCATCTGTAACTACAATTACAGTATCAACAAGTTCAGGGAATACAATATTGCTTGGGGGAACGTCAACAACAATTTGTTCAAGCACTTATCCTACGTTTACTCCTGCATCTAAGGATATTGTAATAAGTGTAATAGGCTGTGATTGCTAAAAAAAAATAAACTATGTCAGATTATTTAACAAAATACTTTAACGCCCCTACATTTAGTGAGGCTACTACAGTTTACGATGACGCTTTGTTGTCTACTGTTTCGATAGATGGTTACTACTCAGATGAAGTAGTAACTAGATACCAACTTTCAGGTGTATTAGGTATTAATGAAACCTGCCCTACGTGTGTATCATACCCCTGTACTGATGCGGTTGGTATAAATACGCTTCTTCCTGCTAGGTTTGATTTAAAGACTACTTTTGGTTCGGATATAGGTGCTATTAAATTAACTGTTCCAAACGTGCAATCTTTCCCAATTGGTATTCAGCTAATAAAAGACAATATTAAATTCGATGTTAAGTTTAGTTCAACAAATAGTTTATCTATAGGACAAATCAACGCTCCTATTACTAATGAATTAAGCTTATTTTCAAGTGGAGCCACAGCTCCTTGCTCGTCTTATAATTTTAGCTCTATTTCGTTACCAACTTATACGTACAATGGAACTATTTGGGTAACCGATAATGTTTTAAGTACGGTATCATTAACTAATAAGAGGTCTGCTACTACAGAGGAAACTTTAAACGATTTAATACTTTACGTCCCAAAAACATCTGCTGCTGATTTTACTTTAAGAACAATAGCAGTATTCCCTTGTGGGGGTCAATCAGCCCCTATAACAATAGGGTGTCCTGTAGCTTTACCGTCTTTTGCTATATCAAATGTAGAATCAACATTAGCTGATGCTTGTGCAAATAATAACTATGAAAATACTTGTTATGTTGGTTATGTTTTAGGTGCAACAGTTGGGGGTGATGTTCGGATAAATTTAAATGACTTTATATTTAACGATTCTAACGGGGGAATAAAACCTCCAAACGGTTATTATGGTATAAATGGATATAACAAAGTTGGAGGTATTATAAACCCTTCCTTTCCTTATGCGTTTATAAAAGTTGAAGATGGGATAGTTATTGAAGTAGGAAGTTGCACTTAAAATAAAGATATGGCGAATTATACACTTACATACAGCGAGGGGTCTAAAGGATTTCCTTCGTTTTACAGTTACAACCCTGAGTATATGATAGGGATGAATAACTATTTCTATAGCTTTAAGAACGGTCAACTTTACAGGCACAATACTAATGCTACACGTAATAGTTATTATGGAGTTACTTATTCATCATCTATTAAGACTGTTATCAATGAAACTCCTTTAGATAATAAGCTCTTTAAGACTCTTAACCTTGAGTCTACTGATGCGTGGTCTGCTGAGATACTTACAGATGTAGCGGCTCAGTCGAGCTCAATAACAAACACATCGTTTGTTAAGAAAGAAGGGAACTATTTTGCTTATGTTAGAACCAATGGTGCTACTGCAGGTGGTACGTTAACTGAGTCTGACTTTAGGTCTAGAGCAAACGGAGGATTAGGTGAAGTACTTGTTAATGCCGGTAGTACAATATTTTTTACAATTGGAATAGAAATTAATAGTCAGCTATCTATTGGTGATGCAATATACGCAGGGTCAGGTGGTACTATGTCTTTTGTAGGTATTTATACAGGAATACCTGTAGGTCAAAATTTTCCTAGTATTATAACTGACGTAACAGGAACATACACACCAACTACAGGTGATTTTGTTATGTACTTTAAGAACGCACAGGCTGAATCTCTTGGTGTTATGGGTCATTACGCTGAGGTAACTCTTACACTACCTAATACAGTAACGACAGCAAGTGAGCTGTTCGCTATTGAGTCGGAGCTAATGAAAAGTTATCCTTAAAATTTAGTATCTTTGCTACTAAATGAAATTTAAAACTACTCCACTACAGCACGAAGATTACGACAACATCCTTAAAGGGTGGTGGAAGGATTGGGGATGGGAAGCTCCTTGCAGAGATTTCTTACCTCAGGATGGTCAAGGTGGTATAATAGTTTGGGATGGTGATACACCTGTATGTGCAGGATTTCTATACAACACCAACTCAAAAGTAGCTTGGGTAGATTGGATTATATCAAACAAACAGTATAAGGAATCACGTAAAGAAGCATTATCAATCTTGATAGAGACATTAACATCAGTTGCAAAGAACCTAGATAATAAGTTCGCTTATGCCTTAATAAAGCATAACGGACTTATTGGTGTTTATGAGCAGCAAGGTTATACCACGGGAGATTCATACAATAAAGAAATGATTAAAGAATTATAATATGGCGGCAGTAACATCAATAATAGCAGCGGGAACAACTTTAGCATCTACAGGGATGTCTATCGCTCAAGCATCAAAACAAAATAGGTTAGCTAAGGACGCTTCAAAAGCAGCAGATGCAGCTTTTAAAAAGGCTGAGGCTCAACTTGATGTAAACTATTTTGAAGAACTTGGTATTAGCAAGACACCTTACGACAATCAAAGAGAGGCTATAGCTCAATCAGCAGCCCAAGCTATGGAGGTTGGTAAAGAGTCAGAGAGAGGTGGTGCAGCTACAGCAGGTAGGGTTTTAGCTCAATCTAATGTAGCACAACAAGGTATTACAGACAATCAAACTAAAGACTTGGAGGCTCTACAAAAGCTAGTAGCCACAGAGGAGGCTAGGTTGGGTACAGCAAAATCTGACTTAAGTTTAGCCCAAGCAGAGGGAGCCGGTATTGCATCAGCACAGGCACAGAATGCATCAAATGCAGCCGTACAATCAGCAGTAAGTGGAGTCGCAGACTTTGGTATGGGTATGTATCAAAACTCTGAGTTGTATAAACAGAATCCTACTACACCTCCCACTACATATTCCGGAGGCACGTTACCACAAATAAACTCCATAACATCTTCGGGTTTGAATAATCAAACAGGGAATCAAATAGTACTTCCACAAAATCCATTTAATATTTATGAACAACCCCTCGCTGTTGATATGAATGGTAATCCTATAAAAATTAAATAATGGCTAAATCATATTATAAGCAAAGCGAAAGACCTGTTGTTGAAGGTGTTGATTGGGGTCAGATTAGTACTGACCTCAGTACTAAGTTGGCGACTGAGCAAAAAAGAAGAGAAGATTTAAAGACACAACTTGATACTGAGTCACGTGACTATATGAGTGAGTTTAACGACACACCTCAAGGTCAGCACGTTGGTTCTAATGAAAGGATGGCTAGGTTTGCTGATGATGCTTCAATGTATATGCTTGACTTAGATAAGAAACTTAAGTCAGGACAGTTACCTTTAAGGGATTACAACGCAATGCGTGCAAACCTACAGCAGGGAACTACAGATATGTTCAATGTGTCTAATAAGTTTAATACAAACTACGATGCAAGTTTATTAAGAGCAGGTTCAGGAGAGGCATCTGCTGAAGAGGTATACCAAAATGCACAATTACAAGCGTTTGGTGACCCTTCTAGCACAGGTATCTATATAGACCCTGTATCGGGACAGATGTCACTTGCTAAATTGGTTGACGATGGCAACGGGAAACTTGTGCCATCTTCAAAACCTAGTGATAGAAAGTCAGTCTTCAGTTTAAAGAATAGCGTTGAGCGTAAGATAAACAACTTCAATATGAAAGAGTTTTCTGAAGGCATCAAGGGAGAGTATGATATGAAGTATCAGAAGGTTATTGAAGATAAAGATGTTGGTCTTGTTGAAAATATGAAAGAAAGTGATGACTTTATAGAAGCTACGAACTATATTATAAGTGGGGAGTTAGTTAACACTCACAACGCAGCTAGTATACTTACAAACAGAGCAGGTAAAGAATATAGGTTTGTAACTCTAGATACCAATAAACTTCCTGATGTGCAGGAGGAAGGTGTTATATATCTAGTTCCTGACCCAACAAATCCTAATAGCGGAGCTACGCAACCTTTACTTACGAAGAATCAAACTGATGAAGCTACAGATATACTTAGGACGGCTATAAATTCTAAGATAGGTGTAACAGAGACTTCTAGCTTAGAAGTAAAAAGAGAATCAATAAAACTAAGTAACGACATAAATCAACTTAAGGTAGATTGGTTAAATTCTACTAAAGATGATAGAGTTAAATTAGAAAATTTAAAGGTTGACAAATATAATGCTGATTTAACTGCAGCTAAAAGTGCAGAAGAAGTACGACAGATAGAGATTAAGTACCTTGAAGATGAAAAGGATTTAGGTATAACAAAAAAAGAGGCTGAGATAACTGCAGCAAAAAGTTTAGAAGAGAAGCGACAGGTAGAGCTTAAGTATCTTGACGAGAACTTAATGATTGATAATGACTTATTAAAAAAGAAGTTAGAGGCATCAAACAAGGAAGAGTCTACATTGTTAAAGGATTACAGTTCTTATGTTACTAATCAATATACTATAACTGATGCAGATATTGCAGATGAAGATAAAGCGGAAGAAAATTTAGTAATGGCTTATGGTGATATAGGATTTACATTTGATACTAATAAAGCCTTTACAGATGCTATATTAATTACTAGCCCTGATGGTAAAACAACTACAACTATACTTTTAGATTCGCCTAATGCTGAGCAATCAATACACAACTTTATAAACCTCAATACTCCTTTGTTGACTATTAATAAACTAGGTCAATCAGGAAATCTACCTAAGAGTAAAAAGAAAGAAGGTAGCACTCCAAAGAAAAAAACACCTATTTCAATATAACAAGACTAGATTATGGACGAGATTAAAGCTCAAGAGTTATTTGATTTTTTCAATCAAGAGGGTTACGATTTAGGTGACTTCAATAATTTTACATCTGCATTAACTGATGATGTAAAGAGGGAGAAGTTATATTCTTTCTTTAATGAAGAAGGTTATGATGTAGGTTCTATAGATAACTTTACATTAAAAAAAAAAGACGATTCAGATTTCACTTCTCAAGAGGACGTTACGGAATCCATTACACCGGACGTTCAGGAAGAAGTTATCTCTTCGGATGCTTCGTTTCAAAGAGATGATTCTATAACTGAAAATGATTATCTTATTGGTCTTAGTAATGGTTCTATAAAAACTAATGAGGGAAGTGTAGCTACCATTAGTGAGGTTATTGCTGCTGCTACTGAACAGGGTTACTCTCAGGATGAGATAGAATCTATGATGATTGCTTCATCTTCTAACCCCACCAACACTGAAGTACAAAAAGTAGTTAAGCCTACCAACACTGAAGTACAAAAAGTAGCTAAACCTAATTGGCAAAAACAAATAGATGAACTAGGTGGTTCTGCCTCTATATGGAATGACCCTAGTGCTAAAGGTGTATCTAATGAAGAAATAAATGCTTATTATTTAGCCTCACAAGAAGTTAATAAAGAATCTCAGTCTGTTCCAACAGACCTTACTACAGATATAGTAGATGATAC
>Ga0208032_1000915_pt1 | contig 13710 bp, 10 predicted proteins | sample MalvirAntarct_66_FD_184254 | JGI IMG/M metagenome (GOLD analysis project Ga0208032, IMG submission 184254) | Marine viral communities from the Global Malaspina Expedition - Malaspina viral metaG Antarct_66 (SPAdes) (version 2) | ecosystem: Environmental > Aquatic > Marine > Oceanic | place: West... | reverse complement strand
AAATAGTTCCATTTAGGATATTTTATTTAAGACATGATGCACTAAGAAATAACTGTATTCTTACGTGACATAAATCTCTTTGACAAAGTTGTTTAGTGGTTTACGTCTCCCTTTGGAGAAGAGAAAGCACTGCTTTCGAAGACTAAGCGTTAGTGCAAGGACACAAAGGGTGGATAATAAGTAGAATGCTAGATCATTATAAAAGTTAGTTTTAGCAGATTCCCCTCCAATTATTCACCTCAAAAACTGACAAATCTCATTCTATTTCACCCTGCTTCTTGCGACTTTTGCATAAAATAAAATGCTATGCTCAAAAAGGAAATAATCGAAAAGTATAATGTACCGAGTCCCCGATATACTTCATATCCGACTATTTTAGACTGGAATCACTTGTCGATGGAACCGAAAGTGTTTCAGGATGAGTTTATTCGAACGGAGAAAGGCAAAAATCATTCGACAAGTGTTTATATTCATCTTCCGTTTTGTGAGAGTTTGTGTACTTTTTGTGGATGTCACAAGCATATCACTAAAAATCATACGGTTGAGCAACTTTATATTGATGCATTGATTAAGGAATGGGAAATGTACGAAGCATTAAACGGCGGACCAATTGAGGTAAGTGAGCTTTATCTTGGTGGTGGTACTCCAACTTTCTTTAAAGCTAGCGAATTAAAGCGTTTAGTTGAAAGAATTACAAAACACAGAGCTTCCAAAATCCATTTTAGCGTTGAAGGACATCCAAATCATACTTCAGAAGAACAAATGCAGACGTTGTATGATCTAGGGTTTCGTAGAATTAGCTTTGGAGTTCAGGATTATAGCCCCGTTGTTCAAAAAGCGATTAATCGTGTTCAATCCTTCGAACAAGTGAAAAAAGTAACCGAAATAGCTCGAAACATTGGCTATACATCAATCAGTCACGATTTGGTTTTTGGTTTACCATTGCAGAAAATGGAAGATATTCAAGATAGTATTAAGAAAACCATTCAATTAAAACCTGATACTATTTCGTTGTATAGTTATGCGCATGTTCCATGGGTGAAAGGTACGGGTCAAAGAGGTTTTTGTGAAGAAGACTTACCTACAGGAGATGAAAAGAGAGCGCTTTACGAATACGCGAAGAAAGCACTTTTATCAGCAGGATATTTAGAAATAGGAATGGATCATTTTGGATTACCAACTGAAGCTTTAACTAAAGCGATGCAGAACGGTAAAATGAACAGAACGTTCATGGGATATACAACTTCTGCAACTGAAAGAACGATTGGTTTAGGCGCTTCGGCGATCTCTGAATACGATTTTGGATATGCTCAGAATGTGAAGAGTATTAAAGAATATCACGAAAGAATAAGTAAAAACGAACTACCTGTATTCAAAGGACATATACATACTTACTTAGACAAATCATTGAAGAAGCATATTCTATCGCTGATGTGTAATTTCGAGACAAAATACTGTCCAAATTCTTATATCGAACAAAATTTAGATAATTTCGCACCAGCGTTTAAGGAGTTCGAACAAGACGGGATTCTTAAATGGAAAAATGGACACCTGAAAATCACAAAAGATGGTCAGCCATTTGTGAGAAACGTCTGTATGACATTCGATCCTTACGCGCGACAAAAAGCTGAAAAACCTCGTTTCAGTAAATCGGTTTAATAGAATTTGAATGGAGTGTTACCACTGTGGAGATAAAATCATTGGAAAACCAATTAAAGGACACGACAAAGAGTTCTGCTGTACAGGCTGTTTGAGTGTTTACGAAATTCTATCCGACAATGATTTAGAGCAATTTTATCAGTTCAACGAGAAAAGTGGTGTTAAACCAAGTACTTCGGAAAACACCAGGTATACTCCACTCGATGTCCCTGAGATTTTTGAGGAGTTTATTGATTTTCAAAATGAGGACATTTATATCGTAAGCTTTTTCTTACCAGCAATTCACTGTAGTTCTTGCATTTACTTGTTGGAAAATCTGCAGAAGATTAATTCCGACATCATAAAAAGTGAAGCGAACTTTACCGCTAGAACATTAAAACTTACAGTTAAAAAAGAAAGAAAACTCTCTGAAGTAGCAGCGTTACTCGAAAGCATTGGCTACAAACCCGAATTGCGCAAACAAAAAGATACAAAAAGCAGCTACGACAAAAAGCTTCTACTCCAATTAGGAATAGCAGGCTTCGCATTTGGAAGCACCATGCTATGGACGTTCCCTGAATACTTGGGATTAGACGAAACATTTGAGCCTTTCAGGAACTTTTCAGCTTATTTAACTTTGTTAGTTGCGATTCCTGTCTTCTTTTATTCAGCTTCAGGTTATTTAAAGTCTGCATATACCTCTATTCGCACAAAACAACTCAACTTAGACATCCCAATTGCACTTGGAATCATAGTACTCTTCGTAAAAAGTACATTTTCTATACTTTCACAAGAAGGTTTTGGTTATATGGATTCCTTTACGGGCTTCGTTTTCTTTCTACTAATCGGAAAATGGTTTCAATCGAAGACGTATCGAAGCATGTCGTTTGAGAATGATCCAAAAGCCTATTTTCCATTAGGAGTTCATAGAGTTATTGGCAACAAAGAAGACATCGTTTTAATAGACAAACTAGTCGAAGCCGATCAAATCAAGGTTTTTAACGAAGAAATTATCCCCTGCGACTCTGAGCTAATCTCAGACAAGGCCGTAATTGACACCAGTTTCATAACAGGAGAATCTGAATTAGTCAACATGCGAAAAGGCGATAAAATCTACGCTGGAAGTAAGTTGATTGGCTCGAGTATCGTTTTAAAAGTACTAAAGACCACAGATAGAAGTCGATTTGCTGATATTTGGAATAAATCTACCAAGCGCGAAACTTCTTTTATTGAAAATCGCGAGAATCGATTAAGCAAGTACTTTTTAATCATTGTCAGCATTCTTTCTGTCGCTGGTGCGATTACTTGGTGGTTTATCGATCCTAGTAGAATTTTAGAGGTCGTTACGGCTATTTTGGTAGTCGCTTGCCCTTGTGCGCTGGCACTTTCCTTCCCTTTCGTTTATGGCAATGCTATGCGCAAATTTGGTCGCAATGGTTTGTATTTCAAAAACAGTGAAGAAATTAAAAAGCTCAACGATATCGATCATTTGGTTTTTGATAAAACAGGAACACTCACAAAAGATCGTACAGAAGGAGTCGTTTATGAAGGAAAACCACTCACTCCAGAGCAAAAATCAGCGCTGTTCGAACTTACAAGACAGTCGACTCACCCCTATTCGAAAAGTATTGCACAGTTTTTAGCCGATGATATAGAATTAAGCGCAAATGTTACAGATTTCAAGGAGGTAACAGGAAAAGGTGTTCAAGCGAAGAACGAAGCAGGACAAGTGATCAAACTGGGAAGTCACTCATTTTTAGGTTTGGAAGAAGAAAAAACAAAAAGTGGAAGTTATTTCTCCATCGATAACGAGTATATCGGACATTTCACCTTTCAGTCACAGCTTCGAAACAACATACTCCAAACCATTTCAGCACTCCAGAAAGATTTCAAAATCACACTGCTTTCAGGAGACCACTCTTCAGATGCAAAGTTATTTGATGAACTAAAGCAGCCCATTTCAATGCATTTCAACCAGTCTCCAACCGATAAACGCGACAAAATTTTAGACCTCAACGTCTCAGGAGATAAAACAGCCTACATCGGCGATGGCCTTAACGATTCCGAAGCATTGAAAGCTGCACATGTGGGAATAAGCGTAGCAGAAGATGAATTTCGATTCACGCCTTCCTCCGATGCTATAATAAAAAGCAATCAAATTCAAAATTTAGCGGCCTTCTTTAAATTTGGAAAGTACGCTTCTAAAGCTTTGCGAGTTTGTCTTTACTTTTCGCTGCTCTACAACACCGTTGGGATTACTTTTGCTTTTATGGGGTATGTTACACCGTTGTTTGCGGCTATCTTGATGCCTTTGAGTTCAATTACGATTGTGTTTTTGAGTACGGCTTTGATTCAGATGTATAGGGTGAGGTAGAACGTCTGCGTTTTTTTGGTTATAGCGCAGAGATCCACAGAGAAACATCAATGCCTACTGATTGCTTTACAATATTCATAATCTGAATTTTAAATTAATACTAGAATAAGATGAGTAACTTCCCTCCGTTTTTTCTCCTGATCGGTCATTCTGGATATGCTACACCGTGGCATTCCTTACATTCTGTTCAAACTCTAAGAAATCAAAAAGGAATGAGGTAATTTCTCTGTGGGAACATACCTTAAAGGTTGTTTGTTCACAAATTAACTCTCATCCCTTTTCATCTTATTTTCTATCAAATATATTGCTTTTACAAACATAGGAGTCAACAAAGCTTTTTGTGGCTGCTTAAATATTCTAGCCAATGTAATAACATCTTCTTTTTTAAAAGGGCGTTCACCACGTTCCATTTTACTAAGCATGGCAGTATCTGTTTCTAATTGAGCTGCCACTTCACGAATGAGCATTTGGTTATCCTCTCTTAACTGTCTAATTTTTTCACCAATCATTCTGTCTATTATAAAATAGTCTTGTCAAATATTGTCAAATATAAGAAGATAAAAGATAGAAAAAAGAAAAGTGCTGTTAAAAATAAGGTGTAAGGGATTTAAGGAAGTAGAGGAAACTAAGGATTATTTGTCCTTAGCTTCCTTAATATCCTCGTTTTCCTCAATGGATAAATTCAAATAAGAATCTTGTTGCTCTCGATGAACGAGATTCGTTTTTACGAAACTCGTAATGTAACCTTCAGCTGTTTTCGCAGGTATTTTTAGTCTCTTAGCAACCTCTAAATATTTTTGACGATTGAAGTTTTTTGGTAGAGCGTTCAAGAACTTTTCTTTTCGATTCATGCGCGAAGGTTTGGTTTCTTCTTGTGGGAGCTCATTAAATACTTTACTAGAATGTTTAACCAATACTTTAATCATATTTAAAGATGCCTGAAAGTCTCTTTCTTCGCAAATCAATTTATTAGAGGAATCACCTGTCTCCAATATCCTCAGCGCTGAGAAAATCATACAAAAGCGAAAAGCGATTAAACCTAGTCTTCTTATTGTAGCCATGTAATCAAGCCCTTGAAGATTGAGGTACTTTCCTTGGATTTCATTAAAGAAATGATTGAATTGCTCCTGTTGTTCTGCGGTTAGAAAAAATTGAAACTCACCATTACTTTTGAGTAATTTGTAAAGTTCATAGAACTGGTTTCCTAATTTTTCAAAGTAATCATCCAGCCCATTATCGGTAGTACTCGCAAAAACATTTTTCCATACTGGCTTTACATTCATAAAGTAGAATATAAAGCGACTGAATAAGCCGTTTTCTGCACTTGGAATAAGCGACGAAACTTGTTTTGGCGTACCAGAAAGAACTGTTGAAAGACAAGGGCTTTCAATATCAACAAACTCACGATCTGTTCTACGGTAATAGGAAATCGTTTCATGATGAAAGGCTTTTCTAAAGCCATCGCTATAGTTTCCGTAATCACTTTTAAAGGCGTGTGCTAGAGTATCTCCTTCAGTTTCAAAAATTAATCCTTTGCCATCACTATCACCCAATAGTTGGTATGCACCGGTAGAACTATTATTTGCAGGAATAAACAGCATTTTTTCAGGTGGTTTGGCTGGTTTTTCTACACCTTCAACCTTCCCTTTATTGGCATTATAATCAGCAAGTTCTAATTCATACATCTGTTTTTGAGCTTTTGCTTTCTCTCTCAATTCTTTATGAATTGGATTTACTATTTGTCTACAATGGACAAGACGTCCTTTACCTGCTGATGCCTGAGCTGTAATAAACAGAAATAAGTTAGGGTATACTTTTTTACCATCATAAATTCCATAAAGCTTTGGAAAGCATGCACTCATAGCCACCATAGATCCTAATAACAGTATATCTCTTTCTTCATCTGATGAGGCTACCTCAACCACCTGTTGTAAGTAGTCAGGAAGTTCGGGATATAAGGATTTTGGGAAAGTTGGCATTGCTTCTTTTACTTGTTCCTCTTCCTTATCATCTTCTATATGCTCTTCTTTTTGTATTTCCGATTTTTGATTATCTGAAGTATAGCGGTCATTTGATTTCGTTACAATAGAAACCCCTGCTTGTTTAGCCAAAAAGAAAAAGGTTTTTAACGATACGCCTTCACCTTTGGATTTTAGGCAATTGTCAAATTGCTCATCACATTCCTTTGTATCATAGCCAGAATAATACTGACTAATTCTATGGAATAGATTTCTTCCTGATTCTCCAAATTCATCGGCAAAGGCGAAGCCTATGCTAATCCAATCATTGTAATTCGGAGCAATATCAATGTGATTTGCTTCTATGTTTTCAATGACTTTTTCAACCTCTGAAATGGCTGATTTAACTGGTTCGTGTTTAATTTCTTTATGTTCTTCTTGTTGGACTGGATGATCCATCCATTCCAACGGATTAAATGCTCTTTTCTTCATCTTTTATAAATATTTTGGATTGATAAATACATCTGGGTCATGAGGTAAAAAACATGCTCTTGATACATCTTTACCTGATCCATCTACTTCCATCTTGTAAGTGTGTTGGATATAGTTGGCGACCGCCTTGAAATAATCTTGATGTTTAACTTCGGTTAATTCAATAGGAATTATCCATTTTAAACCATCTCCTGAAGGAGAAGTAAAAAGAAGCTCTGTATCGAAGTATTCATCTTCGATTAATTCTTCTTTGAGTTGAGACACATCTTTGATGTGATCGAAGTCTATTGTAAGAAGTCCTGAATGTTTTTTAAGGTGTTTGTCATTCCGTTTTGAAAATACACCTGAGAAGGTGACATAATCGAAATTAAACGCCTTATACTTTCGCGACTCTTTTACATCTTCAATATTGCGAAGTGTACTTGTACACGAAGCAAATTCATTGTTTTTTATAAGTTCATACACCTTAGTTAATGTTATTTCTTTTGTTGGATCAACATTGGTTACAGGCTTCTTGAAGTAAGAAAATATTGGTGATTTCGGTTTTATTATCTTCTGATCGGGTTTTGTAAATAACTCCTCCTTTCGATTATAAAAACCATTTTTCTGCCCAATACGCAAATGCAAAACTTCATTTAGCTTATCCAGTAATTCTTGTCCAGAAAGTTTAAAATGTAGTGCTGCAAATTGAAATACATCACCTGCATCAATGGCTTTCTCATTATCTGTATGAACTGCGCAATTATCCACTATCTTAACCATTAATGTTGTTTTATCACCATTAAATGGGTTCTTTGTGGGTTTACAGTCCCTCCCCGAAAGGGAAAGGACTGTTTCACCAGGATAGTATTGTCGCAATACATAGGCATAAATATTTATACCGTAGTGTGTTTTACTCAATATCGCTTCCTTATTTATTTCCATGGCTTGAAGATTTTTTGTGTGAATAATTCTCTTCCATCAAGCTCTCTAGATCTGAAAGTCTATAGTAAAACTTCCCATTTATACGGCTGTACGGAAGGGTCTCATTATCCCGCAGGGATTGAAGCGTGCGCTTACTTATGTGAAGTATTTGCATTACATCCTGACCATCAATCCACTCTTCGGAAAAACTCTCTAACCTTGGCTTATTGATTTGCTGCAAGTATGCCTTCATCGATTTTACATCCTGAGAGAGTTTCAGGATTAAGTCTATAACTTCATTCATAGCTTTACTCTCCCTTTTTTGATTAAATAATCAGCTGCTTGCTGCTCGATTTCGTCATTAGTGGCGTTGCGGTTACGCAATAGCCAACGATCCAATTCCTCACGGTTGAAATAGAGTTTCTTTCCGTTAGGTTTGTAATGTGGAATACTTCCTGCGCTTGTAAGTTTGTACAAGTGTGATTGTGATAATTCCAAGTACTTACAAGCTTCATTGAAGTTGAGTACGTTCTTTAGTATTAGATTCTGATCCAATACGTGTTTCTCAATAATTTCTAGTCTTTTTAAAATTTCTTCCATCTTTATATGGGTTTTAAATTGTTAAAAGACTTTTGGCCAAAAGTCATATTCGACTACCGAATACAAGTGCTAAATTAGACCCTTATCCCCTTATTTATGGGTGCTTTGAGAAGGTGTAGTGTAGAGTGTAGAGTGTAGAGTGGCTGAAAGGAAAAGCAAAAACCCCTGTTTAAAATAAACAAGGGTTAAAAAAAACTTAAAAAGAATAGGGAGTGTAAAGTGTAGAGTAAACTATTTAAGATGATTTACTGCTGATTCTATTAGGTCTGAAGTCAATTTTGGTTTCTTTAAAAGTCTCACTCTACCGGGTTCAAATGAATCTCCATTTTTATTTATAAAACATTTGCAAGCAACTTTCCATTGTTTTTGCTTTAGATCTTTTACCAGTTCATAATCGTTATGGATCAATTTTATGAAATAATAAAATTCACTTGGGTTTCCTGTCCAAACAATAGGGGAACTGATTTTGGTGCCAGAGAATACCTTTTTAAAAGAAGCTATAGGTGTTTCATCACAAATGAAATTATTGAGCTTTAAGCTATCCCAAAGATCTACAAGTTTCTGAGGGTTTTTATTGTACTGTTTGTAACTAAAAGAGTTGAATTGAGCTGGCTCTTCTGAAGTCTCTGATTTTGTCTTATCAATAGGTTCGGGAGTAACATCAATGACTTTTAGTTTCTTGATAGGAAGCTTTTCGGGAATTGGTTCATTTAACAATTGAGTGTAAAAGTCCTCCACGATCAATTCATCATCAATCTTATCTTTAAAAGCTTCCTGAATTTCCAAATACAATTGCATATACCCCAGTTTGAGTAATTGCATTATATATGTATTAGCTTTATGTTGCAGATCAAGCTGATGGGAGTTGTTTCTTGGGTTGACATAAGAAACTGCGTAATCCTTTTCTTTTAATAGTTTACCAAGATCCTTTAGTCGTGTTTTAATTCGCTTGTTAAGTGAGTCGTTAAGATAGTAACGTATTAGGTTCTCGTTTCTATCCTCATCAATGGTTTGGTAAAGAGTATCAAAATCAGATTTAACTGTATTTAAAATAAGCCTAGAATAGTATTTAGTTTTATTGTCAATCGGACGATAAAAATCAATTTCAAAATTTAAAGGCTGTTTAGGTTTGTATTCCTTTAAACTTCTGAATTTCGAAGCATATACTTCATCCATACTATTCTGAGGGAGCCAAGGTCTTAACTCATGATCTAGAATTTTATCTAATGTATATTGTTGTTTGCTCATAAGTCCAATTTGATTTTGTTAGCGGCCTCTTTCTTCTTCTCATCAATCACTTTTGCATAAATTTGTGTGGTTTTCAATTCTCTATGACCAAGCAATTTGGAGACTGTATAAATATCTGTACCAGCTGAAAGCTGTAAGGTAGCGTAAGTATGTCTCGCACAATGGAAGGTTATCGTTTTTGAAATTCCTGCTTTCATCATCCATTGTTGTAATTTCATATTATGCCAAGCTGAATATTTTAACCCTTTAAAGACTCTTTCTTCATTAGCTTGTCGTTCACCAAGCAACGCAAATGCTTGATCAGAAATAGGAAGTGTTTCAGCTCCTTTGGTTTTCTTTTGTCTAAAACGAATATAATATCCCATATCATTTGAATGCTGAATCTCTGACCAAAGTAATTTATTAATGTCTGACCAACGCAATCCGGTAAGGCAAGAGAATAAGAAGGCTGTCTTTAATTTAGGGATTTCACATTCGGCTTTTACTGCTGCTTGTAACTCTTCAAGGCTCAAGAACTCACGCTGAGGCTCTCCTTGTTTAAATGCTTCAACACCTTCAGAGGGGTTGGTTGGAATGATCCCATCTTTAACTGCTTGCTTTAGTGCTGCTCTAAACTTATTGAAGTATGAGTATTTTGAATTTTGAGATAAGTTCTGATCGCTCTTGGTTTTGGCTTCTTTATCAAGATATTCTTTAAAGCCCTGGACAAACTTCATATCAACTTCTGCAAAAGTGACATCCATAGGGATATAGGATTGCAAATGCTTTAGCATACTATCCCAATTCCCATAGTTCCCTAAACTGTCTTTTCGTTTTTCTGTGAGAAGCTCTATGTAATTAGTGAAACTAGCCTTTTGTTTTTCATTATCACGAAAACCATAAACACCGTTTTGGATTTCAATCTGACGTTGTGCTCTTATAGTTTCTGCTAATTGTAGGGTTTTCTTATTTACCTCCTTATCATCTTTCGTTTTTGGGTTTGGCTCTAAATAGAGTTTTAAATACTCTGTTTTGCGTTTTCCTTTGTGGTAATAATCCAAGTATAAACTGGTCTTACCTCCTTGATTGCGTTTTCTTAAAGTAACTTTCATATCTCAATAAGTTTTGCTTTTAATTCAGTAACAGCAAATTTGTTGTTAGCAACAAATTTTGTTTCTATAGCAACAAATTAGAAACTAAAGATACGAATAAAAAGAAAATTAGCAACAAGAAAAGGAAAATAAAATACTTGAAACACCAGTAAAAGAAGGGATTTAATAAATAAAGGAAAGGTAATTACTTTCCAATACAAAAATTAGCAAAAATATTCCCCAAAAGATCATCCTCCGTTATATCCCCAATAACACTAGACAAATGCCTAATAGCACTTCGAATATCCATCGCCAACAAATCCCCAGGAATCTGCATTTCTAAGGCCTCTTCAACTTTTAGAATATCTTGGTAGGCTTTTGAGAACGCTTCGTAATGTCTAGCGTTGATCACAATCGTATCACTCTCACTGGCGAATTTCTGTACTTCTTCTGAAAGTTGTGTTTTAATGTCTTTTATTCCTTGTTTTTCTTTTGCTGAGATTGGAATGATTGGGTAAGAAGTGTCATATTTTGAAGCGTCAAAAGATTTTAGTTGATCGACCTTATTTGCCAATAAAACAATGGATAATCCTTTGCGCTGAAGTTTCTCAATATCTTGTTTTACTTCTTCTGGATTCATTTCTGGGGCATCGAACACATACAACAGCACATTTGACTTTCCTACTTCAGAGATCGTTCGCTCTACACCGATTTTTTCTATTTCGTCTTTTGCTTCTCGGATTCCAGCAGTATCAATAAACTTGAAAAGTACACCATCAATTGTTAAGCGCTCTTCAATTGTATCGCGCGTGGTTCCTGCGATGTCTGAAACGATGGCACGTTCTTCGTTCAGCAAAGCATTGAGTAAAGTGGATTTCCCAGCGTTCGGTCGACCAGCTATTACTGTGCTGATTCCATTTTTAATTGCATTTCCATAAGCGAAAGAATCGGTCAGTTCTTTTAAATGATCTTTTAGTTCGTCTATAAGTTTGTTTAATTCACTTCGATCGGCAAACTCGACATCTTCTTCTGAAAAATCTAGTTCAAGCTCTATGAGTGAAGCAAAATCCATCAGTCGCTGTCTGAGATCTTTAATATGATCAGAATAACCACCTCGCATTTGATTCATGGCGATTTCATGTCCTTTTTTGGAATCTGCAGAAATTAAATCGGCAATCGCTTCTGCTTGAGATAGGTCCATTCGCCCGTTGAAATAGGCGCGCATTGTAAATTCGCCTGGGTTTGCCATGCGACAACCGCTTTCTAGTAATAATGATAAAATTTGGCGTTGGATATAGACGGAACCGTGACAAGCAATCTCAGTCGTATGTTCGCCGGTAAAGCTTTTCCCTTCATTCAAAACAGTAACTAGAACTTCATCAATCACGTTGTTTTCTGGATCGCGAATAGTCCCAAAATGAGCAGTGTGAGAATCAACTTTGGAGAGGTCTTTTGAAAATACTTTTGAAGTAATTGTCAAAGCATTTTTTCCCGAGACACGAATCACGGCAATTGCTCCCATTCCGTTGGCAGTAGACAAAGCACAAATTGTATCTTGATCGATTACAGTCATAACAATTCTCAAATTTCTTGTAAAGGTAAATAATTAATACGGAGAGATAATTTCTTTAAATCCATATTCCTCACTATCATCTGTACGGGTGTATCGCAATACGCCCGTACAGATGATAGTGAGGATAATTAATCCCACAAGACTAACTGTTTTATGGTTATTATGAAGAAAACCCTTTACTAACGAGTAGTAGGTGAGGGCTACTGATATTCATTTGAAACCCCTAATATTTCATCAACCGTGTTGAAAGAGATCGCATGGTAATTTGGACGCGCCTCAGCATAAACCTTTTTCGCCCACTCAACTGAATTATTCTCAGGCTTGCTTAAAGCTGTGTATATTGGAGCTAAGAATTTTCTACGTCCAACTTTTACTAAAAACTTCTTGATATCAGGTCTTAAATCTGTATAGCCGTTATTAATTCCAAGAATAAACCATTCAGACATAATTTCAGAGTTACCGCTATTTCTAAAGTTCAACTGCTTGTCAAGAGCAATCATTTTTTCTTTAGCGAGTTCGCCTTTGAATTGACGTATAAAAGCAAGCCACTCTTGAGTTGTTTTGTCTTCTCTTTTTAAATCTTTAGGAATGTCTGCTCCATTCTTAATCTCTTTAGCTAATTTTTGAATATTGTCAAAACGATCAGATTCAATTTTAACAACATTGTCAGGAATACCATCACCATAAATCCATTCTTCAACATTAAAATCAATATTTTCCTTGTCAAGAAGATTTTTATTTAGATATTCAATAAAATTCTCTGAAGTTAGTGTCTCAAACTGATGCGCATTAAAGTACTCACGTAAAAAAGCATCAAACTTTTTCCTACCGACAGTTTTTTCGAGTGTTTTAAGGAAGAATGCACCTTTAACGTAAGCAACATCTGTCATTCCATCATCTGGATTTCTTTCATCTAAGTTTAGTTTTAAATGAGTATCTTCATTATTACCTTCAGACATCATTTTGTCGATACTTTTTTCTAACTCTTGAAATTCGATAAGTGCCAACATATTTGCAACCTCTTTTCCATAGATTTTTTCCATGATACGGTTTTCAAAATAAACTGTAAACCCTTCATTTAACCAGAAATCATCCCATGTTGCATTTGTAACTAGATTGCCAGACCAGGAGTGAGCTAATTCATGTGCAATTACAGAAACTAAGCTTCTGTCTCCAGCAATAAGTGTTGGTGTAGCAAAAGTTAAACGTGGATTTTCCATTCCTCCAAACGGGAAAGAATGAGGAAGTACAATTACGTCGTACATATCCCAAAGGTATTCGCCGTATAATTCTTGCGCTGCGTCCATCATTTTAGGAATGTCTCTAAATTCTGAAGCTGCTGCATCAATCATATACGGTTCTGCATAAACACCACTTTTCTCTCCTAATCTAGCGTATTCCAATTCGCCAACCGCCAAAGCAATGAGGTATGAAGGAATAGGTTGACTCATTTTAAAAGAATATTCACCTGACTCATTTTTTTCTGTAGGATTGTTCGCACTCATTAAAGCTAGTAGCTCAGAAGGAACTTTCACATTTGCTGAATATGTAATTCTGTTTTCAGGTGTATCCTGCGTCGGAATCCAAGTACGAGTTAAAATAGCTTGTCCTTGCGTATATAAGAAAGGATGTTTTTTACTACCTGTAAGCGACGGGTCTAACCAGTCTAAAGCTTGTGATTTATCCGTAGTTTCATAATAGATATTCACCATTTCGGTGTTTTCTTTAATATCAACAGTAAGAGGAGCACCCAATAATTTATCTTCTTTACCTATTGTAAATGTTGTTTCTTCTTCGTCGCCTTCTCCAATAGTGACTTTTTGTATATCCAGTCCTTGAACATCGAAAATGGCC
>Ga0208032_1000905_pt1 | contig 13777 bp, 11 predicted proteins | sample MalvirAntarct_66_FD_184254 | JGI IMG/M metagenome (GOLD analysis project Ga0208032, IMG submission 184254) | Marine viral communities from the Global Malaspina Expedition - Malaspina viral metaG Antarct_66 (SPAdes) (version 2) | ecosystem: Environmental > Aquatic > Marine > Oceanic | place: West... | reverse complement strand
AACCGTTAAGAGCTTAAATACAAAGTTTAAGACTCTAGTTTCTGCCACACCCTCTAGAATTTTTATTCATGTTCTAGAGCGTGTGGCTTTTTTTTATGTAAACCTCTACCTTTTGGAGGAGCCTTTCTAAAAAACACTCTAAAAGTAGTGCCCACATTTACCCGACTTTCAACCGTTATCTGCCCTCCCATACTCTCCACGTGATTTTTCGTAATAAATAGGCCTATACCCCTCGAGTCTGCACTTTGATGGAAAGTTTTCTGAAACTGAAACAGCTCATGCCGATGTGCTTCCATGTTGATCCCCAAACCATTATCACTAACCTCCAGAACAACAAAATCGTCTACAATCTTACTGGACAACCGTACGTATGAGGAACGCTCATTCGAACTGTATTTTATAGCGTTGGTTAACAAGTTTAAAATGATACTATTTAAATATACCGGAATCCCCAATACATTAAAAGAGTCACTGACCTGGTTAATAATGTGACATTTTTGGTGTAAGGCAATGGCATTAATATTATAAATGGTATTGTCTACAAATTCCCTTAAATTTAGATTGAGCGTTTGTTCTTGCGCCCCAAAATCAGAATTTCTAACTTCATTAAGATCCGTGATAGTGCTTTCCAATTGCGATAGAGCTTCCCTAAGCATCATAAAATTATCATTTTGGGCAATCCCAGGTAAATCCTCTTGCATAAAATCAGTAATCACTCCTAAATTGCCAAGATGGGTTCTAAGGTCATGAGTAGCAATGTGTGCGAAATCTTTCAACCGTTCATTTTGAATATTGGCAATCGTGGTAAATGCAGTCATCTGAATCAGCATGTCCCTTTGACGTGTCACATCATTTGTTTGAATTACGAAATAAAGTGGCACTCCATCTTCAGAAACCTCCAAGGAAACTGATAAAATGACCCAAATTAATTTACCTGTTTTATGAAAATAACGTTTCTCTATTTGATACCTCTGAATAGTACCATTTAACAATTGTCCCAGCTGTTCCTTATCACTATAAATGTCATCCTTATGCGTGATATCAGGAAACGTCATGGCATAAAATTCATCTTCAGAATATCCCAAAAGATCCATCAAACTCTGATTGACTCTAATCCATCTAAAATCCAACCCCATTACAGCTATACCATTGGGGGCATGGTTAAAAATATTTTCAAAAAGGGTATGCTTAATAGCTACTAAATGTGAGGGCATGAGAGTGAGGGATCAGCCCCAAAAATAGACAACTATGCCATTAATAGTTAACGCAATAGCGACAAATTGTATCCAATAAACTAATTTAATAGCGCTTAAAATTAGGGATTATTCATGATCACTAGTGTCCCATAAAAATATATAATAAATTAACAAACTCATTTAAATCAAGGAACATTAGAAGATGTCCGAAATGCGACTTTGCATTTTAGAAACTGTTTCTAGCGAGAGGGCATGTGCGATTTTATTTTAAATGATCGTTGTTTGTCAGTTAGTTGCAACCAAATCTTTATTCTTTATTCTAATAGCACAGCGCCTGCCTGCCGATGAGGGAGGGTCTTGATTCTTTATCGCACAACAATGATTCATAATCACTAGTGTCCAATAAAAATATATAATAAATTAACAAACTCATTTAAAACAAGGAACATTAGAGGATGTCCGAAATGAGACCTTGCATTTTAGAAACTGTTTCTAGCGAGAGGGAATGTGCGATTTTCATTTAAATGATCGTTATTTGTCAGTTAGTTGCAACTAAGACTTTATTCTTTATTCTAATAGCAAAGCGCCTGCCTGCCGATGAGGCAGGGTCTTGATTCTTTATCGCACAACAATGATTCATAATATAATAATTACTATATTTGCAGCTTGATTCGAAAACCGAATCGTACATAACAATCATTTACAATAATATTAGCATGTATTTAGATCAAAAAGAAAAAGAAGAAATCTTTACTAAACACGGTAAAGGTGCAAAAGACACAGGTTCTGCAGAAGGGCAAATCGCTCTGTTTACTTACAGAATCAATCACTTAACAGGACACTTAAAAAAGAATCGTAAAGACTATAACACAGAGCGTTCTTTAGTAAAATTAGTAGGAAAGCGTCGTTCTTTGCTCGACTATCTAACTAAGAAAGATGTCTTAAGATATCGTGCTATTGTTAAGGAATTAGGATTAAGAAAATAATCACTATAAAGACCACGCTTTTCAGCGTGGTTTTTTGTTTGCGTTAGTTCTCTTTTGCGCTAGGGATTGTAGCGGCATCCTTTTTTGTTTTTCACAAAAAAGATACAGCGGAAAGCCCGACCCTTTTTAGGGTAGCGCCCAAATAAAAAAAAGAATACTACCGAATTAGAAGAAGCTCATTACTGTTTTTCATTGGTCAACACACAACACTACACAACAACACAACCCTGTCCGACTTATGTAAGGCGGAGACCATTGTTTAATTAGAATTAAAAAAATTATGATTCCAAAAGTTTTTAAAGAGGTCATTGACCTTGGTGATGGACGTACAATCTCCATCGAAACCGGAAAATTGGCTAAGCAAGCCCATGGTTCGGTTGTTGTGCAATCTGGAAACTGTATGTTATTATGTACAGTAGTTTCAAATTACAAACAAAGTGACGTTGATTTTCTACCCTTGACTGTAGATTACAGAGAAAAATTTGCTGCATCAGGCCGTTATCCAGGTGGTTTCTTCAAAAGAGAAGCAAGACCAAGTGATGGCGAAGTTTTGACCATGCGTTTGGTTGATAGAGTATTACGCCCGTTATTCCCTAAAGATTACCACGCGGAAACTCAAGTGATGATTCAGTTGATGTCTCATGATGAAGATGTGATGCCTGATGCTATGGCTGGATTAGCGGCTTCTGCTGCCATTCAGTTGTCAGATTTCCCGTTTGAATGCCCTATTTCTGAAGCAAGAGTTGGTCGTATTAACGGCGAATTTGTAATCAACCCAACCCGTGCACAATTATTAGAATCTGACATCGACATGATGATTGGCGCTTCTGCTGATTCTGTTATGATGGTTGAAGGTGAAATGGATGAAATTTCTGAAGAAGAAATGGCTGAAGCAATTAAATTTGCGCATGAAGCGATTAAAGTACAGTGTGCTGCGCAAGTGAGATTGGCTGAAGCTTTCGGTAAGAAAGAGGTTCGTGAATACGCTGCAGAAAGAGAAGATGACGATTTAGCGAAGAAAATTCATGACTTAGCTTATGATAAAGTATATGCTATTGCTAAGGCTGGTTCAGCTAAGCATGAGCGTACTACTGCATTTGACACCATTAAAGAAGATATCAAAGCCTCTTTCAGCGAAGAAGAATTAGCTGATTTTGGTGGAATGGTCTCAAAATATTACTATAAAGCAGAAAAAGCTGCCATTCGCGATTTAACCTTGAATGAGGGATTGCGTTTGGATGGGCGTAAGACTGATGAAATCAGACCAATTTGGTGTGAAGTCGATTATTTACCATCTACACACGGTTCTGCAATCTTTACCCGTGGAGAAACTCAAGCCTTGGCGACAGTTACTTTAGGAACCTCTAGAGAAGCAAACCAAATAGACATGCCATCTTTTGAAGGTGAAGAGCGTTTCTATTTACATTATAACTTCCCTCCTTTTTCAACAGGTGAAGCAAGACCAATTCGTGGCACCTCTCGTAGAGAAGTAGGTCATGGTAACTTGGCACAACGCGCACTAAAAGGAATGGTTCCTGATGAGTGTCCGTACACCGTAAGAGTGGTCTCTGAAGTTTTAGAGTCTAACGGGTCTTCTTCAATGGCTACAGTTTGTGCTGGTACAATGGCGCTTATGGATGCTGGGGTGAAGTTAACCAAACCAGTTTCTGGTATTGCTATGGGATTAATTTCTGATGGTGCTTCTGGAAAATATGCTGTATTGTCTGATATTTTAGGTGATGAAGATCATTTAGGTGATATGGACTTTAAAGTTACCGGTACGGCAGATGGTATTACAGCGTGTCAAATGGACATCAAAGTAAAAGGATTGTCTTACGAAATTTTAGTGAATGCGTTAAAGCAAGCACGTAATGGTCGTTTACACATTCTTGAGAAATTGGTAGAAACTATTGCTGAACCGAATGCAGACGTTAAAGCGCATGCTCCAAAAATGATCACTCGTGTCATTCCTAATGAATTCATTGGTGCATTGATTGGACCAGGTGGAAAAGTGATTCAAGAGTTACAAAAAACAACAAAAACGACGATTGTTATCAATGAAGATCCTATTACTGAAGAAGGTATTGTGGAAATTTTAGGTACCAACCAAGAAGGTATTGATGCGGTATTGACAAAAATTGATTCGTTATTGTTCAAACCAACAATTGGCGGTTCATACCAAGTGAAGGTAATCAAAATGTTAGATTTTGGAGCTGTTGTAGAATACTTAGACGCACCAGGAAACGAAACGCTATTACACGTAAGTGAATTGGCATGGGAACGCACTGAAAATGTGTCGGACGTTGTTAATATGGGCGATGTGTTTGAAGTGAAATACTTTGGCGTTGATCCTAAAACCCGTAAGGAAAAAGTATCCCGTAAAGCGTTGTTAGAAAAACCAGAAGGTTATGTAGCAAGACCGCCAAGAGATAACAGTAGAGATAGTAGAAGTGGCGGACGTGACAGTCGTGATAACCGCGGGTCTCGTGACAACAGAGGTCGTGATGACAGACGTGACGATCGCAAACCAAGAGAAGATAAGAAAGAAGATTAAATTCCTTTCTTTTAGTTTTTAAATACCAAACCTCACCGATCTATAAGATTTGTGAGGTTTTTTTATACATTCTGTTCGTCTAAAACCCGACAAACTTGCGCATTCCCGACAAGCTGTCACCTCACCGTTATATTTAGATTTGAGCATTTGACACCCATAGCGCATACAAATTCACAAAATCGCAGCGTATCCTCTGTATACTTATCAATTTAGTGAAACTTCAAAATTAACTTCAAAAAACCGGTCTTCCGTACAGTCCTTGCAGCTCATAGAGCAAATAACATTGATAATCAATAAATTAAGAAATGAAAGTATTAGTCATTGGAGCAGGAAATATGGGATTGACCTATGCAGAAGGAATGGCGAGCTCGCCTTTGCTCAGTAAACATAAACTCCGGATTTTTGACACAGATCCAAAAAAGATAGAAACATTACGGCAACAACCACAATTTAATGTCTACGACAACTTGGACGATTGCTTGCCCAAAGCCGACATCGTATTTATAGCGGTAAAACCGTTTCATAGTGAAGATTTATTCAAAAAAATGAAGCCGATGCTCAACGACGAACAAATTTTTGTTTCGTTGATGGCGGGAGTGACGATAGATACCATACAGGAGCATTTGGATCGTAAAAAAGTAGTGAGAACAATGCCCAACCTCCCAGCTCAAGTGGGCAAAGGGGTGACCTCCTATACCGAAAGTGAAGCCGTATCAAAAATTGAATTGCTCATGGTGAGGAATTTATTAGATACAACGGGGACTTCCATCCACGTAGACACAGAGAATTTTATCGATGCCTCCACAGGAATTTCTGGGAGTGGCCCAGCTTACGTTTTTTACTTTATGCAATCCATGTTGGAAGCCGCTTTAAAAATGGGCTTTTCAGATTACGATTCCAAAGTGCTTGTGAGCAATACCTTTGAAGGTGCCATTGAGCTTTTCAATCAAAATGATATTTCCCCAAAATCGTGGATTGAAAAAGTAGCCTCAAAAGGCGGAACCACCCAAGCCGCCATAGATTCTATGGACGATAATAATGTAAAACAACTTATTGAGGACGCAGCCTATGCAGCATTTGACCGGGCCGTTGAATTAGGAAAAAAATAGTAATGAACACAAAACGAGTAGTAGTAAAGGTTGGTACCAATGTACTAACCAATAGAGATAATAGAATTTTAGGTCCCGTATTAAGGGAATTGGTAAGACAAATATCTGTATTAAACGAACGGGATATTGAGGTCATTTTGGTGTCCTCAGGATCAGCCATCGCCGGAAAGGAAATCCTTGGTGAAACCAGCATTCAAGATCCGGCCATACGAAGACAGGTGTATTCGTCTGTAGGGCAACCGCGAATGATGCGCCATTATTATAGTCTTTTTCATGACTACGGCATGCGCTGCGGTCAGGTGTTGGCCACAAAACGTGATTTTGACAAGGGCAAACACCGGGATAACATGATTAATTGTTACGAAGGTTTGCTTTCAGAACGGATTACTCCTATTGCCAATGAAGATGATGCGACGTCTTTAACCATGTCCATGTTCTCAGACAATGATGAGTTGGCCAGTTTGGTATCTGAATTATTGGATGTTGACCGCTTGATCATTCTTTCGGATACTGACGGTTTATATACCGGCCATCCCGACGACGTCAATTCCCGGCAATTAAAAGAAGTTAAGGGGGATGCTGACGTAGAACAATATGTGATGGCCTCCAACAAAAAAGAAGGCGAAGGTCGTGGCGGTATGGCATCAAAGTTAAAAATTGCCAAAGGAACGGCTAAGAAAAACATTCCCACTTACATCGCTAACGGGAAACGTGCGAACGTAATTGTTGATATTATTGACAATAAAGAAGTCGGCACAAAATTTATTCTTTAAACTGAAGAATATTTGATGAGGGAGAGCCGATCAATAAATTCTTTCCCTTATCAAGGGAAGGTGGCTTCAATTCCAGAAAAGGAATTGAAGACGGAAGGGTTACAAGCATCAGACTTGACAAATTAGCTTATAAAAATAGTCTAAATAGTCACTAAATAAAAAGCAACGCCAGCCTTCCTCAGAAAAAAAATTTAAAATAAATATTATGAAACTCATTCAAACAGATATAAAAAATAAGGTATTACAATCAATGATTGACATTCTCGACAGCGAACGATCAGAAATATTAGCCGCCAATCAAAAAGATTTGGATGCTTTTAATAGAGATGATCAAGCGCTGTATGATCGTTTGGTCGTTGATGATTCCAAAATTGACGGGATGATTACCGCCATTAAACAAGTAAAAGCGCAAGATGATCCAGTAGGTCAGGAAATTTCAGACTTGGTGTTGGACAGTGGGCTAAAGATTACTAATAAAACTGCGCCTTTTGGGACCATCATGATCATTTACGAATCCCGTCCAGATGTGACCATTGAGGCGGCTGTATTGGCCTTTAAAGCCAATAATAAAATCCTTTTAAAAGGCGGAAAGGAAGCACTCAACAGCAATCTTATTCTCGAAAAATGCTGGCACAAAGCCTTACAAGAAAACGGACTTGAAAAAGACTGGATCAGACTCTTGCATTTACAGCGCGAAGAAACTCAGGAATTTTTAAAAAATCCGCCGGAAAAAATTGACCTTATCGTACCCAGAGGTGGTGAACGTTTGATCAAATTTGTAAAAGATCACGCTACCTGCGCCGTACTGATCAGTGGTAGAGGAAATAATTTCCTATATGTTGCCAAAGATGCCGATTGGGAAAAAACTGTCAAAGTGATCGTCAACGCTAAAACAGATAAAATTTCAGGATGTAATGCGCTAGACAAAGTTTTAGTCGACAAAAATATCCCGAATTACGAATCGAAACTCAAAGAGCTACAAACCGTTTTACACGGTTTAGATGTCGAACTTTTGGTGGATGCCACGGTTGGAAAGATTTTAACAGAAGAGCCTCAAATTGAAAATGAAGCGACCTGGTACGAAGAATTTTTAGCCATGAAGCTGATGATTGCTGAAACTGACGGCTTAGATGCCGCCATCGAAACCATCAACAACTATTCTGGAGGACACTCTGCGTCAATTTTGACGGAGGACAAAGCTCTGGCCCAAACTTTTATGGAACAAGTGGATAGTGCAGCGGTCTATCACAATGCCTCAACCCGTTTTACAGACGGCGGACAAATGGGCGTGGGCGCTGAATTAGCAATTAGCACTGATAAATTACACCATAGAGGTCCTTTAGGCTTGAAGCAACTAGTCACCAATAAGTATTATGTGTTTGGCGATGGACATGTGAGAATTTAGGAATGAGGTTTGAGGTTGAGGGTAAGAAAAGAGAGAAGAGAACAGAGAATAGAGACTGATAGTGCGGACTGAAGGCTGCTGACTGATAACTGAGGACTAATTGCCTGCCCGTCCGCAGCATTTTGCGGAGGCGGGAGGACTGCCAACTAAATAAAGAAGTTAAACATTCACAAAAATTTGTAATTGTCAAGAAATTGATTATATTCTAGGTTATGGTTTATACAGATAAAGAGAAGTATTCGGAGATTTTAAGCACGTCGTTGACGTATTTAGAGAACAGTGGTTTTGAAAACATCAAGGCAGACGCAGAGGGTTACGAAACCCCAAAATCGTATCATAAAAAAGGCAGTGATATTGATGTGACTCCAGATATTGTAGCAGAGAAAGAAGGCAGAAAACATTATTTTGAACTGAGTTTAAAATCGGATCAACCCCGTTTATTAAAATCGAAATGGTTGTTCTTAAACACCTTGAGCACCATGACCTCTTCCCGATTTAAGATCATCACCACTCGCGGGCACTACAAGTTTACCAATGAAATGCTTGAAGACATTAATTTAACGGACAAAAAATTAATCAAGATTTAAATTAATTTCCACATTCTTGTAACATTTTTAATGGTCTTTACGTATAACTACTTACGAACGGATTATTCACCATTATTAATAGAGAGACACATTTAAATGAGACAACTCAAAATTACGAAGCAAGTTACCAACAGGGAAACCGCTTCGCTAGACAAGTATCTCCAAGAAATTGGAAAAGTTGACTTAATTACTGCAGATGAAGAAGTAGAATTGGCGCAACGCATTAAGGCAGGAGATCAACTTGCTTTAGAAAAATTGACTAAAGCCAATTTACGTTTCGTGGTCTCAGTAGCAAAACAATATCAAAATCAAGGTCTTACCCTACCCGATTTAATTAATGAAGGAAATTTAGGACTTATTAAAGCGGCGCAACGTTTTGATGAAACCCGTGGTTTCAAGTTTATTTCCTATGCGGTATGGTGGATTCGTCAATCCATTTTACAAGCCTTGGCCGAACAGTCACGTATTGTGCGTTTGCCTTTGAATAAAATTGGATCGATTAACAAAATCAACAAGACATTTGCCTTTTTAGAGCAAAGTCATGAGCGTCCGCCAAGTGCTGAAGAAATTGCCAAGGAATTGGATATGACCATCAATGATGTAAAGGAGTCCATGAAAAACTCTGGCCGTCACGTCTCCATGGATGCACCGTTGGTAGAAGGTGAAGATTCTAACTTATACGATGTATTACGTTCTGGTGAGTCGCCAAATCCTGACAAAGATTTATTACATGAATCCTTACGTACAGAGATTGAGCGGGCCTTAGAAACCTTGACTCCTCGTGAAGCCGACGTCATCCGTTTATATTTTGGTTTAGGAGATCAACACCCAATGACCTTGGAAGAAATTGGAGAAACATTCGATTTAACCCGCGAACGTGTCCGTCAAATTAAAGAAAAAGCAATTAGACGCTTGAAACATACGTCTAGAAGTAAAATATTAAAAACATATTTAGGATAGTCGTCAGTTGTGATGCTACCTGAATTTTGGTAACAAACAGTTACAGATTCCCGCTATCGCGGGAATTTTACTGTTCGTTTTTTGATTGATGAAAGAACCCTCGGCTGATTACCGGGGGTTCATTTTTTGAAGTTGGAAATGAAATTGAAAATGAAAATGAAATTGAAATTGAAGTTGAAGTTGAAGTTGAATTTGAATTTGGTAAACTAAGGACGAAATTCGAGGCTCATGTAACATCAGAAACCTGAAACAAAAGAAACAATCTATCCAAGACTGCCTACTGCAAACTGCTTGCCCGTCCGCAGCATTTGCGAAGGCGGGAAGACTGCAAACTGCTTGCCCCTCCGCAGCATTTGCGAAGGCGGGAAGACTGCAAACTGCTTGCCCGTCCGCAGCATTTTGCGGAGGCAGGAAAACTGCTTACTGTAAACTGAAAACTGCCAACTAATTTTATTTATCTTTGCCAAAACTTTACAACAACACAACATGAATACAAAACTTATTGCCCCTTCAATGCTTGCTGCCGATTTTGGAAACCTTCAACGCGATGTTGAAATGGTCAACAATAGCGATGCGGATTGGTTTCATATTGACGTCATGGATGGTCATTTTGTTCCTAATATCTCTTACGGGATGCCCGTCATTTCAGCCATTAAAAAACATGCAACCAAACCCTTGGATGTGCATTTGATGATTGAAAAACCAGAACGGTTTATTGAAGAATTCGCAAAAGTTGGTGCGGATATTATTACGGTACATTATGAATCGACGGTGCATTTACACCGGACCTTAAGACAGATTAAAGATGCAGGCTGTAAGGCAGGCGTTGTCCTTAATATCACGACCCCTCTCATTGTTTTAGAGGACATCTTACCGGAATGCTACATGGTGCTTTTAATGTCCATTAATCCAGGCTTTGGCGGTCAGAAATTTGAAGAGGTCACTTATAAGCGGATCAAGAATTTACGTCAAATGATTGATGATCAAGGATTGGATACGCGCATCGAGATTGACGGCGGTGTGACCGATCAAAATATAGCAAAATTAGTTGCCGCAGGTGCCGATGCTTTTGTGGCCGGTAGCCATGTATTTAAAAGTGATGATCCAACGGCGACCATCAAAGCTTTGAAGGAATTGGCGAATGCTTAATTCCGCATTAGTGCTAGTTACTATTTAGATACTTCATAAAAAATCCCCGAGACTTCGGGGATTTTTTGATTTAATATAAGCTAGGAAAATATGGGAGTCGATAGTGATTTATAAGTTTTGCAATTTCTTTGATGGTGGAAATACACAAGGGGGTGATTCATTGTTGGTGGAAAATACGCAAGGGCGTGATTCATTGTTGGTGGAAAACACCAACAATGGCGGAAAACACCAACAATGGCAGAATAAAAGTTTTTCACTTTCTTTGATGGTGGAAAATACACAAGGGCGTGATTCATTGTTGGTGGAAAACACCAACAATGGCGGAAAACACCAACCATGGCGTGATCATTGTTGGTGGAAAACACCAACAATGGCCTATAGTTGCATTAGGAGGTAATTGATTAAGTCTGTGGTGGTCACAATGCCGACTAAATTGCCGTCATCAACAATAGGTAATGCGTGGAATTCTCTTTTTGCCAAGATTTTAGCGACATCCTTAATGCTGGTATCTGAATTGACCGTTTCCACATTTTTCGCCATCACTTGCTCTATAGTAAACATATTGTAGACCAAACTTTCAATCTCGTCTTCGGTCTCGTCAACAGCATCCGCAAAACTGATGCGTAACAGATCCGTATAACTTAAGATACCAATGATAGCACGGCCTTCAACTACAGGAATATGTCTAATCTTATGCTTTTTAAACAGGTGTTCTGCCTTTTCCAAATCATCAGCCTTGGTAAGGGTAATAATTTTGACAGACATAATCGTAGAGATTGCTGGAATGTTTTTCATGACTATTGGCTTTATAATTCATTTAAAGTTAAACAAAACGCCCAGTTTTAGCTATGATAATTATCAGCAATAATCTCACCTACTTGTCCTCTGCCCCATAGCCATATCCATACCCGTAATTATAACTGTAGCCATAAGATTTACTCGCGCCTACCCCATTGACGATATAGGCCATATTCTTTAATCGTCCCGAATCATTCAGATCTTTAGAAAAGTCCAGTAGTGCCTTTTCCGTAACATCAGCTCTTACCACATACAAGGTCGCATCTGCAAATTCTGAAATCAACAAGGTATCCGTAATCAAAATGGTAGGTGCCGTATCTACAATAATGTAATCATACGCTTCCTTTGCCTCGTTTAACAACTGTTCAAAGCGACCATTGGTCAATAAATGCGCTGGGTTTGGAGGGATGCTTCCTGCCAACAACATATCATGATTGGCGTGTAAGGGGAAGCCATTTAAGAGAGCTGTCTGCCACTCTACTGTACCATCATGTAAATAATTGGATAAGCCTACCAACTCTTTACTCGCCGCAGGTTGGGTATAATTATGCAGTTGCGGGTTTCTTAAATCAGCGCCAATAAGCAAAACTCTGTTATTCAAACTAGACAGCGCAAGAGATAAATTAATGGCCACATGGGTTTTCCCCTCCCCTTTAATGGTAGACGTTACATAAACCACCTTCCCTTTGGATTTAGACTCCGGTGGTAGAATATAGTTTACGTTAGAACTTAAGATCCGAAAGGCTTCCGCTTGTACCGTTCTTGCTGAAGGATCTAAAAATAATTGATTTGCATCTTTAACTTTAGGAATTTCCGCCAGAATTGGAACAGTATTCACCCGTAATTGCACATCTTGTTTGCCTTTAATTTTAGTATCCAATAAATTTTTAGCATAAATCACTCCAAAAGGGATGAGCAATCCCGCCATTAGTGCCATCAGATAAGTGTTTTTACTATTGGAGGATAATGGCACTCCGCTTGAAGACGCATATTCCACAACTTTAATAGAGGGCTCTGTAATCGCCAAGTTAATGGCCGCCTCTTCACGTTGTTGCAAGAGATATAGGTATAAGGTTTCCTTGATTCCTTGTTGACGTTCAATAGATCGCAAAATTTTCTCTTTGTTGGGAATGGTGGACACCTGAGCCGAAAATTTGTTATTTCTACTTATTAATTGATTTTTTGAGGCCTCTAATTGTGCTTTATAAGAATTTAATGAGGCGTTGATATTACCCTGTAATTCATTCAACTTCTCATTTAAGGTTTGTACCATAGGATTATTCGTCCCCCCGCTAGTTAATAAATGATCCCGTTCAAAAACAAGGTCGTTATAAGAACTAACTAGTGAATTAACACTTCCACTGGCAATTCCCAAATTAATAGGCAGTAATTCTGAACCTCTATTATTAACATTTAGGGATTCCGCCAACATATTTGAGAGTAAAATTTGAGTTTCAATATCAAATACAGCATCTTCTGTTGTTGTCCGTTGGGTTATTCCTAATTGAGCATCAGAGGTGATATCAAAAAAGTTATTATTTTGCTTATAGTCCCGCTTATGGCCCTCTATAGAGTCCAACTCTCCAGCCAGTAGCGCAAAGCGGTCATCGATAAAGTTAATCGTTCGTTTTGATACTTCTTGCCGATCAATAATACCGTCCATATTAAAAACAGACATCACTTCATTCAAAATCAACTCTGATTTGGTCATATTTTGACCATTCAAACTCAATACCAAAAGATCACTCGATTTTCCTAACACATAAATTTCCAACCGGTTTTTTACATCATTGGCGGCCCAGCTTACCGGGATGAGTTTAAACAAAAAGGTTTTACCAATATTATCTTTAATGATCTGCAAATTTCCTGCTTCCAATTCAAAAGGCAATTGATGTGATACGCCATAAGAACTGTAATTTGGGAACGAAATGGGCTGTTCTGAATTGCCCTGGAAAACTTCAAAACCTTGATTTAGGACCTGAATTTTAAATGTTTGACCATACGTGATACTGTCGTTGGGAATTGTTTTGGTCAATTGAAACGGGAAGCCATTAATTTCTGTTGTTAGAACTGTACCTTCTTCATAAAACCTCATGGTGAGATCGAGATTACGGGCCACACGCTCACTAATCCTAGAAGATTTTAACACTTGAATCTCATTTTCCAAATTGATGGAAGCGTTACCAAAACCTAAAGAGGCCAATTCCAACCCTTTATCCTCATTTAAAATTTGAAGTTTAGCGGTGGAATTGTAAATATT
>Ga0208032_1000896_pt1 | contig 13892 bp, 19 predicted proteins | sample MalvirAntarct_66_FD_184254 | JGI IMG/M metagenome (GOLD analysis project Ga0208032, IMG submission 184254) | Marine viral communities from the Global Malaspina Expedition - Malaspina viral metaG Antarct_66 (SPAdes) (version 2) | ecosystem: Environmental > Aquatic > Marine > Oceanic | place: West... | reverse complement strand
TAGCGTTTGCGCTTAGGTGCGCGGTTAACTACGCTTATTTCGTTCATGATAGGTGTCCGCTTAAAAATAAGTGGACACTATCGAATCAGACGCATGTCAATTCAAGATGTGATGGCCGGACGGATACTTTTGATGGAGCTTTTAAGACTTCTATCTTTTTACAGTATTTTCATCATTAAGTTCGCTTAACATGAAAATAATTTAACGCACTTCAAGCGTAGGCAAGTAAGTGTCATGCTCAACCGCAACACGTATAGGATCGGCATAGATGTATCCAACTCTACCAATACTGTCTGTGATGCGAAGAGTCGGTCTAGGCACTTCCCAAATATTTTGCTTATAAACTAATGCACGATATCGAACCGGGAATGTCAAACCTTCGACAGACTCATTGGCTCCTATTTTTAACTGCCTTTTCTGGCAAACCTGTGGGATTGAGCACCCTCTTACGTTATATGCAGCCCCAAAACTCGTACCACTTAAAGATTTTGATAGCGTATACTCCTGGTCAGTATGATTGACTACCCTGGCATTCAGTTCAAACGTATCGCCAACCTGCACAATCTCCGGATAGTCAATGAACAAATCCATTTCCGCTCTAACAATACCAGCCATAGGGTTAATTGTATTTAATGACGGTAACACTTGCGGATTATCGGGATCAGCCACAATACGAATCAGGTCCCGATCCAGATAAAGCTCAGGAAGTAGACGATCATCAGTATCGTACATTCTTAACGTGATATTGCTCATTAGCAGAATCGTCCCGGGTGTTGCCGATTCAGCAATATCCAGATACCGATATGTCATAGTGACACTATCGCCCGGGTTGATCGGAAACACATCATTACGCTTCGTATCGCATGCCCGTTTCAGCCCATAGCTCGCGTTATTATCCAATAAGGGACAACCGTTAGCCTCTATGATTTCCAGAAAAGAATAACGGTTTAACAGTTCAACTTCATAGCGTTGCGGTAGAAAACTGGCATTGGCAATAACAACACCAGAATCTTCAGGGTTATTAACACGCACCTGCAATGTTTGTGTCTCACCTGGTGAGATGTAAGCTATATCAGTGATAACATCAGCACGAATTCGTTGTTCTGCCGCATCTGCAATAAGTGGTAAACCCAAGATAGCCTGAAAGGCTAACAAGATGATTGCTCGGCATAATCTCACCTGAGATAGGTGCTTCATTGTTTCGCCTCCTTTAACACCCAAATACCGTTGCGCATGAAAAAATCGTTCGCACCAGAAGCGCCAGTGTTCGATGTACCAAGATAGAAGCTCCCGAACCCTCTATCCAAATAAACAGAAACCGAGGCTTCCAGAAAGGCATTGGGTACCTCGCTTGTACCAATGATGAAGCCACTTAATGAATCACTTGAGTGCTCAGGACGGCGAACTGAATTAGTGATACCAAACAGCTCATGAAAACTTTGCGCGACTGGCATAAGTTGCTGTCTTTCACTTTCGTAACCATGAAAAAACACGCTGCGAGCAAAAAGAGCATATTCTGGTAACGGGACTCCTGATGAATAGATGTGGTTCAAAAATAACTGTTTGACTTCATCACTGTTGGCAACGCGATATTCTTCCAACGCACCTTCTGGCTCAAAATCTCCCAAAACAGATAAAAACAGTTTGTCCTGAAACCTGGAGAGCGGGAGCCATTCATAGCCGGTATTGGGATCGTAAATTATCCAGGAATCCTCTTCTTCACCAGAAATGTCTATTCGCTGAAGTGGTTCCCGAACGGGTGCTTCAAAGACAGCGTAATCACTCATATCACCTTCATGAGTGATTACAATTTTTATGGGATCCAACGACACACGGCTACGCGTATTATTAAAGCCTACCTTAGAAACGCTCAAAAATGATTTATTAATGAGCATATCACCGCTAAATAAATTTTCGGCTTCATAATAGAATTCGCGCAGGTGTACTTCGCTAGAACCACCTGGCTTTAACATCACTCTTGAAAAGAATTCATTATTATCGACGGCTTTTTCAAAAATGCGGTATGAGCTGGCATGACTACCAGTAATGGATTGCCCCCAGGAAACAGAAACTAACTCGTGCGATTCTGTTGTATTGAGTAAAGATGCAGTGACTGAAAAATTCTCGCCTGCTTTGACCTGGGACGGGTAATCCAATGTGACCTGGATGCCATCAATCTCAACTTCTACAGATTCTGCCGACAATTCAGCCACCGGGAGTAATAACAGTATGACTGCCAGGCATTTTCTGGCGGCCTGTCTGAGGGAATACTGTCTTTCAAAGAAGTTGGGCGACATTACACACCTGTAAGTGTATCCCTGTAAGGAATCTGTTGTTATTTGTTGTTCACATTATGAAGCTTCTGCTTTTTTATGCAAAAACATCACCAACGCCGTCACCAATGTTAATGCGGAAACTCCCGCAATGAAAGCAAAGGCCAAAAACTGGGCAAAAGGATCGGCACTGCCTCCGAGTTGCTGGAGCACAATCACCACAACCATGGCGCCTATCGCGCCGCCTACCCGCTGCACGATATTCACCAATGTCGTGGCATCCCCCATCTCTTTTTTGGAGACAGCGCTGTAGGCAGCCGTCATCGCTGGCATTTGCACCAGCCCCAGACCGATCCCCCTGACAAGCAGAATGGCTGTCAGTGCGATATAAGCCGGATCACCCGGCAGAAGAAATGGCACGGTGCTGACCAGCAACAAGGCTGCCCCGCCCAGGGAGACAATGCCAGCGCCAAAGCGATCCGTCATCATGCCTGCAAAGGGCAAGGCAATGGCACTGCCCATTCCCATCACCAGAAACCAGAGTCCCGCCTGCAGAGGCCCCTGATTGGCAATCAACTGCAGGTACAAGGGAAGCAAAAGCATCCCGCCATACATGTTCATGCCACTAAGCCCAGCGGTTAAAGTCGCTGAGGAAAAGGCTGGACGGGCCAGCAAACGAATATCAATCAAGGGGTTGGCTACGCGCAACGCAGAGATAATAAAGAGGCAGGTAAGGATCAGACCGGCAGCGACACTGAGCACTGTGGTCAATGCCAGTTCACCAACACCTGCCCCCAGGGCGCCGTAAAGCAGTAATGGCAAGCCTATGCCCAGCAATAGTAAGCCCCGGTGGTCCAGTTCACGAGCGTTGTCCGTCCTGCCTCTGGGCACCAGGCCCGGCGCTGCCATCAGGGCGGCTAACCCGATAGGTACATTGATCCAGAACACCCAGCGCCACGATGCCGTCTCCAGGAAAAAACCACCGACAGCCGGGCCGACCGCAGGTCCAAGTGCTATGACGAAACCCAGCAATCCAAAGATTCTGCCTAGCTGTCTTTTCTCGACGGTTGAACCGATCACAGCCTGCCCGGCCGGCACCATTAACCCACCTGCCAGGCCCTGTAAAATACGAGCAATAATAAGCGTAGATGGATTAGGCGCCATGGCACACAAAATGGAAGCGGCAACAAAAACAGCCAGGCTGATTGTCCAGACACGCCCATAACCATAACGAACACCGAGCCAGGCAGCCGCGGGCAGGGAGACGGCCAGGGCGCAGAGGTAGTCGGTAGCAACCCACTGCACAATGGGTAAAGTAGAAGAGAAATCGCTGCGAATCGATTCAATCGCGAGATTGACAACCGTTGAATCGAGCATGGCAATAAAAGCGCCCGCACCGGTAACTGCGGAAATACCCCAGGCTCGCATGGGGATGGGAGGTGGTTTTTGATCTGTAGCATCCATGACTCGCTATAGTACCGTTTGTGCTATGCATTATGTAGAGGCTGATTATTTGACTAAAACCACCAATCGAAACAAGATGGAACCAACGCCCCTTTCTGCTGTGGAACTAGCAGCAAAAGTAGAAACCCTTCGTAACCAGGTCAGCGTGCATGACCTATCTTTCGTAATGATAGCGACAAGAAATGATCGTAAATTGCTTCTTCTCAACGGCATAAACCAAACGATGGGAATCATCAATTCTCCTGGACCAAAACCCGGCCAGACTTTCTTTCAGTGGCTCGGGTTTGCCAATCCCTTCAAAAGGGGATCGCAAGGTATCCTGAACCAGCTTGTTAATTCGCTTCAGTGTTTTTTTGTCCTGGGTTTGCCAGTATTTGTAATCCGACCAAGCCTCTCTCGTCCATGAAAGAATCTCAATCATCGGTCAGCTCATGCTCCTCGGTTTTACCAGATCGATATTGTTTGATGGACTTGGCCAAATGAGCAGCGTTGACGGGGCTTTTCAACAGGTGGACTGTCTCCATTAACCCATTAAAGTGATCGAGTGACATCACGACAGCATCTTCGGCATCCCGGCGCGTAATAACTGTATAATCTGCGTCATTAACCACTTGATCCAACACACTTTTTAACTTATTTCTGGCATCTGAAAAACTGATAACCCGCATCTTCAACCCCATCAATTGTACAACTTACAGCACAAGTATAACTTGTACTGTTAATTGTTCAAGTGAAAGATATATTTTCACTTTCATAGGGTCCTTTGTCTTAAGTTATAGCAGTTTATCTCGTGTAGGTTTGGCTCAACCCATCAGCCCTACTACAAAAATCATACTGGGGCTAAGGGATATAAGTATCAACAAAGAAATAGACCGTAATGCTGCAGCTCGCCAGAATCACAAAGTTCCGTGTGTATTTCTGCGATAACCGCCTGGAAATATGAGCAGCGACATAGCCACCAAGCAATGTGCCAAGCAGCACAATACCTCCCTCATACCAGGCGATGATGCCATCATAGATAAACACCGCGATCGCAATCAGTGATACGCTTGATGAGATCAGGAGCTTCATCCCGTTCATCGTATTGATGTCGTTGTAACCGGCCAGTGCAAGATAGCTCAGCGCGATGATGCCAAGTCCGGCATTAAAGAATCCACCGTAGACGCAGACGCCAAGCAGCAGCAACAATAAAAGCAGACTTCCAAGCGAAGATGCGTGTTTACTACTGGAAGCCAACTGTTTCAAGGCGTAGTTGATTTTCCCGCCAAAGATAAACAGCACCGTTGCAAAGAGAAGCAGCCAGGGTATGGCCTCTTGAAAGACTGATTCCGGTGTTCGAAGTAACAGCCACGCACCAATAACACCACCTGTCAGGCTGGTGAGGATCAGTTTTGGAAGCTCTTTTCGATGAACCTTCAGCTCTTCCCGAAACGCCCAGGCGCCACTGATGTAGCCGGCACATGATGAGAAAGTATTGGTTGCATTGGCACTGATCGGCGTGACTCCAACCAGCAACAGTGCCGGAAATGTGATAAAACTCCCGCCGCCCGCAACAGAGTTGAGAACACCGCCGCTGAAGCCGGCGGCCAAAAGAACCAGTAGCTCAAGCATTTTTGTTTACTGCCACCCTGCATCTCCAATCTCTTCGCTTGTGATTAGCTCTGACAACACTCAAGCAGATCATGTTGAAATCGACATGAGGGGCCGACTTTGAAAGTATATACAATTATCATCATCACGATACTCAGTGTACCCTAGAGCTTCGTAGAAACCAGCCACAGGGTTGACTTTCATAACGGTGAATCGAAGCGGCAAATTCATGGTCCTCGCCAATACTTGAAGGTGATGCATGCTGAAACGTCCAACCCCTCGACTCTGGTACTCAGGACTTACCAGCAACATATGCAACCACAGACAGTCCTGCTGTTCTTTGGCGCAAAAACCAGCAACCTTCAGGTCACCATCTAAAACGATTTGAAAGTTCTCGACACCTAGCTTGTTCCTGAAACCGTCACGCTGCACCTTCTCGTCCCAACCCCATGTCGCCTCGACATATGATTTCAGGGTTGTGAGGTATAATTGCCACAACCAGTCTTCGTCTTCAGGCAAGGCTTTACGTAATTTTAGCTGCATAAAAACCCCAATTAACTACTGCGCCATTTCTGACAATGTTGTGATATTAACTACGCTTCCTCGCTATCACAATCATATGTGTCCCCGCCTCAACCATCCCTGTCGAGTCGCTGGCTTCGATTTCCATATCTATCAAGCTTTGCCACTGTTCAGGGTTCTCTCGCAGTGTCGCCAGAATCTCCGTGTGCGTAGAAGACATTGTGTTGGAAGCGGCCAGTGTGATGACATCAAAACCATTACGGATCATCGCTTCACGTAATTCCTCTGAACGAAACAGGTGACAGAAGTGTGTGGTACCTGGATAGGTTTCTGCCGTCAGGTCGCCATTTGCGGCGACTGGTGTTGGGTCGCTCTCAGGAAAGCTGGCAAAATATCGGTGCAAGGTGCCCCAAAGGGACATAACGCTGGCAATCAGCAGCCCGTCCATTTTTAGCACACGATGGCATTCGGATAAGGCCTGGTCAAGGTGGTCAAAAACATAACTGAGTGGCCCACCGTAAGCCACCACTGCGTCAAAACTGTTATCAGTAAATTGGCCTAGATCGGTGACGTCTACTTTCTGCCAGTCGCTGATGGAGGCAGAAAAGCCTAACTCTTTGGCTTTCTGCCGATTAGCATCAAGCTGTATCTCGGATATATCGCTGACCAGTATATTGCAGCCTATCTCATGCAATGTTTGGGTGAAGCGTCCTGGCCCTGCCCCGACCTCAAGTACACTCAGCCCTTTGGTCAGGTGCTCATACAAATAGTGATTATGGACGTGCAGTTTGACTTCTTGTTCAGGGTTTTGAATCAGGCGCTGCCATTCGCGTTCAACATCTATGCTGTAATAGGCGGTGACGTGCTCGGCGCTGTATTTAAATGATGACATTGAGGCTCTTCTTGATCTTCCTGCTCGTTATTCTTGTTATTCAGCTTTTGATTATGAGTGAGGCCTCAGTAAAGCGTAAACATGCTCATCAAAGAATTCTCCCTCGTTATAGAGAGCTTTTTTCAACACAGCCTCTTTATGGAAACCGGCTTTTTCCAGTACTTTCATGGAGGCAATGTTGTCTTCGTAAACCCACGCCTGCAATCTCTCGACTTCGGTATTACGGAACAACTCCTCTATGAAAATCGTCAAAGCGCGAGTAACGATCCCCTGCCCCCAGTAAGGCTCACCGAGCCAGTAACCGGTACTGTATTGTCTGCATTTTTCGCCCTCGCCAATCACGGAGCCTATCGTGCCCACGAACAGCCCATCCTGTTCAATCACGCGATGAATCCCCTCTTTGCAGCCTTCATTGATCCACCAGGTTGCGTCCTGTTCGGTGTAGGGGTGTGGGAAACTGGCTTTCAAGCGCCGGGCAACGGCCGGATTGTTGGCTAGTTCGACCAGGCGGGGAGTGTCGCTTTGTCTGAATTCTCTGAGAGTGATCATACACTGCAATATTACGGTTGTTTTAATTCTAGAGTACAGGCATAAGGACCGAACCCCATTCCTACGATACCCTTCTTTAATGAAGAACTGACGTAGGAAGATATGATCGGGCAGTTCTCGCCACAAGGCATACCCAATGATTTTACTATCCTGGTCACGGATAATCTAATAATCATAGCCCTAAGATTTTCAATCTTTAGTTTACTGATTCTGAAATTTTCTGAAATCCCAAGGGCATTCGCTTCCCCTTGCATGGCTTTGATCTTGTCCCATCCACCTCTTCCGGTAGTGATATGTCCGGTAGTGATATGAGGTGTGTAAGGACGATTTTTGAGGAATGTTGCCAATGGCCTGATAAAGACTGTCATTATCTGTATTCAAGCAGCACTGGTATGCACATGCTAGAAGTATAAGAGCACACCATGCTTAGGCCATGTATAAACATTGTATAAACCACCTTTACGCGATAATATAAACATTGTTTAAACACGAGGTACTTGTGATGCAAACGATTATCAGAAAATGGGGAAATTCAGCAGGTGCGATTATTCCAGCCGCCGCGCTTTCCAAAGCAGGTATGAACCTGGGCGACACGATAGAGATTGATGCCGAAAAAGGGGTTATCCGGTTTAAGCAGGCAGAACCTGAGTATAGCCTGGATCAACTCTTGGACGCTTCGCCAGAGAAATCGCTTCAAGTTGATGATGAAGATCGCGAATGGCTGCAAGACAGCCCAGTCGGGGAGGAGTTTGGCGAATGACAGGATATGTCCCAAAACGAGGTGATATCGTATGGACAAACTTCGACCCCTCGGCTGGTCATGAACAGGCTAGAAAGCGGCCAGCGTTGGTCCTGTCCCCTGAACTTTTTAATCAAAAAAGCAAACTTGCTTTGGTGGTGCCTATTACCAGCAAAGTCCGGGGACATGGTTTTGAGGTAGCCCTGACTGGCACGGCGACTGAAGGAGTTGTGCTGTGCCATCAGATGAAAACCATTGATTTCAATACCCGTGGTATTGCATTGATTGAAGAGGCGCCAGATCAAATCACCAGGGAAGTGCTGGCAAAAGTCAAAGTTCTGATTTCCTGAATTCGCTACTCACTCCCACCCAGCACCCGCCACTCCCCCACTGCCAGCCCGTCCAGCGTGATATCGCCAACAGATATCCGATGCAGTGAAAGCACCTCATTCTGGAAGTAACCAAACATGCGTTTGACCTGGTGGTATTTTCCTTCGACCAAAGAAATGCGGGCCTGGTATGGGCTCAGTATCTCTAACTGGGCAGGCTGCGTGGTGATATCTTCATAAGCAAAGTAAATGCCTTGCAGGAAGACCTTGGCGTATTCCCCGGTTACGGCTTTGGACAGGGTGACTTCGTAGGTTTTACTGAGTTTGGTTGCTGGCAGACTGATTTTGCGTGACCAGGCACCATCGTTGGTCAGCAGCACAAGTCCTGTGGAATTGAAGTCGAGACGACCGGCGATGTGCAGCTCATGTTTGAGCGGGTGATCGATCAGATCAAGCACAGTCGTATGTTCGGGGTCTTTGGTAGCGCTGACCACTCCTTTGGGTTTGTTAAGTATGATGTAAAGGGGCTGGTTATTTTGCAGACAGTGATCGTCGAGCATGACATGAGTAAATTTACTGACTTTCTGCTGGATAGAATCTGCCGCTTGTCCATCCACTCGTATGCGTTTTTGGGCCAATAACAATTGAATGTCTGACAGCTTGTATGAGCTGTTCTGACTGACGAAGCGGTCGAGTCGGGTGGATTTGTAGGTCATGCCGGGATTAGCCTTGATACGATCAGTTTCATCACTCTACTTATTCACCACTCTACCTATTCACTACTCTACCTATTCACTACCCACCTTACTTCGAACGATGTCTGTAAACTAGCACTCTGGTGATTTTACTGCCCGCCAGGCATGAATCAAGCCAGCCTGGTAAAATAATACCGGTAAATCAAAACCACCGGACTTAATCACATCCGCTATACTCTCTGGCGACATGACACCGACATCATGCTGGTAGGCGTGACGCATCCGCGCCAGGTTCTCGGGAGTAATGCCACCCGCAGACATCATGTTCATCCAGGCCTTTAACAGCACATCGTATTCAGGCGAGCCTGTATCGGAGGCCAGGTCAGCACTGGCCAGTAACCCATTGGGCTTGAGTCTGCTTGATATCTCGGCAAAGAACAATGATCGCTCGCGCGTATCCAGTATAAACTGGGAAACCAGGAAGCAGGTGGCAGCATCATAGGGTTCAGGTGTGACAAGTGACTCTAGATAACCTTGATGGAAAAGGCAACGCGATGCAAACCCCTGCTCCCCAGCCTGCTGCCGACAAATGTCCAGCATCGGCCCGGATGGCTCTACTGCCGTAAAGCGCCATCCTGGCTTCTTCCCGGCGAGAAAACTTAATTCTGCACCGGTGCCAGCGCCAACACAAAGAATGTTTGCGTCCTCGGGCACTTCATAAAACATGGTCTCCAGCAGCATATACATGCACTGCCGGATCGGCGCTGTGTTCGCCCATTGCGAATCATAGTGTGCTGCCTGCTTGTCGAACAGGGCCGTGATTTCATCTTTGTTCATTTCATTCTCACTTGCCGGAAAACAACACTGCAAACCTGCAGTCAATCAGTACAGTCAGGCATCACTCAAAAATGAATGAACGGTGAGCGGCAATGCCTGCCATGCAACCGGAGGCAATGGCAAAAGTGCCATTCTGCATGGCATTCGATAAATCACCGGCAACAAACACCCCTTCCATTGAGCTCTCTTTCATTTCGTTCACTTTAACGATAGCGCCAAGCGGAGCCTCTTCCAGTTCGAGTGCCAACTGTTCTATCAGTGACGGGAGCTGAATTCTGGGTGCTACGTATAAGCCTTCCAGCAGGAGCAAACGTCCATCTGACAATTTCACTTGATCCATATCACTGTGGTGACCCATTACCGCAACAACGGGTGTTCGTTCTATGGTCACGCCGCGAGACTGTAAATGCGCTAGTGTTTCCGCCTGTGGTTCATATTCTCCCTGTGTAAACAGGGTTGTGGCGCCCCACTCGGGAATCATTGCTGCCTGATGAAAAGACATGTCATTGCTGGCCAGCACACCCAGCGGACGATCACTTAACTCATAGCCGTGGCAATATGGACAATGCATCACGCTCTTGCCCCAGCGTTCCTGCAAGCCCGGAATTTCCGGCAATTTGTCTGTTATCCCCATGGCCAGAATGACGCGTTTGCAGTCAATGTTCATGCCCTTTTCCGTTTGAGCATTGAAGCCGGTCGGTGTCTTTTCGATGGCGCTCACGATGTCTTCCTTCAAATCAAATGTCGGATAGGCACGCAGTTGCGACAGCGCTGTCGTGTGGATCTCTTCCGGTGTTTTTCCGTCGATACAGAATATGCCATGCGACGCTGCTGAGAAACGGTTCCGGGGCGCACCGGCATCAACGACCAGGACATTGCGTCGCCCCCGAACCAGTTGCATAGCCGCTGTCAGGCCAGCAAAACTGCCACCTACAATCAGGACATCTACGTTCATAAGCACCTCTTATAAGAACATCTGACATTCACGATACTTTTATTGTTACATTAAAGGTCAAAGAAAGGCAATACACGTATCTCGAATAGTTACGTGATATAATAAGCGCCTCTGATTAACAGGTGAACCATGAGAAAAGACAGCCGCCTCTCCCGTGTATTACATGTACTGGTCCATTTGGACGCCTTCAAAGCCCCGGTCACCTCGGACACCATGGCTGAGATGCTCAGCACCAATCCTGTTGTGGTCCGCCGGACCATGGCGCTGTTACGGGACAAGGGTTATGTGGAGTCGGTCAAGGGCCACAGTGGTGGCTGGTCGCTATCAAAACCGCTGAATGAGATCACACTGCTGGATGTGCACAATGCGCTGGGATCCAGTTCAGTCTTCACCATTGGTTTGACGGATGAATACACCTCCTGCCCGATTGAGAAAGCAGTCAATGCAGCCCTGGGTGATGTGATGACAGAGGCGGAAGCGTTGATGCTGGAGCGGTTCGGGGAGATTACGCTGGATATGCTGGGTGGGCTGGATCGTTGAGTCGACTATTGCAGTGACATAACGAGGGCCATGACAAAAACCGAAAAAAACAAATAAGGCAATGCCAGTAGAACCGCAATCGCCAGACGTTCCCATTTGATTGAAAGCCCGCTGAGAAGAATCATTGGGGGAAAGAGTAACGGCCAGTATGAAAAGGCTGGAGCTGCTGCGGAATACAGGCTGAGAGGTATAGCCAAAAAAGCAGCCAGATATAAAAATCCGGGCTTCTTTGATAGCAGTGCAAAAACACATAATAATATGCTTAGGTACGAAAAGAGATGAAACAATCCTTGAATGATCATTGAGCTCCTTTTTAACGTGTTTATACCACTGACTGCCGCCTTTTGTGAGACTGATCACAGCTAAGACTTTGTACCGACAAACGAAACAGTGGAAAATCATCATTTATCAATAAAAAATGCTCATTTGGAAAGCGGGAAGCGATATGCCCATAGTTTTAACAAGCGATCTGGCTAACGAGATCACGAATCAGGATACCAATAACCAGCCCGGATTGAATGCTAACAACACTGAGCCAGAAGTTGAGGAAGTGGTTGTGACTGGCGATTTCATTCGCCGTGGTGATGATGGAAACAACACGATAAGTATCTCTATAGGGGGCACAAAAGTTGATGGCAAAGGCGGTATCGATCGTGTGATATTTATGGGGCAGTCCTCCGAAGCGGAAATATCATTCATTGACGATGAATTCAGCGTGACAGTAGAGAGTCACCGAGCAGTTGGTTTAATTGATATCGAGCGCATCTCTTTTGATAACATCAACCTGGCACTTGATATGTCTGGCAATGCCGGCGTGGTGGCTAAAACCCTGGGCGCTGTCTACGGTAAAGATGCCATTACCAACACCGAGTTTGCCGGCATTGGTCTGTTGCAACTGGATAATGGTATGGATTTCGAATCACTGATGGATATCGCGCTGACGGCACGTCTTGGCGCAGACTACAGTGACGCGGAACTGATTAATCTGCTGTATAGCAATGTGGTGGGTGAAGCACCTGACCAGGCTGAGTTTGATGCCTATCAGGACCTGCTTGATAGCGGGCAGATGAACCATGCTCAGTTGGGATTGCTGGCGGCAGAACATGAGTTGAATGCGATAAATATTGATCTGGTGGGGCTGGCCGAGTCAGGTTTGGCTTATGATCTGGCTCTGTAAGATTTTTAGCCTGTTTCTTTAAAGAGCGACTCTGCGACCACTTTCCGATGGCGAATGACCTTTATATAAACACTCATCGAATAGTGGCATACTTGAGCCTGACTTGGTCGACAAACCTGCGAGGCCAATTTACTCTAATTAACATAAAAAAAGAGGAAAATGCATGAAAACATTGAAGTTATTCTCTCTGGCAGTAGCACTGGGTGGAATGTTGGCGACACCTGCCGCAATGGTATCGGCGCAGGAGATCGAGCGTAAAGGCGAAGGCCGGCATTTCTACACTACCATTCGTGTACCAGCCAACGCTGAGTCCCTGTATCTGAGCGGCTCTGGCGCATCCCCGATGGAAGATGGCACCTGGGGCGACATGGAGCAACAGACCATCGATACCTTTAACGGCTTTAAGGAAACCCTCGAAGCGGAAGGCTGGTCGATGTCTGACATTATTCAGGTCAGAGCATTCGCCGTTGCTGGCGACGATGGTGAATTGGATTTCGATGGTTTCAATCGCGGCTACCGTCAATTCTTCGGGACTGAGGAAAACCCTCAGAAGCCGGTTCGTTCTTTTGTTGAAATTAAAGACCTGGTCGTAGATGGCTGGTTAGTTGAAATTGAAGTGCGTGCGGCGCGTGTGCCTTGAGGTACTGAAAACGTTTTAACGGCATAATGGACAAGCCTGGTGCAGTTATGTGCCAGGCCTGCTTTCAGTGCGTCGTAGACCATGGCCATGCCGTCTTTGTGGCCGTATATGATGTTGTTGTGGGTGATGTGTTCCTGGGCGCTGGGATGGACCTGATTTTGGTGACACCCCAATTGAATGGGAGGATGTGGTGTTTTAGTTTTAGTTTTAGTGGGATGGTTTTGATCATACTGCGGTGCTCACTTTATTTGACCCTTACATACCTAGCTAACTTTACACCTTTACTAATTTCTGTACCGTATGACTCATTGATACCAGCAGCTTTTGCTATATCTATTTTTGATACACCTAAATTGGCGATTTCTTTAGCATACTTTACGCCGAACAGATGAATCATTGCTACTGACTCCCCTTCATCAGACTCGAAATACATTTCATGTAGTTTTTTACCCAGATCCTCTAATGTCATAGTTAACCCTGCTTCATAAGTGAATAATGCTTTATAGATATCTTTTACCGTTGAGTATTCTTCAAACTCTCTCTTTTTCACTACTCTCACATTAGTGTAGTGGTCAAGTCATTTTGGCCACGGGTTTATAGCTATCCCAGTACCTCTGTTCTTTCTCATTTGGTGTTAATCCACCGTTGAATGAGTGCGGTCTGAGCTGACTGTAATAGCCATGGATATAA
>Ga0208032_1000895_pt1 | contig 13916 bp, 8 predicted proteins | sample MalvirAntarct_66_FD_184254 | JGI IMG/M metagenome (GOLD analysis project Ga0208032, IMG submission 184254) | Marine viral communities from the Global Malaspina Expedition - Malaspina viral metaG Antarct_66 (SPAdes) (version 2) | ecosystem: Environmental > Aquatic > Marine > Oceanic | place: West... | reverse complement strand
TGTTTTAGTGTTTTCAGTGTTGCTTTTTATATCCTGTGCAGGAGATGATACCGCAGAAGAAACAACGCCTTCTGATACGTTTAATCGTAATGCCATGTTGATACACTGGGTAGATAATTTTATCCAACCAGGGTATACCGCTCTTGAAACTTCTTTAAACACATTGTCAGTTGCTGCAGAAGATTTTGTTGCTGAGCCTTCTACAACTTCACTTGCAAACGCTAGAAGTTCGTGGTTAACTGCTTACCAAGCTTTTGAAACAGTATCTATGTTTGAAATTGGTCGAGCAGAGGAATTAAATTTTCGAAATCGTTTGAATGTTTACCCAACAAATACCGCAGAACTAAATCAATTAGTTTCTAGCGGAGTTTGGAACCTGGAATTACCATCAACCATAGATGTGCAGGGATTCCCAGCCGTAGATTATTTATTGTACGGTTTAGGGACTGATGAAGAAATTATTACTCTTTTTACCATGAGTAATGAAGCGGATAACTATAAAGCGTATTTCATCGATCTTGTAGAAACCATGCAGGCGCTAACTGCCGAAGTAAAATCTGATTGGGATAATGGGTTTAGAGAAACGTATATTAATAACATCAGTTCTTCTGCATCTGGCGCAGTAGATCAAACGGTAAACGCATTTTTATTTTATTACGAAAAAGCTTTGCGCGCCGGAAAAGTTGGCATTCCTGCAGGTGTGTTTTCTGGAAGCCCGCTCCCTCAAAATGTAGAAGCAATATACAGCCAAGAGAATTCTAAACCATTGTTAGAGACTAGCTTAGCAGCAGCAAAAAACTTCTTTATTGGTATCGGCATTACCGGAACAAATGGAAGTAGTTTAAAAGATTATTTAGACGCTCTAAATACAGTGAAAAATGAGAGTGATTTAAGTTCCCTCATCATTGCTCAATTTGAAACGGCACAAGAAAAAGTTAATGGTTTACTAGCTAATTTTGTTCTTCAAATAGAGAGCGATAATAGTAAAATGCTAGAAACCTATGATGAGCTGCAGCGCAATGTTATTTTGATGAAAGTAGACATGTTACAAGCACTAAGCATCGATATTAACTACGTAGATGCAGATGGCGATTAATGCAAGCAAAATACTATTCATATCTTACTAAACAAACAAAGGCCGCCCCATTGGCGGTCTTTCGTATTTTGTTTGGTTTCATGATGCTATGGAGTATTATTCGTTTTTGGAGTTATGGTTGGATAAATACCTTATACATAGAACCTAAATTTGCTTTTTCATTTTATGGTTTCGATTGGTTGCCGCTTTTAGGAATTTATACGTATTTGTTATTTGTTATTTGCGGTTTGTCAGCCTTTTGTGTGGCTATAGGATATAAATATAGACTAGCAATCATTCTGTTTTTCTTAAGTTTTACCTACATAGAGTTACTGGATAAGACAACCTACCTCAATCATTATTACTTTATAAGTTGTTTAAGTTTTCTGCTTATTTTCTTACCTGCTAATTGTTACTATTCAATAGATGCTATACGTATCAAAAAAGTACGCGTGGATAGGGTTCCTGCTTGGACTATTGACAGCATTAAATTACTACTTTGTATCGTTTATTTTTACGCTGGTCTTGCTAAATTAAATAGCGATTGGTTGTTGGAAGCTATGCCGTTACAAATTTGGTTGCCGTCTAACTATGACATTCCTTTTTTAGGAGACATGCTACAACAAGAATGGATACATTATGCCTTTAGTTGGGGAGGTGCCTTTTATGACTTAGCCATTCCTTTTTTATTACTTTATAAGCCTTCTCGTTCTATTGCTTTTATTTTGGTAGTTGTTTTTCATATATTAACACGGATATTATTTCCGATAGGCATGTTTCCGTATATTATGATTGTATGTGCGCTTATCTTTTTTGATTCGTCGTTCCATGAGCGTGTTCTTTCGTTTTTCTCTAAAATATTAAAGAAATTAAGGCTTTTTAAGCCTGTTAAAATTTCAGAAATATACCAAGCTACTACCTATAGAATAGCGCCATATGTTGTAGCGGTTTTTATTGTGATTCAGTTACTTTTGCCATGGCGTTATTTGGCATATCCAGAAGAGTTGTTTTGGACCGAAGAAGGCTACCGTTTTTCGTGGCGCGTGATGTTGATGGAAAAAGCAGGATATGCTCAATTTACTGTCAATGACACTTTAAGTGGTAAGAAATTTGCTGTAAATAACAGTGATTTTCTAACAACTTTTCAAGAAAAACAAATGAGCACACAACCCGATTTTATAGTCCAGTATGCACACTATTTGGGAACGCACTTTGCAAGTGAGGGACATCAAAACATAGCAGTGCATGTAGAGAGTTATGTAGCACTTAACGGAAGATTAAGTCAACCATACATTGATCCTGCTGTTAACTTATTAGAAGTGGAAGACACCTTTGCACATAAAGAATGGATTTTAGACTTTCACGATACCATTCAAGGATTATAACAAAATATATGAAGCACTTTACCCATTATTTAGTTGTACCTTTTTTACTGATTTTCACCGCTGTTCAGGCACAATTTACTATTTCTGGCACCGTAATTTTTGAAGACACAAAAGAGCCCGTTGCTAACACAGAAATATATAATACAACCTTATCAACTTCCGTGAAAACAAATGATTCGGGAGTTTTTAAATTTGAGAACCTTCCAGCTGGAACCTACACTTTTGTTGTTTTTTCTTTTGAATACGAAGTAGTGGAAATCATAAAAGAAATTTCAGAAAACACGAATCTTACCTTTGTACTGCCAGTCTTGGGAGAAACGTTAAGTGAGGTGCTCATTACAAAACGAAAAGAAAGAATATTTGCACTACGTAAATTAAGAGAAGTAGAAGGTACCGCTATTTATGCAGGTAAAAAGAGTGAAGTGGTAGTATTAGACAATCTTACGGTAAACCTGGCAAGTGGAAATGCTAGACAAATTTATGCGCAAGTGGTAGGGTTAAATATTTATGAAAATAATGACGCAGGGTTACAATTAAATATAGGAGGTAGAGGATTAGATCCCAATAGAACATCTAATTTTAATACGCGTCAAAATGGCTACGATATTTCTCCTGATGTCTTGGGGTATCCAGAGAGTTATTACACACCTCCTGCAGAGGCCATTGATCAAATTGAAGTGGTGAGAGGTGCTGCCTCTTTACAATATGGAACTCAGTTTGGAGGACTTATAAACTTCAAATTAAGACAGCCCGATAGAACAAAAAAAATAAATTGGATATCCCGACAATCTATAGGCAGTAATGACTTGTTTACCAGTTTCAACAGCCTAAGTGGTACCGTTGGTAAATTAGGGTATTACACCTATTTTAATTATAAAACGGGAAACGCTTTTAGGCCTAATTCTCAGTTCGATTCATACAATACTCATGCACATGTAGACTATGCTTTTACAGATAGAACAAAAGTTACGTTTGAGTTTAGTTTTCTAGACTATCTAGCGCAACAGCCGGGAGGATTAACAGATGGTCAATTTGAAGAAGACCCTACTTTTAGTAACAGGACGAGAAACTGGTTTAATGTAAACTGGAAATTGTATTCCCTGCGCTTAGACCATGCTGTATCTTCAAAAACTGATATGAGTCTTAACCTGTTTGCATTAGATGCGTCCAGGAAATCTGTGGGTTTTAGAGAGAACAGAGTGTCACAAGTAGACGATTTAGAAGCCCCTAGAGAGTTAATTGTAGGTAATTTTGAAAACTGGGGAGCAGAAGGACGGGTACTAACACGATATAAACTGTTTCAAAAAGAACAAACGCTGTTAGTAGGTGCAAAATATTATCAATCTAACAATAGTGAACGACAAGGACCTGGGACCAATGGAGCAGATGCTAATTTTGACTTTGCAGATGTTGAATACCCAGATTATGGAAGGCAGAGTGACTTTACATTCCCTAATTTAAATGTTGCACTGTTTAGTGAACATATTTTTAAAGTTTCAGAAAAACTTAGTATCACACCAGGTGTTAGAGTAGAGTATATCAAAACGCAAAGCCAAGGTGCTTACAAAAATATTATATTCGATTTGGCAGGAAATCCTATTTTAAATGAAACCCTCCCAGATAACCGTGATTTTGAACGAAATTTTGTTTTGTTTGGAATTGGCGCTAGTTATAAAGCGTCACGTGCTACTGAGTTGTATGCAAATGTGAGTCAGAACTATAGATCTGTTACATTTAATGATATACGTATTACCAATCCGTCATTAACGGTAGATCCAAATATTACAGATGAGCAAGGCTATACTTTTGATCTAGGGGCGCGTGGGCGCTTTAAAAAATATGTTTTATATGATGTGGGCGTTTTTTTATTGAGTTATCAAAATAGACTCGGAGTTATTGTTCGTGAAGTTAGTGACATTGAAGATGAGCGTTTTAGAGGTAATATTGGAGATGCTATAACCTATGGTCTAGAAAGTTTTATAGACTGGAACGTATGGGAAACATTTTCTGCCAACGAAAATTTCAGGTTAAATACCTTTATAAATTTTGCCTACACTGCGAGTGAATACACACGCTCTCAAGAAAACAATGTAGCAGGTAAGCAAGTGGAATTTATACCAAAAATAAATCTAAAAACGGGACTTTCTTTTGGGTATAAAAATTTCTTGAGCAGTCTGCAATACACGTATTTATCAAAACAATTTACAGACGCTACTAATTCACCTAGAGATCTAACAAGCCAGAGCGGTATAATTGGAGAAATACCTTCTTATGACATTCTCGACTTCTCTCTATCCTATACCTATAAGTTCTTTAAGCTAGAGTCTGGTGTTAATAATGTGCTGGACAATAGTTACTTTACAAGAAGAGCAACAGGCTATCCAGGTCCTGGAATTATCCCCAGTCAGCCAAGAACATTTTATGCGTTATTGCAGGTTAAATTGTAATTTATTTTAGTCTCCATCATTAAATATAATGATGATATTGCAACCATCCCCTTCTCTATACCGTTGGAAATTGCCATTTCCAAAATTAAAAGCATAGGTGCCTTCATCAAGTCCCAGAGCAGCTGCAATACTGAACGCTATTTATAAATAATTAATCTAGTATTCTTCGCTCTCAGTAACGAAAAATTTCCTTCGCTGGCGGAGTTTGCAACTGGCACCTCAACTACCCCAACTAGCTATCGCTATCCAAACTTTCGTGTTATGTGACTTTAAAGAAACAGGGGTTTACTCCTTGTCGGCATATTTTTATAATCTTATATTTATCACAGTGCCAGTTTATTAATTTAAATTATGACTCATGACAACTAAATTCGGATTTACATTAATGACCCCAACGGAATTCAAAATCTGGATTAAGCAACAGAACATTGCGAGAACCGTTCTTTTTATACAGCAACACCATACTTTTTTACCAAGCTATGAGCAATTTCGGGGAGATAACCACTTCAGTATTCAAAGAGGGATGAAAAATTTTCATGTTCACAATAACGGATGGAGCGATATAGGGCAGCAGTTTAGTATTTTTCCTGACGGAAAAATTGCTACAGGGCGTAGCCTAGAATCCTCACCTGCTTGTATTCGTGGTAATAATGCAAATTCAATTTGTATAGAAAACGTGGGAGACTTTGATACGGGTAAAGACCAAATGACTGCCGAGCAACGTGATAGTATACTCACAGTTACAGCCGCACTCTGTGACCGCTTTAGCGTGCCAGTAGATACAGACCACATCGTTTACCACCATTGGTTCGACCTAAGCACAGGAGATAGAACAAACGGCTCTGGAAGCACAAAATCATGTCCTGGTACCAACTTTTTTGGAGGCAATACAGTGGCCAATTGCAACATTAATTTTATACCAGAGGTTCAGTCCAAAATTGGCGAGGCTACTTTAACCGCCAACATAACCAACCCAATGCTGTATGGCTATGTTACGGCCGATGCTTTGAATATTAGAAAAGGCCCTAGTTCTTCATTTGGTCGCTTAGGAACGACCACGCTAGGATCAATATTACGCGTCTATTTAAAAAAAGGCAACTGGTATAAAATTTCTAAAAGCAAAGATGAATGGGTTTACGGAAACTATGTAAAAGAAGTAAAGCGGGCAACAGTTAATGCCGATGTCCTAAACGTGCGCAGTGGTCCGTCTACAAGTTTTAGAATTGTGAGCACAGTTTTAGAAAATAAAGAAGTTTTTGTTTACGAAGAAGATGATAATTGGTCGAGAATTGGCTTGGACCAACAGTGGGTATCTTCTAGGTTTATCAATACCATCTAAGGCTCTTTTTCACCCCAACCAGCCATCGCTGTCTAAACTTCGATACTGAATGGCACGCTTTCGCTATCCCACTGAGCCGAAGTGGCTACGAAAGCCGTAATGCATCTGCAGCATGAAGGCGAAACTATGAGCGCTCAGAACTTCGTTAGCGCCCTCTAAATACGTTATAATAGGAGATACTTTTTAATCTATGATCAAGAGGTTTTGATAATAACCCATTCCGACTTGTTCACTTCTTCACCAAACGATTGGTAATCTGCAAACCGTTTCCTGAAGTTATTTTCACAAAATACAAACCAGAAGCCATGCCACCAAAGTCGATCGTTGTTTGCTCATTGGCTCTCTTCTCTAGCAACAATCTTCCTGCACTGTCGTAAACCGATATTTTAATAGCACCAAGATTGGTCTCAATAGTAGCGGTATCGACAACAGGGTTTGGCAAAATTGAAACGAAAGGGCTAACATCCCCTTCAGAAATACACGCACTACCCCCAACTATATCTAAAGAACCATCTGGACAGAAAGGATTTGACCATTTTTCATTCGTGTAAACGTCTGATCCAGTAAGTGTTTTCAAAAATGCTATAAGCGCTAGTTTTTGAGCTTCGGTAAGATTTAATTGTTGTGGATCTCCGTTATTATCCATTAACCGTGTGTCTAAATTTGTATTAGCAGGGTTATTGGGGATATTATTATAATGATTAACCACATCTAAAAGGCTCGTAAAACTTCCATCATGCATTAGAGGGTCGTTTAAAACACCTTCAGAATTTACCAGATCTCTTAACGAGGGCGCGCGGATATTTGTTATATCAATTTCGCCAGGCTTTCCTGCTACAGTAATGACACCATTGTTTAGAGAGTGTATGGTGATTGCAAACCCAGGAGGAATATGACAATTTACGCAGCCTAGACTATTGACAAATAAATTTTTACCTCTATTTTCTTCCTCGGTGAAATTTGGAAAAGGATCAATTGTACTATTTACGTGTACAAAACCTTCATCAAATCGGGAATCGAAAGATTGTATGCTTCTAATAAATTGAGCTAAGGCTAATTGCATACGGTTTTCTGTAATTTCTGCATCACCAAAAGTAAAATCGAAAAGGAGACTGTAATAGTCAATGCTTTCTAGGTGCTCTAGCAGGTCCTCCATGCTAGGGTCGCCATTGATTCCACTAAACCCCATCTCTATATGATCTCGCATAGGTAGACTCACCTGATCTTCTAGTCTTTCTGCGCGCTCATCCCAAAAAAAATGTCCTTCCCTTGTAAATCGAGCGTTTACAAGTCGCATTGAATGCCGACCTGTAAGCCCGTTAACACCCATACTCTGAACACTCGGATCACCAAAAGCGTGCGCTTGGATATGGCAACTAGCACATGCAATTGTACCATCACTAGAAAGGTTCTTATCATAAAAAAGAACGCGGCCTAAAGTTGCTGTCTTATCGTTAATTGGGTTGCCATCCGTATTGTCTTTGGTTATATAGTCTGGAATGTCTTGGTTGGCGTAGTTGAAAAGGTTATTCAAGTCGACCGTAGCACTTATAAATATCCATCCAAGCCCAACAAAGAGTAGCAGATTTACTAATTTTTTTGGCATAAAAATGTTGTTCTTAAGGATATAACACTGGCGTTAAATTACTTATAAATGTACTTAAAGCATGCAATCGATTTAATTTCAAGATAGTGATTTTAAGATATCTAAGGAACACAATGTAACTAAAATCTTTAGGCAATCTATCCATTCCATTTTCACCCCAACCAGCCATCGCTGTCTAAACTTCGATACTGAATGGCTTCGGCAATGACTACCGTTAATTGGTTGCATTAGCGGAGGCACATGGGCAGAAGCCTCTAAATCTGCTATGGTTCTGGCAACTTTCAGAAAACTATATTTTAGACACTACAATATTCAGTGTAAATATTGAAACATCGAATTTTATAACCGGGTTATATTCCGTAACTTTAGTTTGTGATGGAGAAATTCAGTCATCGAAAACACTAGTTAAGGAGTAATAAATAAAGAGCAATGAAAAAAATAGCTATACTCATATTGGGATTATTGTCACTAAACCTAATTGCCCAAGACCCACAACTATTTGATAATACCTGGCATCTTCATAGCCTGGTCATCAATGGAGATACTCATATACCACCTTCAAATAATGAGGTGACAAACGTTACGGCCAATTTTTACGCAACAAACGAATTTGACTCAACGGTTTGCGACTCGTTAGAAGGTATTCTGAACTATGTTAATTCTGAGTTTATGTTTGATGTTTGGGGTGTTACGCTTGGCGGTTGCGCCCAACAGGTTAATACAGATTTTCAACAGCTATATTTAGATACATTCTTAGTCCCTAGCATAAACGACCCATTTACCTATACCATTGTAGATGATGGGAATGGCAGTAAAACCTTGACTGTTACAAATATATTAGGCGATGATGCTATTTACGGTAGCCAAATATTATCGATACCAGAACTAACTAAGGATTCATTTAATGTCTATCCAAATCCGTCGAGCGATAAGGTGTTTATTTCCACAGCACTTGATTTAACTGAACTAGTAATTAATGTCATTGATATCACAGGTAGCAAGGTATTTACCATTGATGGTAATAAACTTAAGAACAGCGGTATTAATATTCGGGATTTATCGAATGGAATGTATTTTATTATTTTAACGGATGTTGATGGTAATAACACCGTAAAAAAACTTATCAAGAATTGAGCTGGTTAATATAATTAATGCTGCTTTACGGTCATTCAAGGACTGAACCGATGAATTGTGCCGTTTTGAGGATACGCTCCTGCTGGCGATAAGTTTGCAACTGCTGCCCCAACTAGCCCAACCAGCCATCTCTGTCTAAACTTCGATACTGAATGGCTTCGGCAATATGACTACCGTTTATTGGTAGCACTACCGGAGGCACATGGGCAGAAGCCTCTAAATCTGCTATGGTCCTTGCTACTTTCAAAATTCTATCATAGGCCCTTGCTGAAAGATTCAAACGTTCCATAGCATTTTTCAACATTTCCAATGAGGGTGCATCCAGCTTACAATACTGCCGAATTTGCCTCACTCCCATTTGCGCATTGTAATGAATACTATCAAATTGCTCAAACCGCTGGGTTTGAAGTTTCCTTGCCTTTGTAACACGCTCCCTTATAATTACACTTGCCTCCCCTTTTCGTTCTTCTGAAAGCTTTTCAAAGGGTACTGGCGTTACCTCTATGTGAATATCGATTCTATCTAGCAACGGCCCAGAAACCTTACCTAAATAGCGCTGCATCTCTTGGGGTGAAGAAGTCATGGGTGAGTCTGGATCGTTGAAATAGCCGCTCGGACTCGGATTCATACTTGCCACCAACATAAAACTTGCAGGATAGGTCACTGTGAAGCGTGCCCTAGAAATGGTAACATCCCTATCTTCTAAGGGTTGGCGCATTACTTCAAGCACCCCTCTTTTAAATTCAGGCAATTCATCCAAGAACAGTACGCCATTATGTGCTAAGGAGATTTCCCCAGGCTGCGGGTACTGCCCACCTCCTACTAAGGCAACATCCGAAATGGTGTGATGCGGTGACCTAAAAGGCCTCGAAGTCATTACGCCCGCTTTCCGCATAGTGCGTCCGGCCACACTATGAATTTTAGTTGTTTCCAAGGCCTCGGTCAAACTCAAGGGAGGTAGAATAGATGGCAATCGCTTGGCCAACATCGTCTTACCGCTTCCTGGCGGACCAATAAGTATGATGTTATGACCGCCAGCTGCCGCAATTTCCATACAGCGCTTAATGGACTCCTGCCCTTTCACATCGGCAAAGTCGAATTCCGGACTTTCCAAATGTTCGTAGAATTCGGCTTCCATATCAACTTCCGTACGTTCCAGCTCTTTTTCCGAACTAAAAAACTGAATCACCTCCAAAATATTTTCTACGCCATATACTTCCAAGCCAGCTACCATGGCAGCTTCTTTTGCGTTTTGCTTCGGAAGTATGAAACCCTTGAAACCGGCTTCTTTGGCATTTATCGCTATTGGTAAAGCACCTCGAATGGGTTGTAGGGATCCATCAAGGGATAATTCGCCCATAAGGATAAAATCTGCTAGCGGAACTTTTTCTTCTATCTGTTCTGTCGCAATTAGAATTCCGATTGCTAAGGGCAAGTCATAGGCAGCTCCTTCCTTGCGCATATCTGCTGGCGACATATTGAGAATTAATTTCTTTCCTGGAATTTTATAGTCGTTGTTCTGAAGGGCCGCAGCAATGCGATAATTACTTTCACGAATGGCGTTATCAGGCAGGCCTACCAGATGGTACCCTATTCCATTATCTACATTAACTTCAATGGTAATTGTGGTGGCGTCTACTCCAAAAACGGCGCTCCCATAGACTTTTGTAAGCATAGTGTTTCTCTTTACAGGGGAGCAAAGACGGTATGAAGATAGTGATTATTTATGAAATCTCAATAAAAGAAAAAGCCCCAAACGGGGCTTTTAAATATTGTATTTAGTCTGCTATCCTACTCTCTCACAACGAAAGTTTCAGTAACTGAAACAGGAGTTCCATTGGCAGTGAAGCCTTGAATATTAATCTCGTAGGTTCCTAAATTATCCGAAGTATAAAAATCGATAACTTCCATATCTGAATTTAATTTCAGGCTTGGCATCCAGAGTAACTGATCTCTAAAATCTGGAATTCGCTTTGTTTCAGATGCTGTATCCAATGAATATACTGGATTAAAATAATCTTTTTGAGGCTGTGCTTTAAACAAGCTCACGCTTCTTAAATAGCTTTTATAATAAGTGTCATGAAAGTTCCCTTTAACGGTTTTCATATCTATTACTCCCTGAAAAACCTGTGATCCTAAGAAGTATTGATCCTTTAAGATGCTAATTTCCTTATACTTACCAGCGGTATCGTCAACCAGATCATTGTGGTCTTGAACAATTACCCCATCAACCATTACCAACGGTAAGGCATTAATGTTCGATGAAAAATCTTGTGGGCGTACTTGAAATACTGCGTTTCCTCCTCCTGTGTTTTTTACCCATGCATTATCAACCACTTCAACTAAGGTTTCGCGAAGCGTTGGAAAACGAGTGAAATCATCTAAATTGTATACCCTCGAAGCTGTTCCATAAAATGGTTCAATAGGAGGTGCAGTTTGTACATTATCGGTTTTTACAGTGAAGTACCCATTCTCTACTTGATTGTAAATACTGCGTTCTAAAATAGCTTCTTTTTCCGCTTTGCTAATTTTAAAGCTGTGAAAAGCAACATCACTTATTCCTACTGATGGTGATTCAATAAACTGAATTTCATAATTAGCAGGAGTAGCATTCAGTACTTGGGCATAGGCATTTAATTGATCATATTCTTTACTCAAATTAATATAAAAAAGCCCTTCACTATTCGTATTGGTTACCTTAAACAAATAATCATGTCCTGGCACTGAAAAGGCAACATCTACGTTCGTTGCAGGAGCACCATTAGAAGTTACCTGACCCGAAATAAGTTCGCCTCGTAATTCAGGGAGTGCAATTCGTTTTCCACCTAAATTATTTTGGGTACGTCTATTTTTATACAAGCCCTTATAAGCAACAGCGTTCATTTTTGAACTTACATTTCCTATTTGAGCTAGCTTTCGAACCGAAACGGAATAATCACCATAGGATGAGGCACCTTTTAATCCGTTGAGCTTCAGCGCCACTAAACCACGTTTCCCATAGCTATTGGAAGGTAATTCTATGGATAAAATTTTACTTGTTACATTAGAAGCTAGTGCTATTTGATTTGTCTCATTAGCGCCATTAGTTTCATCACCAGTGATTGCTAAAATGACGTCCTGATTTTCCTGATATGGATTCACAACACTAATGTCTTCATGGAAAAAATGGTCCTTCTCGCCATTGGTCATCCATTGCGTGTATCCTAATAGTTTATAGTTTCCTGATACAACAGATGGAGGTAAGAAAAAATCACCTTGCCCAAATCCATTTTCAAGACGCACTTTATGTTTAAATACCTGCTTGCCAGCTCCGTCAACCATTTCCACATACCCCATTTTACTAATGGAACTTCTGTTATTGGTTTGCGTATCCAGACAATACAGTTTATAGTATAGATATTCTCCTGTAAAAAGTAAGGATGTATTATAATGTACATACACTTCTTCCTGAGGAATGCTTTTAAAGCCCTCGATAGATTTTGAAGTATTAAGCGTGGCTTGGCTCTTTCCAGAATACACGCAAAGTGTTAATAACAAAAGCAATAGCGTTGTTTTTTTCATAATAATAGCTGATATAATATTATTCAATCCAGAAATCTGGAACTTGATTACTCCCTAATTCATTGCAATCACCACATGGACGCCCTACAACCAAATACGGCCCTTCACCCTTCTGTGGCTCAGAGTTTACCTCAACATAACTCAGTAAATTTTGATCTATCGCATCCATCAAAGGTGAGGTTCCTCCTAGGGTTACTAATTGGGGTGAAAATAAATTGCATTCAATAATAAAGGGGGGTACATTTTGGTTGGGGTAAAAGTCTTCATAACTAAAAAACACGCGTTTTTCATCTACAAATGAAACATCAAAAAACCCAATCACGTGCTCATCAGCATTGGTATCGGAAACAATATTTCCCGAGAGAAAACCAGGTTGATTCTGAGAAAACAAACTTTCTGAGCCAGATAATTCACTAAGCGTTTCAAAGAAGGCATAGGATTCACTGCTTACAACGTATTGCTTTACAAGCGCACTGTAACGATATGAAAGTATATAATTGTTGTTCTTTATGAAACGCACTGGAAACTTCGTTACACGGTCTTCAGAAAGACCTCCTGTTGTGGTCAGAATAATAGTATTAGAAAGATCGGTAGCATAGCAGGTGCGTTCTTCGCGATCACGAAATCGCACTCCTACTTGAAAACTATCCCTATCAATAATATAAAGCTCTTCACCTGTCCAATCCGGCGAAACGATCTTATACGTTTCCTCATATTCATAGCGATAGTAAATCGAATTCCCCGTTGGTTCAAAGCTGTCCACTAAAATCGCTACACCATCTATTCCTTCAGAATTTGTGCGTCTCTCGCTAGTAATATTATCAAGCAATGTGGATTGCGTAAGCCGCACCGGCTGTGAAGAATAACTTCTTCCACTTATGGTGTTTATTTTTAATTCGTAATTTTTATCAGGTTGTGCTGAAAATGCTTCCGATGCACGATAGATCCCGCCTTCGACTTCATCAAAACTAATAGCACCTTGCCCTTCAACCAAAACCTGCACAATGGCATTCCTTTCTGCAGAGGGTCCGTCTTCTTCAAACATAAATGTTCGGGTCAGGCTAATCTCGTGTTGTTTAAATTCGTTTGTAATTGTTCCGCTAACCACTAAAGCGCTCTCGAAGGTTTCAGTTTCAAATTCGAAAGGCTCAACGCAGCTGTTCAAACAAACAGCGATAAGTACCAGTATAATATGTATATCTCTCATTTACTTTTTTATATTATTCTTCCCAAAATTCAGGTATTTCTGGCGTTCCAACTTCTGTACAATCACCACATAATCTTTGAACATAGCGATATGATGAACTACCACCTCCGCTGCCCATAGCATCGAAATAAACAATATTATTCTCAATGATATCTGAATATC
>Ga0208032_1000892_pt1 | contig 13933 bp, 8 predicted proteins | sample MalvirAntarct_66_FD_184254 | JGI IMG/M metagenome (GOLD analysis project Ga0208032, IMG submission 184254) | Marine viral communities from the Global Malaspina Expedition - Malaspina viral metaG Antarct_66 (SPAdes) (version 2) | ecosystem: Environmental > Aquatic > Marine > Oceanic | place: West... | reverse complement strand
GTGACGAATCTGCTACAACACTTGTAATTCCTGATATGATTCCGCTAAACGCACTGCCCGTATAATATTTCAAAACATTCGCGGTGCTGTCGTACCAAAGATCACCAGAGCTAGGGCCAGCAGGGGCAGAGGACGATATTTTATATTCATTGGCATAACGATTAACGTCTGCGATTGAGCCAGCAACAGTGTTTACATTAGCTATACCAGAGCCAACAGTGTTTACGTTTGCTATACCTGCGCCTACTGTATTTACATTGGCGATTGCGCCAGCGACAGTATTTACATTGGCTATTCCTGCACCAACGACATTGATTGAGCTACCAGAACTGGTTGTTACTGACGCGGTGATTGAGCCTAAATCTTCTGAGTAAACAATGTTGCCAGCAACAATATCCACGTTAGCCTGATTCGCGGCAGAGGGTGCAATTACTGCCCATGCGCTGCCATTCCAAACACTCATTACCTGCGAACTTGTATTGAAATATAACGCTCCGACTATTAACGAATTAGAGTCGTTATCAGTTGCGGGTGCTGACCCCTTCGCTCCCAAATATCGGTCGTCAAATGAGTCGTATGAGGCTGCTGCATTAGTTGCAGAAGAGGCGGCAGCGGTTGCAGAGTTAGCCCCTGCGGTTGCAGAGTTAGCACCAGCAGTGGCAGAACTAGCCGCTTGACCAGCTTTGGTTGTTGATATGGCAGCTTGGGCAGTTGCTAAAGTAACTTGGGCAGTTGCTAAAGTAACTTGTGCTGCACCTCTAGTAGTCGCAAGGCCAGCTTGAGTAGTCGCAAGGGCTACTTGGGCCTGTCCATTTGTAGTAGCAAGGCCAGCTTGAGTAGTCGCTAAAGCAACCTGCGCTGCACCGTTGGTAGTAGCAAGGCCAGCTTGAGTAGTGGCAAGAGCCACTTGTGCTGCACCGTTTGTAGTTGCTAGGCCAGCTTGAGTGGTAGCCGTAGCAGCTTTGGTGGTAGCGGTACTAGCTTGTGTACTAGCTGTAGAAGCAGAAGAAGCAGCCGCAGTAGCAGAGTTACCCGCTGCTGTAGCAGAGTTACCAGCCGCAGTAGCCTGAGTAGTCGCATTATTTAACTGGGAGGTCATGCTTGTCTCTGCCCAGTTCTTAGTTGCTGCATCTTGCGCTGATACTGGGTTAGCTACGTTCTTTATGACACGACTTTGTGCGTCAAACTTACCGTCTGCTACTTTAAATATAGAAGCTTGGGCAGTGTCTATGGCTTCTTGAGAAGCTTGAAAGACTTGTATGTTTGAGGAATCAAGATCAGTTTCGGTTAAGATAGCACCGTTACTAAAATCCACTGCCCTTGTAGTTAGGTTTGTAGTCCGTGAAAGACGAACAACAAGTCCATTAGCAGGGGCAGGTGAAATAGATACTGTACTAGCCGAAGCAAAAGTAAAAGAGGTAGAAACCCCGTTAACAAAGGCAGCAACCTCGGATGCCACCGTGTACGTAAAAGGAACTGCAAAAGTAGTCGTACTCCCGTTTGCAGTGTATTCGATATAGCTATTAGCCATTGTTGTTAGCCTTATTTATTTAGATTAAATAACTTTTCTACTGTTTCTTTACTAGCACCTGCGCCCACTGCCGTATTGATACCATCTACCCTAGATAACTCAATAATGAATGGGTGGTCTAAACCTAGACGCATTTTTAAAGCATCTACAGCATAGACTCGCCTATAACTAGACAATTCTTCTTTAACAGCTTTTACTTTACGGCCTTGACTTCTCATTCCGTAAGTTAGCAAATCATCGTTAAAGTTACTTAGGTACTCTTTATCAGTAAATAAAGTTTCTAAAGCCTCGTAAAGATTTTGACCAGTTTCTTTATTTACTACTGTCCCTACTAGCTCTTGGTATAAGTCATAGACGTTTTGGTTAGAGTTTGTGTCTACCTTATACTTAGTCATATCAACTTTATTAAGAACTGGTGGTGGGGCTTCTACGCCCATATGTAGACGCTTTAGCTCTAAAAGAATTGGGTCTTTGGATGTTTTAGTAACCTCAATGCCACTCATAGGTGTGAAAGCATAAGAGTTACGTTTTATAGGAGTACCAAAAATGGCATCCCTTTTTACGTTATCGGGCCTACCGTTTATATTAAAGGCATGAGGCTGTTGTAACACATCGTACAAATCTAATACTTCGGGTATTAACACATCGTTTCCTGAATCGACCAGAACTTCTTTAATTAGACGAACATAGGGCAAAAAGGATGTTGCGTAGTTTGTACCGAACTTTTTAAGGGCGTTACCTGCTGACCTTTCATCTAATAAGTCGGCTATTTGGCTCATACCTGTAAGAGTAGGAGTTTCAGCCATAGACTTAGCAGTAGCTATAACCAAAGAGGTCATTAACTCAGTCTGTTTCTGCTCGTCACCATACTCAAAAACATCTTTCATACGCGCCATTATCAAAAATGGTTTAGCGTAAGGGTCGCCTTTTCGTATGTTGTATCGAGTACCATCATCAAGAACAATAGCGTATCCAGTTCCATCAATAGCTGAATCTACATTACGTTGTCCCCTGCTTCCTGAACCTGAGTTACTAACCATGTTCAAAGCAGCAAAAGATGCTGCCGAAGCCCACACAACACTTCCAAAGAGGATTTTGTTTTCCATTTCTCTAGCGCGAGGGCCACCCGCTGCCATTGTTTCTCTCATGGTCTGGCTAAACATTTGAAGCACTGGTGTCATTTCACCTAAATGGCTAAAAATGTTTGATGGTGTACGCACGAAAGGTGCAATAGCATTACCGATAAGCTTGCTTAGAAATGCAGGAACTTGGAACTTTCCCATTTTTCCTGTCTGAGCAATATTGTTAAAGCCTTGTCCAATAGCACCTGCAATGTCTTTCCTAAAACCGTTTTGAAAGGCAACTTCACGCGCATCTATAAGTGCGTTCATAACCATAGGATTGCGCGACACAGAGCCATTAATAGAGTGTTCTAACTGCTCTTTGGTAAGGGTGTTTACAATACTTTCTGATTTGGCATACGCTTCTATAAAACCTAGACCTTCTTTTTTTTGAAGATTACGAACAACTTGGTTTTGTAGCTCGGTTCTAAACTGAGCGTGTTTAATCCATTCGTCAGTTCCCGCTATACCTCTTTTGCCTAAAGCCCTCCATATATTGCCTAGTATGTTAGCACCGTACATACCTAAAGATTCGTCAGGCTGCTTTGCTATGTCACTAGGGGCACCACCAATAGATTTAGTGTCTCCAAATATCTGAAAGTCACGGTTTCCTACGGCAACACTGTTACCCCTGTCACCAAGCTCCACTGACGATCTAGTTCTGTCTATATAACCATTCGATGAATTAAATCCGCGAGCCATGAAAGGAATAGTCTGCATAATGTTTCTGTGTACATTAATACCTTGTGCTAAACCTTCACTTAACTCACGACCATCTAAGCCCATAAGACCGCCTAGTGATTTCTGCACCCACTTTTGATTCATGTGCATATAACCTGAGAAGGTGTTTATAGACATAGTTGATACAGCAGAAAGTAGGTTATAGGTACGTAACTCACTGACAACATCTGCTGCTGTTTCTGCTGAACCTAAAGCTCTTTGTGCGGCAGTTCTTTGAGAACCCCATTTAGCTTTAGCCAAGGCTTCAAAAGCAGCGGCAGCTTCAGTAGCATTGTTGTTATTAACCATTTCATCTAACACATTGGCTAATTCGTCAGGGTTTAAACGTGACCTAGCTTTTTGATAAGCAAGTGCCCTTGCAGCTTCCCCTGAGTACCTTGAAGCTATTCCAACAGAATCGTTGTATAACCCAAAAGCTTTCATAGGGTCAGTACCTTCCCTGTATGCTTTAACGAAGTTGTTGTACATGGACGTTTCAACATCTACAGCCAAAGCCGCAAAGCTAGAAAAGTTTCCATGCGTTTCAGGTAAGTCTCTAAGTTTTCCTAGTATTTCTTCAGGAGTCCACTCCTTTAAACCTAATGTTGAAAGACGTTCTAAGGCTGCTGCCCTCGCTTCTGGTTGACTTATTTTTTGACCCGAAGCTGAGTTCTTTTCAATGTTCTCTAAGGTAGCGAGTGAAATAGATTCTAAGAATGTTTCTCTTTTTTCTGCACGCTCTTTGTTTTTAATTGATGGGTCTGCCATACCATCCATGAACTCACCAGCAGCTTTTAATGTCTGATCGGCACCTTCAGGTGTAAGTGGGGTAGCTTTAGCAGTTTCTTTTGTAACAGGGTTAACTACTGGCTTTGCAACCGCACCGCCTAGTTGGTTAGCAGTTAGCTTTATGCCTCCGAAGGTTGTTGCAAGAGAACCGTTTACAACACTACCTATAGTAGTATCTAAAGCAGTCTGTTTAAGAGAAACACCGTCAATCATATCTAAGTCAGTTTTAGCAATCTGTGTTGCTAGGCTGTGGCTTAGTGCCCAAGGTACACCTTGTTTAAATCCTTCAGTAAAGTGTTTCCCTAAGTATTTAGCTACTTGATATTTTAACGCAGATTTTGCTGCCGCTTGCCCTGCTACCCTAGTACCTATAGCAGCGGGAGTGCCAAATCCTAAAGAAGCCACAGAAGCAGCAAGTGGTAAATAAGTACCGATAAGATCAGTTCCCATAGCTTCGCCATAATCTCCTATACCTTTCCAAAACTGATCTTTATCACTATAAAAAGGTACTGTGGTTTCCCAGTTGTGCCACATAGTTGCAATGTCAGCTTTTTCTTCTTCTGAGTAGTAGTCACCGCTTAAATTTCCAACTAGCATACCTAACGTACCGAAGTTGCCCTCAATATGGCGCATCTTTTCGTAGTATTGGTCTGCTAATTCTTCGTTAGAACCTTCAAAAGCTATCTCATTTTCTCGGTTGTAAATGTTACGAGTAGCCGCTAATAAACCCTGATTAGCAACATTCATTGCATAAGATTGTTCTTCTTGCTCACGCGCTTTAGGGTCAAGTACACCAGCATTTCTATACTTTCCTACAACAGTTTCTAGCTCGGACTTATTAAGTTCCTTGCTAGTGGTGTGGTTTACACCGTCTATGTTATATGTATACATTGTCATTATTTAGCCGCCTTTTACTGTCACAACAACGGTTGCACCGTCTACTTGAATGGGGGTATTAAGTGGTGGAAGATCTGAATTGGCTGATTGTTGAGTGCCGTCTACTTTTGTTTTGTGAGTTTCATAGGCAGCTTTAGCAGCCTCTTTGTAGAGTTCATACTTAATGCGCCAAGGTAGAAGATGTAGAGAAGTACCTACGTAAGTATCTTCACCAATTTCTTTAAGGTCTTTGTCAAGAACCTCAGAATCTACTATGTATGACGTTACTCTCTGCTTAAAGTCAGCCACTGACCTATTGTATTCATCAAGAGATTTCTCAGAAATAGACAGTAGACTGCTTTTAAGTTGTGGGTCTACTTTAAATACTTTGTCAATAATTTTGGAAGCAGCTTTGTAAGAGTCACCACTGTACACAGAGCCACGCTTACTTCTAACATCATTCATAGCCGCCTCTGCTAAACGGTATTCTGCTAGGCTACCTACATTCATTTTTTCAAGAATTTCTCTGGCCCTGTCGCCTGTTAGTTCGGTTACAGAACTAAATTGTGTGTAGTAGTTTTCGTAATCGGTTTGAGTAAGTATTGGACTTTCCTTAAAATTAATAATCCTTTTTTGAATTACATTTGTATCATAAGCACCAATTACACCAGACCCTTCTGGCCCCTCGAAATCATCAAAATTATTGTGAATGTTGTAATACTGATAAGCCGCTTCTTGGTAATCACTTTTAGCAGCAGCCATTTCCCGCTGCTTTGCCGCATACGCTTTATATTCTTCACCTGATAATTGGTCAGCTAATTGCTTTTGAGCGTTCATTAGCTTTTTCTTTTCACTTTGTATTCCGTACAGAAAGCCACCATTACCAGTGCTTATATTCTTAGCAATCTTAAGTATGTCTAGGTTTTTAGTTTCTGTAGCTAGTGTAATTAAGTAGTCAGTTGTGGCTGCGTTTAGGACTCTAGGGTCAATTGTTTTAGTGATTACTTGAGCTTTTAGTGTGTTAGCTACGGAATCTGAAATTAAAACCATACGCTCTGCATCTGTTAAATCTTTACTTGATAGTTGAGCTACATTGACACCTCCCGCAAGTTGAGCCACATAGTTTTCTAAAGGTATTTTAGCTTGTGAAATCCTATACTCTTGGGACTGCTGGCTTTTTAACTGGCTTTGGGCAGCACTTACTTGGGTGCGGATACTTGAAGCAAAACCTACGGCGTCTACTGACTCTGGCCCCATTCTTTCTTGGAGCAATTCACGAGTCTGAGTGTCTAATGCAGCGGCATAAGCTACTGGGTCACTAAGCCTTAGACCAGAGTTTTCACTGTCCCATTTGTAGAGTTCAGCTTGTATGTCTTTACCTGCCTCAGTTCCTACCTTTTGATTATAAGCAATTTGTAACATTGGCCCGTACTTAGGGTCGTTAGCAAGCGATAAATTAGTGCTAGTTTTACTCCACGAACCTAAATCACCGTTGGCATATGCAGCTTCAACAGCCTGTAGTTTTTGTACTTGGAATAACGTAGCGTTAGCTTCTGACTCACTACGTTCATCTTTGGCTTTCTTTCTACTAATGTTTCCACCTACCGCATCTAAAGCCTTACTAATTTGATCGTTACGAGTAGGTTGTACGTAGGTATTTACAGGTGCAGCTTGGGGAGTCAAGCGCACTTGATTAGCTGCATACTGGGTTTGGACACGTTGTTTCGCCACAGCGAACTCCTTATGTTTTAATTACCTCATACCGCTTCTATTTGAAACGGAGAGGTTCTTTGTTTTGTATGGGGTCTTGTCAAAATAACCACCTTCAGCCAAGCCTCCACCAATTTGTAGGGCGGTTGCTGCAAAGGTTGGATAAGGCACTGAGTTAATACGAGACTGTCGACCCGCTTTAGCACCTTCTTTCTGCTCTGCTATTTGAGCTTTAGTAGCATCGAGGTTGCTTGAGGCTTTGGTATCGTCAAATAAGTTCTGACGTAATATGTCGGTCATTAAGGCATCCACAGATAACCCCGATACACCAGACTCACCCGAAGCTGTTCTAGCTGTAGCTATGTCTTTCATATTTTGAATATCAGCTTCTTGCGCACGTTGCACTTCAGCTTCTTCTTCTTGCCTCTGCCTTAAATTTAACTGCCGAGCATCACTTAAGTAGGCAGCGTTAGCAGATTTTTGGTTTCGTCTTGCTGCGTCTTGTTGCTCACCTGCTGCGGCAATAGAAGTCATAGCTCCGATAATTGTTGCGGGGTCACACATTAGAATCAATCCTTACAAATTCGTAGAAAGGTACTCGCCCTACTCCGTAATAAGGTATTTTTCTTACAAAGATAAAGCCTAAAAACTTTAACCATCTAATAGCTACCTTGTTGCGTACATCTACATAGTTAACGAGTAGGGGATACTCTTTGTTAGTTCTTATGACCCAATCAAGAGCTTGTGTTAAAAGGTCTTTTTTAATCTCAGGTATTTTGTCTGAGCCGAGCATCCAAGGGGAACCAATGTCCTCTCCAACTTCTGCAACTCCAAACATACCTATGAGTTCATCTTTGTGAATAATTGAAAGCCCTTTAGATAACTCAAATCCTTTTGTAAGTGCTTGTATAGGTGTTAACCCACTAGAGGCCATTACTTCTTCTGCATCTGCCTTTCTCATTTTTTCTGAAAGTTCTTCAACATCTTGTCGGGTAGCCTCTCGATAATGGGCCATAAGTATTAAATCCTTGAAGTTCGTTGTGTTAGGAAACCTTCATACTCTGCACTTTGGAATACACAAGGTAGGTAGCTGTCGGAAGAAATGGTCACGTTAGCGTACCGAGAGTTTGTGTGAATAGGCACACGGTAAGTACCTTCTGCTAAGTTAGCTTGGCCTAGTAGGTTATATAAATTTCCTATAATCCTGCCGTTGAACTCTCTTACAGCACTTGGTCTTGCTGTAGGTTCTGTCGTAACTTTGAAGTAAGCCGTAGTGTTGTACACAATGTTAAAGTTTCGTATTTGAAGGTTATTTGTTGTTACTGCTTTATTGTCTTGTTTTAGGACTATTTCGCTAAACTTGTACTTAAATGTGTACGGAATACCTGTGTAGATAACCTTACCACTAGCAAAGTCTGCTAAAGCTTGTGACTGTGTTCGCGGAGAACCCACGTTGTTCACAAAGATTCTCGTAGCGTCTGAATACAGTAAGTTTGCATTTGCGATCTTGTAGCGTCTGTCGAGTAGAACTGCGCCACCTGAGTAGTTAGATAAGGAGCTTGTATAGACCATATCAGCACTGGCAGAATCGTTTGCCAAACTAAGGCTCTCTAGGTAAATACCATCCGAGTATTCCATGACCAATTTAATAACTGAGCCATTAAATGCTACTGAACGTACAGCACCTGAAAACTTCCACTCTGACCAAGCCGACTGTAGCTTTTCATCACCACGCCAGAAGTAACGATAAACAAACACTGAGTTAGGTTTATCTTTCGTTAACGCTAAAAGCATATCTTCGTTAGAAGAGGCAGTTAGGTTTCTTATAGTCCCTTCTAAATAGTTAGGAACGTGCGCAGATATATCAGCAGCGTCATTAGTCTCTGAAGAAGAGTCCACATAATACTCACGAACACCTGACCACTTGCCTTTAGCAAAACTAAAGAACACGTATTTACCTGCACCTACGGGCTTGGCTGTAAGGTCTGCTTCAAAGTTTGTAGACACATCAATATGAACAGAGTCGGGCGTGAGTAAGTCACTAGCCGACAACATAAACTGCGTTAAGTCAGAGAAAATTAACAAGGATTCATTAAATGGAATCGCGTGTTTCAGTATCGAGATTTGATTGTTAGATACAGCCACATCAATCGGGTTAGAGTCGAGACTCGTTAGAACGGTCTTTGGAAAGAAGTTATAGAACTCTCCCGCTTCGCTAAAGATTACGTTTTCATCAGCAAGAAAACCTAGGCGGTTACGGTGAAAGAATATATCGTTAATTTTATATCCAACAAAAGAAGAGACAGGGTTAGTTTCTTCGTCCCCTGCCGTTCTGTCGTCCCAAGTTAACGGTGAAAATGTGAATGTTCCGTTTATCTCTTTGCGTAGCTGGTGGGGCATCGTGAGCTTATTAAGACGGTTCTTAATTAATGCACCATCTATACCTAACTCACCTACAGTTTCTTTCCAAATTAACTCATTGTTGGTAGAGTCACCTTGGGTTAAATGTACGTAATGATCGTCTTGTTTCTTTTCGTTAGAGCCAGCAACCTTAATCTTAAAGCCTACCTTACCCTTGCGCGGTAAATTCTTAAAATCAATCGTCTGTCCTTTAAACGAATATAGAAACCTGTCACCTGCTCCATCACTAGAGAACACGGTAAAGTCAGTTGAAGGGTTTGCTACATAAACTACTGAGCCTATCTGCTCTTTTACAAATCCACTGGCAAGCGATAAGTTGGTAAATAACTGGTTTGCTATATAGTCTGTACCTATTTGTGCAGCATGTGCAGTAGATGAACCATCGGGAGTTGTGTATGTGGAAGTAACAGAACCCACTTTAATTGTGTATGTTAATCCATAGTCTGCTTGTCTCACGTAGAACATAGCTTCTTTAGGTCTTGCTGTGGATGTAAACGTATCCTGTAGTACAACCTTGTTCTTGTTAACTACAAAAGTGGTGTCACCCACAGACACTGCACTGACATTTGCATTGAAATCAGTCAGTCCAGTTAAATAAGTTGGTAGGCTGGTAATAGTGTTACCTGCCGAATCTTTAACAGCTTTCTCTACACCTGCTTGGTCAAAAACCTTAATTCCTGTGGAGGAAAATACGGCTGTGTAGTCCTCGGTGCTAGAATATTTTATTGGGTGTATAAATGCGGTAGTACCTGCCAAACTATTAGATAACTTAGCGATATGTTCAGTACAAGGTCTTTTTTCCAAACCTCTTGTCACAGAAGATAATCCGTTTTCTTGTAGTTGTGCTTGGCTTTCGTGACGTAGGCTTGCGGGTTGCTGTGAGATTCCGTTAAGTAGGTTAGGTATTGAACCTGATACTAGCGACATAATTAATTACCTATAATAATGAGCTATGTAATTAGTCTCATAGTTGTCAAATATATTTAAGTCTTGTACTTCAGACTCTTGTTGCAATACGTTGCTCCAAGCCACCATTTCATCTTGCATGTTGTAAGAATGTAGTGATTCAGACCCTAGTACGCGATCTTGTAGGATACGTGCTGCTTTAATCGCTACATAACGCCTTGCGGATTCAGGCATTTCTTCAAATTCTAAAAGAACCACCATATTTACTTTAACGGCTGTACCTATAGCGTATGTATTTTTTACACGGTCATACATTTTATTACCGCGCTGCACTAGATCAGATGTTGCAGACATACGGGTTTGTATTGTGTCTACGTGTAAACAGTTAGCAGGAAGTGTCAACATATCTGAAGCATCTGGTGAAAGATCAAAGGTTAGCTCTGTGTTAAAAGACCACCCTTGAGTTTGAAAATCTCGGCTTACATTGTTTAATGTCTGCTCGGCTGAACTCGCTTCAACTAACCCTGAGTTCAAGGAGTTAACAGGGGATTCACCAATCGTTGCCAGTAAAGTGTTAATTGCTTCTAATTTGGATGTGGGAGTCATTGGTCGCCCTTTTTAAAATGAAAAAAAAGGCAGGGAGAAATTAATCTCCCCACCTTTGAGTTAGCTGTTAGACAGCATTTAAAGAAATGGCACAAGCAGGGCGCAGGATGTTGTGACCCATAGCATACTTGGCTACCATTAATGTTCCTTGGCGATCAATCTGATACTCAGACTCGACACCTAAGTCTAACAACTTAACAGTTGCAGCAGCGTCTTGGCTGAAGATCAAACCACGCAAAGCAGCGTAGTTACCACGGTATGCCGCAGTACGTGTCGTTGTGATTGGCTCAACGTCTGCTGAAGAACTGGATTGGTTAGTCGAAGGTAAGTGATTACTCATCATAATCTTAACACCGCCAACTTGAGGCACTACACCAGAAGCTACGGAACCTTCGCCACCTACGTCACGGTTCAACCATGCTGCGTTGGCTACACTAGGCACGTTCAATAGAGCGTAGTATTGGGCAGGTGGTAGTACACATACCTTGTCACCGCCTACGTCTTTCTTATCGAACTCTTCAAGAGCCGCATAGATCGCCGCAACAATCTTAGCACCATCCAATGCGTGTGCAGTAGTAGAACCAATGTTGAAGTTGGTTGTGTACACCTCATCAGTAAACGCAGTGCCAAATGCAGCAGCAGCTTTAGTTGAGTTGTCGATTGTTGCTGCTTTAGCAATGATACGAGCAATGTTGCGGTCAGATACATTCGCTAATGCGTTACCTGACTCTTTTGAGTAGATTGAACGCACATCGTAGTGGTTCATAGCTTCGTCAATCTTAGCAATGAACTGTGTGCTAATGAGCAAGTCATCCACTGTCACAATACGCTCACCGTGTTTGATTGCATCAGCTTGAATTAACGTACCTGCCGTGTGGTACTTTGCAGAACCAGTGCCTGTTAGTGGGAATGATGCAGACTTACCATTAGAAATAGTACGAGTGCGGTGTAGAGGCATGAAGACGTTTTTCTCTTCATACGCTGTTAATACTTCCCCTGCATAAAGCTTGAGGAATAAGGAACGATCATCACCTGTCGCATTGACTTGGCCTAATCGTGATGTTGTTTGGTCTGTTGGAAATGCCATGTTATTTGTACCTATTAAAAAAAGTAATTTAAGTTTTTGAGATTGTTTACTCAGCTACGTTTTACTTCTTTTCCCTAAAAATTATCTTCCGCAGAAGGTAGATAGATACTAAGATTTAAGTTGTCGCTTTTTAACGAAAAAAACCCCCTTTCGGGGGCTTGAATACTGCGGAGACAGTTCTACAGTACGTTGCTTCTTGATAATTTAGAGGCTACGGACTGTCGATATGCAGAGTCTGTGCTGTACCTTGGGTCACGCATTGCTGCGGTGAGTTGGGCGGCAGAATCAAAGACCCCACCTGAAACGGTATTAGTCTCGCCCATGACAAGTGTTGGTTCACTTCCGTTTTCAGAACGGTATCTAGCGTTTAGACCTTGAATTGCAAGGTTTGCTGTCTCTTGATTACCACTATTTACTGCGTCATTAAACGCATCTATAGAAGCGTCAGGTAGGTTTTCTGAGGCCCATGTAGTCATATCAGTATATGATTGTTCGCCACCTACTTGGCTATAAGCTTGCTGTTGCATCTGGCCTGCTACTGCATTTTGGCCTTCAATAAATTGATCGACCATTGTACGAGGTATACCTGCTGCCAAAAGTTTTCCATAGGAATCTTCAGTAAGACCTCCTTGCTCCATGAACTCGCTAGACAAGGCATCAAAATCTACACCTCTTTCTTCTAGTTCATCTGCAATTTCATCTAAACTGTTTTCTTCTGGTTGTTTTACTTCATCTTGTGAGCCTATTTTTTGCTCTAAAGAAGCATAGGCTTGAGCCATATCTTCAGCAGTTTTAAACTTTTCTGGGAGCCATTCGGGTCGGTCAGATACACTAGGGTTTTCAATCCCTTCAGCTTTTTTAATCATTGCCTCTGTGTGCTGACTGTCCTCCACGGGTTGCTCGTATGTGTTTACTTCATCTACCATTATCTGTCTCCGAGTTGGGTAGTTTTTATTCCTGCGGCTGTTCTTGCTGTTTCATTAGCCCTTGTACTGCGGGGCCAGTAGCTTTTTCAGCCATTGATGCCATCATTTGTTGCTGTTGTTGCTGTTGCATCTGCTGCTCTTGTGCTTGAGCCTCTTCTTGCTTTTGTTCAGCCGACTTAATTAAACCGCTTGTGTCGATACCTAAAGATGCCCCTAGCCGATCAATATAGTCGTCAATGTTAAGCTCTTTTTGTAAGATTTCTGGCCCAAGTGGTTGCAGCATTTGTAATAACTGTGAAAGTTTATTTAAGTCTTGTCCTCGGCCTAAAGCTTCCATACCTGTAACGATTTGGGGCTTAAGGGTATCCTTCGGAAACTTAGGCATTTTGCCTGACTTCTCCATACGGGAAAGTAATAACTTGACCATCGGATACTGGAACTCTTGTGACAAGATTGAGTAAACGCCACCTAAAGCTGACTCCAATTCTTGAGCCATATAGCGCACTTCTTCTGCTGTCACCCGTTCAGCTTTACGCTGTACTGCCGAGTTCATTAAGAAAGAAAATGCAAGTCGTTCAGTAATCTCTCTTGCTGTGTCTTGAGCAACACGGAAATCATTGAACTTTTCTAACTGCAACACAGACACATCGTTAGCGTCACCAGTTGCGATACCACCATTGGGTGTCTGCGCGAGTACCTTCTGTTTCGTGGAGCCATTCGGCCTCACCAAGAAGAGAACTTTTGCTGCTGCTGCTGCGCCTTGGACGATAGCTTTAGTCAAAGTTTCTAGTGAGCTTAAGTCACCGATAAACTCTTCAACGTAACCACGACCGTATGATTCCCCATCTATGCGAACCATTCGTAACGCCATAAAAGGTGACTGATCGAGTGGGAATGAGCCGTTAGAGGAAGGTATTATTTTACCTTCTACTTCTTGGTGTATTTCCCATTTTTTATTAACACGGTTTACACAAGTGTAGAGGTCAACAGATTTTAGTTGAGACTCTTCATTGGGTTTTGTTAGTAACTCCCTCACAGCTTCAGGAAGCATAAGGGGGCTTACAGTCTCCTTGGTAATGATTTTTAACACATTACCCATAGCGTCACGCTGACACACATACCTATCAAGCCTGAATACCCGAACACCACCATCTTTAGGCATGTGAACTAACACATTACCTGCTGTTATAAGTTGCTTAAGAGCTTCAAATACTGGCACTCTCACTGCGGTAGCCTCTAC
>Ga0208032_1000891_pt1 | contig 13949 bp, 15 predicted proteins | sample MalvirAntarct_66_FD_184254 | JGI IMG/M metagenome (GOLD analysis project Ga0208032, IMG submission 184254) | Marine viral communities from the Global Malaspina Expedition - Malaspina viral metaG Antarct_66 (SPAdes) (version 2) | ecosystem: Environmental > Aquatic > Marine > Oceanic | place: West... | reverse complement strand
CCCCATATCAGCACCAGCTTCGAGTGCTCCTGTAGGTGAGTCAAACGTAGATAGGATTATAAGAGAGAATCAATTGGGTCCTCAAGCTCAAGTAACTATGGGCAACAATAAAATTGTAGACTTACAGACTTTATTTGCTGACTATGACAGTCTTACTAAAGAAGATATTCTAGATAACCCTCAGTTTATGGAGGTTGTTCGTAGCAGCATGGAGGCTCGTAGGCAAGACTCAAAAATTATGGGTAGCACAGCTTACAAAGTTGCATCTACAATTAGTTTTGGAGATACTGGTGGAGAAGGTTTGTTTGGACCTCGTAATTATAGAAAGATGTCTGATGAAGACGTCTTTGAAATCTGGCAGAACTATCAACGTTCATTTGCTGGAGGACAAACAGTAACTACAGCTAATGAACTTGTATATGGTATGTCTGCTGACGAAGATACCCGTAGAAAACTAGGGGCAGGTTACTACCTGTTCGATAAAATGGACAATGCATTTACTGGTGAAGGTTCGTTAGCTGAGATGGCAGATGCCATATGGGACTATGGAAAAGCTGGTATCTTTGACCCTGCGACCATCCTATCCTTTGGCATAGGTAAAATATTTACATTCGGTGCTACAAAAGCAAGTAGTGCAGCAGCACGTTCTCTGCTCATCAAAGGTTATCAGCAATACATTAAGAATGGATTGACTAAGACAGCTGCAAGAAGGGCTGTACTTAATGTTGTAACTAAATCAGCACCTATAACTACTGCTGATGCTATGATTAATATGGGTGCTGATATAGCTTATCAGTCACAACTAATTGGTACTGGTGCTCAAGAAGAATACAGTAAAGCACAGACAGCATTTGCTGCGGCAGGTGCAATGTTTATCCCTGCTGCTATTGCAGGTAGTTCAGGATTTGGTGCGTTTCGTCAGTCAAAGGCAATGGAGAGAACTTTTATCGGCCACAAGAGAATGGACAATGACGTATTTAAATTAGGTGCAGAAGAAGCTAAGAAATTATTAGACGCTAGAGTTGATAAAGAAGTTATTAAGAAGCAAGTACTTGAAAATTTTGATGCTAAGAACAAAGACCTTTTAAACTGGGAAGATCTAAAGATAGTAGCAAAAGAAGGTATCTCAAAACGTAAAGAAAAAGTAACAGACATAGTTCTTACTGATGCTTTCTACAAAAGATTTTTCTTTGGTGATCCAGAGAACATGCAAAAAGGTTTTTGGGAAGGTCTCAGAGATTCTGGATTTGTTATACATAAATCAATGCTTGAAGACAACACAGTAACAGGTGTGTATGGTGAGGCGATTAAAGATTATCTCTCAGACGAAGCTGCTAAAAAAGCAATGAAGAATTTTGAAGATGCTTCAGGGGAGAAATTAGGTATTGCCTATACAGCTGAGGCACTAGGAGATCACTGGATTAACAGGACTAGTACTGCGGGTAGTATCTTATGGACACCTTCTCAGTTGTCTCGCCTAGATTCTTTTAGTAACACAGGGTTACTTGATACTGTTGGTAAAAAACTTTCATCTGCAATAGGTAAAGATGGAAAGAACTTAGGCCCTAAGGCTAAGGAAGTACTGGAAGCTTTTGGATCTAGTAAGGGTGCAAAAGATGACCCTCAGTTTCAAGCTTTTGGCTTATCTATCTATAAGCGTTTGCTTACATCTCACCTGTCTACTTCAGGTGCAAACCTAAAAGGTTTTGGTCAACTTGTATCATTAAACACAGCAGCAGATTTCTTTACGGCAGCTGCTAACTTAGGTCAAGCTGGATGGTCCAAGGTCATTCAAGGTGATGCTGATAAAGCGGTTATGTATTATAACAGGGCTTGGGGTTCAGCTGCAGGTGCAATACGCAGGGGTGCCTCTGTCTTATCTCCTGAGTTAGAATATAACTATGCAGTTAAAATACTTGAAGAGTTTCCAGAGACAGGTAACAAACTCTTTCGTGACATAGCAGGTGACGGTGGTGTAAATGATAGCCTCGGTCATTTTAATATGGATGCAAAAGGTAAATTAGATTCTAAAGGAAAGCTAGTAAATCCTAAGGCAACCTTAGATCCTACGGGAGCAAAGTATATTGTAGCTAAAGGTGCTGATGCAATTACAAAAGGTGCTCAGACCGTTAGCTTAGTTCGTCTTCAAGATGAAGTAACAAAAACTTGGGCCTTTGGCAACAATGTTAATCAAGCTATCATGAGAGAGTACGGAGTTTCACCTGAGAAATTCTTTGCCAGAAGAGATGTCACCCTTGAGATGGTTACAGACAGATTTAAAACTAACGTACTAGAAAAATCTACATTTAGAACTTTACGTGAGACTGCATCTGTAAACTGGTCAACTCTACCTGTAAATAATTCTTTCAGAACAGCTGCAAGTTGGATTGAAACTCTCACAAACAGAACACCATTGGGGTATATTGCTCCGTTCGGAAGTTTCTTTAATACTACAATAGCCACTATGGCAGACCTAACAGGTGTTAATGCTTTTAGATTTTTAATATATAAACGTATTCTTAAAAAAGACTTAGACTTTATGACTCAAGAAGGTGCGGAATCTTTTGGGAAGATGGCAGCGGGATGGACTGCAATAGGTATTGGTATGCATGGCGCTAATGGTGCATACGAAAGGATACAAGAGGGTCTGGCCTACAACCAAGACAGGGGGAGTGGTCCTCTGTCAAATGTAATTAATCTTGATGATGGATCTATACAAGATCGTAAGTATGATTGGCCTTATTCTACTATACGATTGCTTAGTCAGATACTTGCACATGGCACAATGGAGTATCACTTTTTGTCATCAGAAGAAAAAAATGACACCGCTTTGGTCGATAAAATCTTTAGGGATTTTAAGTTAGAGGAAGTACCCTCAGATTTATGGGATGAACTTCTATCACAGTTAGGTGGGCAGTCGGTACGTGATGTAACAGACCTTGATAGATCTTTGAAAGAGTATGCAATGAATCTTAATGAGGCAAGAAAGGGTAATAAAGATGCTCTTGATGCAGTTACAAATGTAGGTGGGGCAATTGTTGGACCGATCTTACAAAGAGTTGGAAGTGGAGCTTTAAGGCCACTTGACCCACTCAATGTAGTGTATGGTTTATTAACGGATAAGAACATGAACCCTGATTTAAAACAGGGACCAGAGAAATTTAACAACAGTTTAAAATATGTAAATAATTTCTTTACTGGTCTAGCGGGGATGTCCTCTGAACTTCCAACTAAAGCTTCACCAACTAGGGGTAACAATAAAAATACAGATCAGGGTAAACAATTGCTTGGTGTTCGTACTGTATCCGAACCAACCAGTATAGATAGTATGTTCAATGCTGCTGGTATGTCCAGCTGGAAATCTGTTAATGTTCAGACGTCTAGCCCAGAAGTAAAGAACTACATGAATAGAATCCTAGCACCCTTCTTAGAGGCAGCGGCTCGTGAGTACCTGATTAAGAACCCTGATTTTTATACTAAATCTCAAGCAGATAAAGAATTAATTATTGCTGCAACTATCAAAAAAGCAAAAGCAAAAGTTGACTATCTTATGAAAAACAGCCCAATACCTAAAAGTCTAGAGGCGGTAAGGGTGATTGCAAAAGCAGATAAAGATAAAGTAAAAAAAGTTATGGATTATCTTGGTATAGAAGGGACCCTCTCAGATATACTTAAACAAGAAGACCCCTTCCAAACTTTACAGAGGATACAAACTATATTAGATAGTTACGATGACATATGGCATGGAGATCTTAACCTAGACTAGTCATCATCATCCATTATGTCTGCCCAGTTGTAGGCTTCTCTCTTAACCTCTTCGACATGACCAAGACCCCTGCCACTTGCAAGTAATCCAGCTAAGGCTTGTCCAGCTAGATACCTGCGAGAGGTCAGGGGTTTTTCTTTGGGTCGATTCTTTTTTACATAAGCCTTAGCCTCTTCTTCAAGAGGAGGTAAGTCATTCTTAGATCTCTTGGTTGGTCTGCCCATAGGTTACCCTTACTTATGTTTCTCTGCCAAAGCTTCGTTCATCTTCTCTAAGTACCATGCAGCTTTCTTCATGTCTTCTGCAGGCTTCTGCTTGTATCGGTAGCGGTGTTGGTACTTAATCATGTTGCCGTGACAGTAAGCAATGAACCCATCTAAGCCTACTACTTGCTTGATGTAATCAATACATTCTACCCCACCCATATTGTAGTGAGCAGGTCGATTTACTGCGTCATATTTTTCAGCCAAGGCATAGTTTGTATCTTCTATATCTTTTTTGAGGCCAGCTAAATAAGTTTCTTTCATCATGTAATCACCAACTCAGCTGATGTATAGGGGATGTGAAAGAATAGCTCACCTTTCTGTATGTATCTACCCTTAGCTTCAGCCAAGCTCTCTTTAGTAAGTAGGTTATCCTTGATACGCCAAGCTTGCTTCATGTCTTCACGGAATACATAGAAATTTAACACTCCATTAGTACCCTCATACTTGTCCAGTAACCTTTGCTTACGTTCAGGGATACGTATCTCTTCCCAATGTGGAGGCCAGTCTTCTTTCCAGGCTACCTTTACCTCAGCCTCATTGAAGTATGTATAGCCCTCCTTCTGGGATACAACGTCTACAAAGTAGTTCTCTTCGGTATTAACAATGGTGTGGCCCTTAGTCTCTAGCAACTCTACTAATGTATCCTTAGCCTTCTTGTCGTAAGCTTGATACAATGCACGGTTAAAACTTTTACGTACTGGTTTCATCGAAATATTCCTTCAGGTCTCTGTAGCCCCCAACATGGGTTCCATCTGGTTTAAATATTTGTGGTACTGTAGTATACCCTGCCTTCTTAGCTATAGTCAATACCCACTTACTAGAAGGCTCTTGAACAGAGTAGGTAGTGTAAGATTGTCCTTTAGCTTCAAGCAAAGCCTTGGCGCTATCACAAAAGTTACACTGGCTTCTTACAATGATAGTCCACATCTTAATATCCTTTGCTTGTTGGTCCACCCCGCAGGACTCGAACCTGCAACCTAGTCATTAGAAGTGACTTGCTCTATCCAGTTGAGCTAGGGGTGGTTGAGTAGCAGTTTTAACACATGCTTAGGTGTACATCCTATACTAGGTCTACAATCTCACAGCTGTCACCAGAACATGCTAGTGTCTGACTACCTGCAGTGTTGTCTTCCTTCTCATATTCAGACAGCTTAGTCCAGTCAATAGCCTTAGGCATACAAGACAGAAGGGTTTTGTAATCTGTCTTACTACAGTCTTGATAGGGTGCCTGTTGGTATGTGTGTTCATTGAAGGGTAGGAAAGATACACCAGACATCTCATCGAAGTGTTTGTAAACAAAAGCTCCTACTTCAAACCATTCGTCATTTTTAACATTTATAGTTACGGATGGCTTATGCTCACACCATGATCGTTGATAGGCTAACCACATCTCTAGCTGTTCAATGGCAGACATATCAGCAGTAACTATTGCACCATCTGGAGCTTTCATAGGAAAGCTGAACACAGTAGTCTGGTCAGGCTTCATTACATCTGGCTGGTTAGGTATCTTCTGGTCCTTCATAAACTGTGTCAGTGGGTCTTTGTTATCACCACGAACAGTGCGAATATAATAGGGTGAGTGACGAGCATGTATCCCGCTGCTTGAATTAACCAGTTGTGAAACCGTGCCTGAAGGTTTAACACAGCTGATAGCAGTAGCGACAGGGATACCAAGGCGTTCAGCCCACTCAGCGTTAGTAATAACAGCAATAGACTTAAGGTGCTCAAGTGTTTTCTCCAAGCCAGTATTCTTTGTAGTCATCAGGGTATTATCCATGATGCCTGTCATAGATACACCTAGTAAGCGTTCCTCCTCTGTGTTCTTCTGCCATATCTTACGTAGGTAAGGGAACTTAGTGAACGAGGATTGAATAGTACCAAGTATGGTAGCCATACGAACCTTCTTCTCTAGGTCACCGATGTTATCTGTTGCACGTACAACTACCTCTGTTAGATTACAAAACTGCATCGGCCGCAAAATTATCTCCGAACATGGATTAGTTCCGAACTCATACGTTGCATCACGGCGTCCATTCTTAGCAGCCTGTACCTTAGATGCCTGACGGTTGAAGATACCACGCTCACCTGAGCCTGACTCAACCAATGCCATCCACTCACGCATGAATGATAAGCTATCGGGCTTCTCTGTAAAGGCCACAGAGTTGTTAGCTAAAGCACGTTGTGGATTGTTCTCCCACCATGCACCTGACTTAGCGTGACGCATACGATCATCTGATAGATTACTCAAGGATATCATAGCACTACGACGAACACCGCCGACCACTACTACTTCACCAATCTTACACATGATGTCGTGACACTCAAGGGATGATAGCCTGCGTCCTTGTGCATCCTTGAAGGTACGGATAGTAAAATTAAATAGGTCAACAAGAGGCGCTGGGCCTGATGCACGTCCACCAAAGGTCTTAAGCTTGGCACCAGAAGGTCGAACACGAGAGACATCCCACTTAGGAATCTCACCGCTGTACAGGAGTGCAATCAATTGACGTAGGGACTTAGCCCATCCTTCTTTGCTATCCTTAACAACAATAGATGTCTCACTATCAAACAACTCAGGTATCTCTGGAAGCTTACTTACTGATTGACGTTCCACTGAGAACCCAACACCTGTACCACATAGCAAGATAAACATAGCCTCATCAAAAGCTTTCATGTCATCTACTGGTAAGTATGAACAGTTGTACCCAGCTGTATTGTCTCGTGCCATAGCTGGCCCAGCTGTCATCAAGGCTCTCATACTAGGCATAACATCTAACGATAGGATAGCTTGCTCAATCTCTCTGGTGTATGAACTGCTGCCTGCATTAGGAGTTACTATGTGTTCCATGTATCTCGCTACTGTCTCGCCCCAAGTCTCACGCCTTCCCTCTTTGTCTAGCCAACGTGCATAACGTGACTTGTGTATGAAGGCTTGATAGTCTGTTGGTAGATAGTTATTCATCTGTCGTCCCCATTTCCTTTTAGTTTTCCTCTAGACTGTCGGCTCTCTAATTTTTTTATGTTCTCCTCAATGACTTCACGTAGATCAGACCCATGGTAATTAGCTAGGGCAGTAACATAAAACATTACATCCCCTAGTTCCTTGATGATATCTTTGTTACTGAACTTAGACTTGTCTCTAATAAGCTTCTTAACTTTCTCAGCTACTTCCCCAGCCTCACCAACAAGACCTAGTGTATTCTCTACAAGACGTTCACTACGTGAGGTTAAGATCTTAGTCTCAACCCAATTGCTATATGCCTTGAGCGGATCTTTGTCTGCATCAATTGCATCAAAGTAACCCATGCTTCTCAGATCAGAAATATTTATCACAGTTTTAATTCTGACTGAGCATCATCGACCAAGGCCAAAGATTTTTTTAACTCATTTGTTTTTAACTGCTGAATAGTTCTAACACTTTGAAGTGTATGATTAAGAATTGACATGGTATTCATACCAAGGGTTAGAGTATTTGCAATGTTGTTTTGATCTTCACTAAAGTTATCAGTGTCATAATCTTTATCATCAATAGTTATTTTAGTCATCTTGTTTTACCTCACAGTCAATTACTTTTATGTCGTCTATATCGTATAGGCAATCTTGAATCACCTCACCTACGACAGCAAGATTATAGTTGCGATCAACCTCTAAGAAGTTTGCTTTGGGGTCAACCTTGATGGTTAAGTTGAGTTCAAATTGCACAGTGAAAGTCCTTAGTTATATTTAAGGAGGGGATATAGTCAAGCATCATTTTCCTCCGAGTTTATAATTAAAGGTTCGATGTTTGTTTCAAAATAAATCTTCCATTCATAAGCATCTTCATACGCCTCAAAATAAAAGTCAGCATCAAATAGTTCACCGTCCTCTTCAGCCTTACAGAGCATACTATACTTAGTACCTTTAGGCCACTCATAACTATATGGGCATTCATCTTTATGAACAGGCCCTTCTAGTATATCCCAAATCTTTACTGTCATTTTTTCCAGTTCCTTAGTAGTTCCATGTAATGTTCCATGCCTACCATGATAATCCAGGGTTGTCTATCAGATCTGTAAAAAACTACTGGCTCACCTTTGCCATGCTTACCTGCTTGATCGAGGTAATCATACGCAGTTTTCATACCAGCCTTACGTCTTTTAACTTCAATGCTAATAGGCATTGTCTTCCTAGCAGCTGGCGATAGCTGGATGTCTTCTCCACCATCGCCCATAGTTGTGCTTTTGATGTCATCATTCTCAAACTCAGGGAATGTCTCTAGTAGTTTATCCCTGACCTCTTGCTGACCACCCCTACCCTTAGCTTTAGCTGCTCTAGTCATATCTATTTACAGCCATGGTGGTTTCTCCATAAGAGTGTAGTCACCCCAACCTGTGCCATAGTCTACATCCTTCTCTGCTCTAGCAATGACAGCCAGAGTTTTATGAAGTTGGATGTTAGCCCAAGCCATAACCTCTGGACCCATCAGATGTAGATGCGACAAGAAAGGTGCTGCCTTCTCACAGGCAATGAATGCAAAATCTTTTACGTCATAGCCTGCAAGCTTACAGGTATAAACATAATGAGCACCTTGGATAAAGTATCCATACTTCACACACTCACTTAGAAAACCTTTAGGGCTGGCATCTTGTGTAGTCTTTACATCGTACACAGTATTGTTAGCCTCAATCATTAAGTCAGGTCTTGTCTTTAACGTAAGCCCTGACACTGGATCTTCTACAAAGATACTAATTTCATTCACCCTATCAGGATGATTCAAAGCATCAGCACATACAGGATTGTTTAGCGCACCCCTAGTAATACAATTGGCTACATTAAACTCTACCTCAGTCAGAAGAACTTGATCTTCAGTTAGGTTTTCTTTCATAGTCTTGAAGGCAGCACTAGCTTTAGTCTTAGGCCCCTTGACTACTAGGTTCTTTTCTTTCTCTAACAAATTTGCATGGACAGCATTACCCATTGCAAATGCTGCTGATTGAGAAATCTTTTGTCCTTTCCAGTGAGCCAGTGACTTTTTATACACCGCCTTTACAGCACTTGAAGATATACCATCTACTGAATGGTACTCTTCGTTAGACATATTCTCTATCTTTTTCATTACGACTCCTAAATAAAATGTGGGGTAAGCGAAAAGGAAATAAACACTTACCCCACTAGTTGGGCTAGAACAGTATGTCGTCCTCAGCCACAGGGTGTGGAACAGATTTACCATTAGCCTCAGTTACAGCTGGAGGAGTCTCAGCTGTGTCAGGAACATATTCGAGATGTTCAATGACCTTAACCTTATCTAAACGTGTTCCAACAATGTTTGCCTTACGTGTATCGTAGACAGACAATGTTACTTCTACTGTTGAACCATTGCCAATAGTACCATCATCGGCATAGGTCCAAGGTGTACCATCATCCTTAAGGACAATGGGTGCGCCACTGTTACGTGGCTGACCACCATCAAACTTCCGTACAAACCTAACCGTATGACCACGGCCTTCTGGGTCAGGCTTGCCTCTCTTAATAGAGCGAGAAGCTTTAAGCTTCGCCATGTTATCTTCATCTAACACTAAGTCAATTGTACAGGCTCCATTGCAAGATTCATAGACTCCATCATAACCTTGCATGTCTCTATTATCTTCAAAGACTTTAGCCCATTCACCAATGCCTGTTAGTTTTACTATACGTGTAGCCATAAGGCCCTCCTATGTTAATGTATTTCACTGTACGTTGTACCGTACTGCACGTCAATACCTAAATCAACATTTAATTTAAGTTCTTGATTCACCTTTGCAATCGCCCATTGTAGGATAGACGAATGTTCTTGTTCGTTACCTACCTTAACTTGATTGATTGTCTCGTCGTGAAACTGCCCAAGGATATTGGGACGCTTCGTCCTGTAGTATGCAACCCACTTGTCAAAGCAGTAAGCACCTGTTGATTGATTGATAGTAGAGAATACATCCTTCTCGTATCGAAGACTGTGCCAGAACTTACTGACTGGGTTTTGTACCCACATCTCACCATCAATCTTTCGTATCAACTGAGACTCAGAGAAAGCTTTGACAGACCAGTTGCGTTTCCAATACGCAGCAAGCAGTGAAGCTGCCTGAGGTATTGGCATTCCTGTAGTACGTGATAGCTTGGCTGGACCTACACCATAGGTAGCAGAGTAGTTCACCACCTTGTAGTTCTTACGCAAAGACTTTAGAGAAACTTCTCCAGAGTTATGCTTATTTATCTGAGCTTGAGTTACAGCGCCAGCATGTTTGGCGAGGTCAAGGTGAGGATCGAATCCCTCCCTAGCCATCTCCTCTACATAGTCTGGATCATAAGGCTTCATGTAGTGGCGCTTAGTAGTATCCTCTAGGGATGTCATGTCTGCTCCACACAATACATAACCTTCATCTGCAATCAAACATGCACGTACTTCTTTACCCCAAGGCTTATCAACCCCAGGTAGGTTAACCAAAGGCTTTCTGTGTTTGAATCGTAGTGTGTTAGTCAAGCCTTTGATTCCAGCCTTGACGTACCCATCACGTTCACAGTCAATGAACCCTTGGAATATAGAGAGCCTATGCTGAATGATAGTAAGGCCATCAAGAACACCCACTGATGGATGCTTATCAATGAGAAGCTTAACTGAGTCAGTAAGCTCCCCTTCGTTACGAACCTGAGGTATGGTCCTTTCGTTACCCTCATCGTCCTTCTCATACTTGTGTGTGCATGGCACCCAACCCAATGAGAACAACCAATCCTTAACCTGTGGAGAAGACTTAGGGTTAGGTTCTTTCCAACCCTTCAAGGTAATGATGTCTTCGTCATGATGATTAGGCAGATTATTTTCAGCAAGTAAAGAGAACCACCGTTCACCATGTGATGAGGGTGATCCATCTTGCTTGAAACAAACCTTTGGCTTACGCTTCACAGCGTTAACCCTTTGCTTAGGCATCACAGATGTAAGCTCTGTTATCTTATCTTCCTGTTGGTAGACTAATGTATTGATACTAGTCTTGGCTAACTGTTTATCAAGACGCCAACCAACTTGCTCTGCCGAAGCAGCACAAGACATTTTGAATTGTAAGTACCGAAAGAATTTATCCAGTAGCTTATCGTCCTTGTAGATAAACTTAAAGCGATGCAGAAGGTTCTGCCATAGCTCCCAATTAATCTTAACGTCTTCTTCACAGCGGTGTATATACACTTGTATATCTTGTTCGGACCAGTCAGTTACGACAGGCTTAGGTATGCCGAACTCCTCCCCGAAACTATCAAGTCCATGCTTGGATCTATTGTAGTTAAGAACCCAAGACATAGACAAGGTATCAAACAGTCTGGCCTTAATCTGTATGCCAAGTAACTTCTCAAGCAGTGGTACATCATAGGCCACAATGTTGTGACCAATCAAACCACGTTGAGATAAGATAAGCTTACGCATATCATCATAGTCAACAAGACTTACAGGCTTAGAGCCATCGGCAGTATAGGATAGGCAATGTATTTTAGTAGCATCTTCCAAGAGGTTGTCTGCTTCTACATCGAATACTATCATGCTGCCATCTCACTCCCTGCATAAGGTGCATCTTCAGAAAGGATCGTAGTGTCTGGATCGTAGTACACTGAACCTGCATTGCCTAACTTAGCGAATGGCCTGTTCTTGTCAACTATAAAGTTTGTAGTGTTCTGAAGTATCTCATCCTCAGTATCAACATCACGCTCAAGCTTGATGCATATGATAGCCTCTTCCTCAAGGGAAGCTGCATACTTTGTACGTCCATCGTCATTGACCTGTGAGATAAACACAACACCAATGTTCAACTCCTTAGCAAGCTGTGCCATGCGTGAACCTAGTGTAGTCAACGTGCTAGTGGCACCATCAACACCTGAGCTAGACAAGTAAGCAAGACGTTGTACGTGGTCAATGAAGATGAAGCCAGCACCATACACTGTAGCTGCAAGACGTACATAGTCTAACAACTTGAGTGGATCATCATGTGACATCATCTCAAAGATGATAGTACGTTCAGCCTTGGTAGCTTCCTTAGCTGCCTTGATTACCTCTCCCTCTGATACATTGTTTTCTCTGGCATCATCCTTAGTCCTGACGTTGACACCTAAGTGATACGTTGCCATTGAACGATAGGTAGTGGACTTCATCTCCTCCATGTGAAGCATAGCAACACGGCTCTCTTCATCACGCAGTAGACCTGTCTCGAAGTATCGTATCACCTCTGTCTTACCAGTACCACGAGGTGCCTTGATGAATGTAAGCCCACCCTTGACCATGCCCCTGATCTTCTCGTCAAGTCCAGCATGACCTGTAGGTACATACTCATATGGATTCTCATTAAGGATTGCATCCTCAACATCCTGATCCGAACAGAAGAAGTTTTCTGGTGAGTATCGTTGTGGCTTACGTGCTGCCCACATCAGATCATTGCCATCACCAGCCTGAAGGAAGTCGTTGGCATCCTTGTACTTAGACATGGGTACATACCAGAACTTATCAGGAAAGGCTGAGTACAGTTTGTCAGCTGCCCTACGTCCAGCCTCATCTAACTCACCAGCGTAGACAATCTCTTTGAATGACGACAGGTAAGGGTGATTGTGTTTGATAAACTTCTCACCGATAGATGCGCTGGGCAATGACTTAACTGGATAAGTCTTACCTAGTATCTGATACAGGGATGCAGCATCAAACTCACCCTCAGTAAGATAGATACGATTACTTGTACCAGCATTGAACTCTGGACCAAAGAGATGGTTCATACCCATACCCCTGTCCTTAGTCCAAGACTTAGACTTGTCAGATACTAGCCTGTACTTGACTGTGTGTGGGTACTTATAGGCATAGCGCACTGGCTCACCATTAGCACCTGTCTGTAATTGAATGCTGTACATCTCACAAACATCAGCATCAATAGATCTGATACCTTGGTATGTACCACCCGTTACGGGTATCTCCATAGGCTTCTTCCTTTCCTTTAATGGGTACTCTTGCTTAACCCATTCGTATGTTTCGGACATGCCCTTGGATGGGTATGCCCTGCTGCAAGAATGACATTGACCAAAGCCATCGTCATTCCAATTGAATGCATCGCTTGATCCGCAGTCAGTAAATGGACAAGCTAGGTGTGGGTTATCCCCTGTAGCCATCTGCCTTATCTCCTTTCTTTTTGTTTGTCAAATAGTATGAGCCTTCTGGTGACCTATAGCCTGCCAACAGGTCATACCATTGTTGATGACTCATGTATATTAAATTGTATGATTCAGTTATAGGTTCATACTGACGTATGTATACTACTCCACCATCAGTATAGATCATCTCAACATCTTCATGCAACTCTGATTGATCTAGTGTTGTAACCACAGAGGCATCGGATTCAAATTCTACTGTATACATTAATCATATCCTTTCGTTAAAGCTTCCCAAGATATTGGAAACAAATCCTTCATGGCAGTGCTGATTTGATCTGCCACTTGCCTTGTCTCCTCTTGAGTATCATCCTTGCACCTTAAGATACACATATCAGAGAAGGCGTCAAGGCTACCTGACCAGTACCACTCAGTCATGGTAGACTGAGGTAGTACCATACGTGCTTGCTCAGGTGCTACCCCTGCTTTAATAAAGTCTTTATAAATAGCTAGACACGACTCATTTATAACAGAATCATAGCCATCACTTATTTCCATCGTCTCTTTAAGGTGATCGGGTAGAGATATATCTGCACCTTGAACAAGAAACTCTTTAATACTTTCATTAGAAGACCCTTGTTTCTTATCCTCACTGCGTAAACGCCATGCATCAGGTACATAGAACTCAGGCTTATCATCCACATACCTACGGCTTATCTCATTCCAACGTAGGAACTTATGCTTGACTAGCTGTCGTGCCACAAACACAGGTGCCTTGATGTGGAAGGATGCAAAGG
>Ga0208032_1000886_pt1 | contig 13979 bp, 10 predicted proteins | sample MalvirAntarct_66_FD_184254 | JGI IMG/M metagenome (GOLD analysis project Ga0208032, IMG submission 184254) | Marine viral communities from the Global Malaspina Expedition - Malaspina viral metaG Antarct_66 (SPAdes) (version 2) | ecosystem: Environmental > Aquatic > Marine > Oceanic | place: West... | reverse complement strand
AAACTCAGGTTACTAATTAATGGTGGGTTTCGGCCCACCTTTTAAATTTAACGTGTTAAGAGTGATTATGAAAAAAATTATTTACTGGTCAGCGACTGTTGCAGTTGCTGGATTTTTATTCGGTTTTGATACCGCGGTTATATCCGGTGCTGATAAACCTATTCAAGCATTATGGAATACGAGTTCGTTATTTCATGGTCTTTTTATTATGTCTTCGGCTTTATGGGGAACACTACTTGGTGCCTTAACCGGTAATTACCCATGCGATAAGTGGGGAAGAAAACCGACATTGATTTTAGTCGGAGTGTTATTTTTTATTTCGGCACTTGGCTCTGCCATGGCTCCTGAAGTTTACAGCTTTGCTTTATTGCGATTTATTGGCGGTGTGGGAGTGGGGATTTCTTCAATTGTTGTACCTGCCTATATTTCTGAGATTGCTCCAGCTAAGTTCCGTGGCCGTTTGGTTGCGCTTTATCAGTTCCAAATTGTATTTGGTATCTTAGTCGCGTTTGTTTCTAATTTTTTAATTGCAGGTACATCCTCAATTGATTGGCGTTTAATGTTAGGTGTGGAGGCAATACCTGCCTTAGCTTATTTGTTAATGATCATTAAGGCACCTGAAAGCCCACGTTGGTTAGTGCAAAAGAAAAATCAGAGAACCAAAGCGCGTTCCATTTTAGTTACCTTAGGTGAAGAAGATCCAGACCAAGTATTAAATGAAATTGAGCGCGACAAGTTACACAACAGTCAATCAAAGCTATTTGGTGGTAGTTACAATAAGGCCATATTATTTGCATTTTTATTTGCCGCATTTAATCAATTATCTGGCATTAACTTTATTATTTATTATGCCCCGCGTGTATTTGAACTTGCTGGTTTAGATGTAAATCAATCATTACTTTCAGGCGCTGGGATCGGTGTGGTTAACTTATGTTTTACCATGCTAGGTTTATCCTTGATTGATAAGTATGGTCGCCGTGCGCTGATGTATATAGGCTCAATTGGCTATGTTATTTCTCTTTCGGTGGTGGCGTGGGCGTTTAGTACGGATTCTGGCGGCTTAACGGTTGTAGCGTTTGTATTTGTGTTTATTGCTGCTCATGCAATAGGCCAAGGTACCGTTATTTGGGTCTTCATTGCAGAAATATTTCCTAATAAAGTACGTTCAAAAGGTCAGTCTTTGGGCTCCGGTACGCATTGGTTTTTTGCCGCAGCAATCACTTTACTTATGCCATTTTTCTTAGAGCGCTTTAGTGCCACTGAAGTATTCACTTTCTTTACGTTAATGATGTTAGGGCAGTTAATTTTTGTTGCGTGGTTTATGCCAGAAACAAAAGGACGGTCTTTAGAAGCAATTTCATTAGATACCAATAATAAGCATGGAGCATTAGATGCGAACCGTTAATTTAGTATTAATTTCATCATTTTTGGCAGCATGTAGTATGACAAACCCAACTGAAAAAACTGCCCTTGAGGGTGTAGATAAACCTAGCAAAGAGGTGTTTCGTCCCGCTTTTCATTTTACCCCTAAAAAGCATTGGATGAATGATCCTAACGGTATGGTTTATTACCAAGGTGAATATCATCTGTTTTACCAGCATAATCCTGATTCATCTGTATGGGGGCCAATGCATTGGGGACATGCAATTAGTAAAGATATGGTTCATTGGCAGCATCAAGACATTAAGCTGTTTCCTGATGAGCACGGTACTATCTTCTCCGGTAGTGCGGTGGTTGATTGGCAAAATAGTAGCGGCTTTGGCACTAAAGAAAATCCACCATTAGTGGCTATATTTACTTATCACGATGATAAAAAGGCTGCACTGGGGGCGATTGATTTTCAAACGCAAGGTATAGCATATAGCACCGATAAAGGCCGTACATGGAAAAAATACGCTAATAATCCGGTATTAAAAAACCCTGGGATCCGCGATTTTCGTGATCCTAAAGTAAGTTGGCATGAGGATACCCAGCAGTGGGTTATGGTATTGGCTCAAGATGATCATATTGGCTTTTACAGCTCAAAAGATTTAAAAACATGGCAATTTGAAAGTAACTTTGGCGCCGATTGGGGAAGTCACGCAGGTGTATGGGAGTGTCCAGACCTTATTCGCGTGCGTATTGAAGGCACAGATGAATATAAATATGTTTTATTAGTGAGTATCAACCCAGGCGCGCCAAATGGCGGCTCTGGTACACAATACTTTGTCGGCGATTTCGACGGTGAAAAATTTGTACTTGATAGTGATTATCAAAAAATGCTTACTGCAACGCCAGCCGTTTTCCCCCAAGGACTTGATTTTTCTAATTTCAAGAGTGGTTTAAAAAATTGGCAAGTATCTGGTGATGCATTCCATATAGTTAATGATCAACCAGCAAATACGATTGCCAGTTCTTTTAAAGGTTCTGATAAGGCAATTGGCACATTAACCTCAACATCATTTGCGATCGATCATGATTTCATTAACTTTAAGATTGCAGGCGGAAAGCATCACAATAGTACCGCAATACAGTTGTTAGTTAATGGCGAGATTGTTAAAACCGCAAGCGGAAATAATACCGGTACTATGACAGAGCGTTCATGGAACGTGAGTCAATTAAAAGGCCAGCAAGCTTATATTAAAGTGGTCGATAATGAACGAGGTGATTGGGGGCATATAAAAATCGCTGATATCGTATTTTCTGATAATGCAGCAAATGAAAGATATGAACCTTCAATATGGTTAGACTACGGCACAGATAATTATGCAGGTGTCACTTTTTCTGATGTCAAAGACGGTAGACACTTATTTATGGGGTGGATGAGTAACTGGCAATACGCAAACCAAGTACCCACTGAAGTATGGCGCAGTGCAATGACGATTCCCAGAGAATTAACCTTATTGCAAACAGCAAGTGGCGTGCGTTTAGCATCTCAGCCTATTAAAGAACTCGATAGTTTATTGAGTAACACACAACAAAAGGCAAGCCTAACTGGCGCAAATAGCTATCAGTTAGATGAGCTTTTTACTGTTGAACCTGGGCAATTTAAGGTGAGCTTTAGTTTATCAAACGCTGAGCAAGTTACTGATATCGTGCTTAGCTCTGATACGGGTGAATACACTAAGCTGCAGCTAAACCCAGCTCAAGGGCAACTTGTACTTGATCGCAGACAATCAGGTTTAAAAGACTTTGAAGATGGTTTTGCATCTTTACAAACAGCCCCATTACAAAAGGGCCTTGAGTATTACGATGTTGAGATATGGGTAGATAAAGCGTCGGTAGAAGTGTTTGTAAATAAAGGGGTTAGCTCTATGACCTCGATTGTTTTTCCAACCTCTCCTTACAATAAAATACAAGTAAGTGCTGAGCAGCCTTTGTCGCTTAGTGACGTTAAGTTAAATAATATAGCAATAGAAAAATAACTTCCAAAATGACTCTATATTATTATAGAGTCATTAATCTTTCTCCAAGGCTATGCGATATATGAGTAGCAACTATCGACTCTTAAGTGTCATTTTGTTTGTTTATTTTATGGCATGGTCTTTTTCTTTTTCATTATTTCCTATTTGGCTTAGTCAAGAAGTAGGCCTCAATAGTGCTAAAGTCGGGATTATCTTTAGTATTAATTCCATCATGGCTTTACTCGTGATGCCTTGCTACGGCATTTTGCAAGATAAACTCGGTTTACAAAAAACACTACTTTACTTCATTGCATTTTTCATCATGTTGATTGGCCCGTTTGTTAGTTATGTATACGCGCCACTACTACAAACGCAGTTTTATCTGGCTGCTATTTTAGGCGGTGCCGTTTTTTCATGTGCATTTTTAGCTGGAGTAGGGACGCTTGAAAGTTATATTGATAAACAAAGTCGCTCGACGAACTTTGAATTTGGTAAAGCTCGAATGTGGGGGTCACTGGGTTGGGCCATGGCAAGCTACTTTGCCGGTTTATCGTTTAATTTATCCCCTAGTTTAAATTATTGGTTATCAAGCATTGCGGCGGTTTGCTTAATAGGTTTTTTAGCCTTTGTTAAGGTCGCACAAAATCAGAGTGAAATAGCGCCTTCTCGAACTTTTACTCCTGTAAAACAGCTTAAAGCCTTTTTTAAAATCGCAGGACTGTGGCGGTTAAGTGTGTTTGTGATCGGTGTTAGTTGTATTTATGCGGTATTTGATCAGCAATTTGCTATTTATTACACCTCTTTTTTTGACACCCCAGAGCAAGGTCGAGAGTTTTTTGGCTATTTAACTTCAGCGCAAGTTATCCTTGAAGCGGTTATTTTGTATTTAGCTGTAAAATGGGTGAATTATTTGGGCGTTAAAAATTCGTTGCTGTTAAGTGGTGTATTGATGGCGATACGAATATATTGCTCGGGGGTTGTTAGTGATCCTATCAGCATTAGTTTATTGAAATTGTTACACGCAATTGAATTACCGCTGATGCTGATTGCGTTATTTAAATATATAAATATGCATTTTGATGCTCGCTATTCAGCGATGATCTATATCATTGGTTTTCAATTTACTACGCAATTGGTGGCGTCAATGTTAGCCGTCGGGGTAGGCGTTGTATATGATCATGTAGGCTTTGCGTTAGCCTACCAGTATTTGGGTTTGGTTATCTGTGTGTTTATCGTATTATCGTTTTTTGCATTAAAAACAGATGTTATTAAAACGAATTGCGAGCAATCAATTTAAACGGTAAGTGGTGGTGAACAATATCAGTGCGCTGCTCTATAAGATACTCCATTGCCCAACGTCCCATCGCATGATGTGGTAGTGCCATGGTGGTTAAATTTGGTTGTAATAATTCTGGAATACTGCCCCAATCATCAAAACTTGCAATACCAATGTCCTTACCAACTACCATTCCTTTATCATGCACAACAAAATAAATTTCCAGCGCCATGGGATCTTGCCCGCATATAATAGCATCAGGTTTAAACTCGTCTATCACTCGCGCCGCAGATTCTCTCGAGGTAGAAATATCACTACCATCGGCTTGACAAAAAATAACCGATTCAATGAGTAAATCATCGAGCGGTAAGCCGTGCTTTTTAAATGAATTTATAACGCCTTGTTTGCGACCTTTGGCAGCAATTATATGCTCATTTAAGTTTAAGAAAGCAATTCGGCGATAGCCTTTACGTATTAATGCATCGGTAATATCTTCACCGGCTTGTTGCTCATCAGGTACTACGCAAGGAAAGTTATTTGAAGCAGGGAAGCAGTTAGCTAAAATAGTTGGGATTTTTTTTAGTTCATCAGCGATTACAACTTGGCGATGATACATTGCTGAATAGATAACGCCCTCTACGCGATACTCTAAAAGGCTTTCGATAGCTCTGTCTATACTCGCTTGGGTTTCGTTAACATTGAGGATCAACAGTTCTTTATTTTTCTGCCAAGCAATTTCTTGGGCACCACGAATAATATCGAAAGTATAAGGAACACTAAGCAGTTCATCAGCAATAATTGCGTAAATGTTTGATTTTTTACGTCGCGTTAAGCTTGCCGCACGATTAGGGCGATAATCTAATTCTTTTATTGCTTTAAGAACCTTCTCGCGGTTAATCTTTTTGACTGTTGGATCATTATTGACCACTCGCGATACTGTCTTGAATGAAACACCTGCGTGGACAGCCACTTGCTTAATTGTAACCATACTAGAATAAGACCCTCTCTGAGTCATTAGAGTATAACAGCTGATTAGATTTTATTTATGTGTTTTTATAATAGTTTTATTACAAATATAAGCAGTAACTATAAATCTTGGCTTACTGTAGCCAAATTTTTTATTGCTAAATCAGATGATTTTTGACCACAAACATCTGGAGAATATACAGCGTTATTGAGTAAGCAAAAAGGTAAACTTACTCAACAGACAAGCTTTAAATTGAAACCTTGGGAATATAGAGTGTATGTTCAGTGATATTAATAAGCTAAGCGAAAATTTTATACATTAAATAGTCACATAATGGTGCTCAAACGAGTGCTAATTATTATAGTTACTCGTTTGAGTGCCAATGTAATGAAGAAAATAAAGGAAAAGAGGTTTGAATTATCTATTACCGAAAATCTATACCTTAATTTTAGGGCAACAAAAACTTAAAAGCCGGCAGAAAAAGAATCCAAGGATCTCACTACTCTGTTTTATCCTTAAATTCGCACAGGTCTTCGATAATACAGGAGCCGCAACGGGGTTTTCTGGCTAAGCAAGTGTACCGTCCGTGAAGAATAAACCAATGATGAACATCCACTTTAAACTCATTCGGCACCACTTTAAGCATATTCAGTTCAACTTGATCGACATTTTTGCCTGGGGCAAATTTAGTCCGGTTTGCTAACCTAAAAATATGCGTGTCAACGGCAATGGTTGGCCAACCAAAAGGTAATTATGCTAGACAGGCGCAAAGGTTTGCATTCGTATTCATGTTAATGGACTGTTTAAAATAATGTCGCTACATCGTATATTCTTTGAACTTAATCGTTTAAGGTGTTCCACAAATGAAAAAACTTACGCTCATATTACTGCTTTTAGGGCTGTGTGCTTGTACTAATATAAGTAAAAAAACTAAGACAACGAATATTTCCTCAAATTATGTTCCGCAAGAATATGTGAAGTTAACGCATCCTCAGTGGAGTAAGAATGCAAGTTTTTATCAAATTAATACGCGACAGTTCACGCCTGAAGGAACATTTGCAGCCGCTGAGCATCAACTACCACGATTAAAAGAACTTGGCGTCGATATTCTTTGGTTAATGCCGATTCATCCGATTGGCGAAGAAAACAGAAAAGGGTCGCTGGGTAGCCCTTATTCAGTAAAAGATTACTACGGTGTTAACCCTGAGTTTGGTACTTTAGATGACTTAAAAAGCTTTGTTAATGCTGCTCACGAATTAGGTATGTACGTTATTTTAGATTGGGTCGCGAATCATAGTGCCTGGGATAATGAATTAAGGCATAAGCACCCAAATTGGTATACAAAAAATTCGCAAGGCAATTTTCAACCTACGCCTTGGTGGGATTGGTCAGACATAATAGACTTTGATTATAACGTACCAGAAATGCGTGAATACATGACTGATGCAATGAAGTATTGGGTCAAAGAAGCGAACATTGATGGTTATCGATGTGATGTAGCAGGTTTTGTTCCTCTAGATTTTTGGGAAAACGTTAGGTCAGAGCTAGACGCGATCAAGCCTGTTTTTATGTTAGCTGAATGGGAGATGCGGGATTTACATGCTAAAGCTTTTGATGCTACTTATGCATGGTCTTGGCAGGAAGCTATTCATGATATTTTAAGTGGTCACGCTGATCTAAATAGGTTGTTTGTATACTATTCATGGAATGAGGGAGCTTACCCAAAAAATAGCTACCGGATGACGTATGTTTCAAATCACGATGCTAATTCGTGGGAAGGTACCGTATTTGAACGTTATGGTAGTGAAGAAAAAGTAGCGACAGCTATTGTATTGTCTATTGTCGGTGAAGGTATGCCATTAATTTATAATGGACTTGAAGCTGGGAATAATAAGCGGCTTGAGTTTTTCGAAAAAGATCCTATTAAATGGAAAGAGCATGAGTTTAAGCCATTGATTCAGAAGCTCTTAGCTTTACAGAAACAAAATAGTGCGTTATGGCATGGCAAGTATGGCGCGAGAATGGAACGTATTTATAATACTAACCCGACTGAAGTGTTTAGTTTTATACGCGAAAATACCAAAGATAAAGTGTTTGTTGTGATTAATTTTTCTGATAAAGAGCAAGATATTCAATTTATGGGGCCACAAACAGCTGGAGTATATACAGAGCTATTTAGCAAACAAAAGGCAACGCTTACTGAAGACACAAGCCTTAAGTTGGCGCCTTGGGAGTATAGAGTTTATGTTCAGTAATAATTAAAGGTTAAGCGGCTATTTAAGGTTTTCAAATTAAGATAATCATGCGAGTAGCACATATTTAAGTTATTCGCATGATCATCAATATATTTCAATTAAAAATTAGCTTACTCAGTCTTATCTTTAAACTCACACAAGTCTTCGATAATACAGGAGCCGCAACGGGGTTTTCTGGCTAAGCAAGTGTACCGTCCGTGAAGAATAAACCAATGATGAACATCCACTTTAAACTCATTCGGCACCACTTTAAGCATATTCAGTTCAACTTGATCGACATTTTTGCCTGGGGCAAATTTAGTCCGGTTTGCTAACCTAAAAATATGCGTGTCAACGGCAATGGTTGGCCAACCAAAAGCGGTATTGAGTACTACATTGGCCGTTTTTCGTCCTACTCCAGGTAAAGCTTCTAACGCTTCTCGATTTTCGGGCACTTCACCAGCATGTAAATCAATCAGCATTTTACAGGCGTTAATCACATTAATAGCTTTGTTATTGTATAAGCCAATGGTTTTAATATATTGCTTGAGCCCGTCAACGCCTAAGTCGTAGATTGCTTGAGGCGTATTGGCAATTGGAAACAGTTTATCAGTGGCTTTATTGACACTGACGTCAGTTGCTTGTGCTGATAATGTGACCGCAACTAAGAGCTCAAATGGGCTGGAAAAATTAAGTTCGGTCTCAGGTTTAGGGTTATTGTCCCTTAATCGGCAGAGAATTTGATGGCGTTTATCTTTATTCATAATAATCGGTCAATTTATCGTTAAGTTAACGGCCGCTGTCGGTTAACAGCGGTTGAGTATTAGTTGACTTTAGTGATCCGAGCCCGCGTAACACCAACTACTTCAGCTTTAGGTTGCATGGCTTTTACTCGGCTGTCGATGACATTTTTAAGGGCGATTAGTAATCCCATGCCAATGAATGCTCCTGGCGGTAACATGGCCAATAAAAATGGTGTGTCTACCTGCCATACATGAATGGTCAAGACACTGGCCCAATCACCTAATAATAGATCTGCACCGTCAAAAAGAGTCCCTTGACCAATGAGTTCACGGCTTGCACCTAACACTACCAATACTGCGGTAAATCCCAAGCCCATCATCAATCCATCGAACGTCGAGTGGGCTAATGAATTACGCGATGCAAATGCTTCTGCGCGACCTATGATGACGCAGTTAGTGACGATCAAGGGTAAGAAAATACCTAATGATAAATATAAATTATAGGCATAAGCGTTAATCAGTAATTGCACACAAGTCACCAGTGCAGCAATGATCATCACAAATACCGGGATTCGAATTTCTTTAGGAACAAAATCGCGCACTAAAGAGACTAAAATATTTGAGCCAACTAATACCAACAAAGTGGCCACACCTAAACCTAACGCGTTAGTAATGGTGGCAGTAACGGCAAGTAGTGGACATAGGCCTAAGAGTTGCACTAACCCTGGATTGTTTTTCCATAGCCCTTGAGCGGCTATTTCACGATAATTACTCATGGCTGGCCTCACAGGCATAATGACTTTGGTACAGTGTTTGACGATGTTGTTCAATAAACGTCATCGCTTTAGTAATGGCTTTAACATAAGCGCGCGGAGTAATGGTTGCACCGGTAAATTGATCAAACTGGCCACCGTCTTTTTTTACTTTCCACATGCTGGTGTTGTCTTTAAATAATTTGCCACTGAAATGGGTCACCCAATCAGATTTACGAAGATCGATTTTATCACCTAACCCAGGAGTCTCTTGATGGGAAAGGGTTCGCACACCTAATATTTCCCCTTGGTTATCAACGCCGATAATCAGTTTTATCTCGCCATTATAGCCATCTGGTGCAATTGCTTCTATTGCGATAGCGACAGGTTGATCACCCTGATAAGCAAGATATGCCGGTAAATCGGCTTCTGTGCCTAATAGTTCTGGCGAGTTAACCAAAATACATTGCTCACTGAGTACATTATCGTGTAACTGGGGCGGAATGATTTGGTTGAGAATCAAGGTTAATTGTTTTTGCTGTTGCAATGAAATCGTGTCGCTGGTTAACGCATGTACTAAGGCTACAAGACCTGTGCAACACAAGGCAAATAGGCCCAGTAAAAGACCATTTTTAATCATCGGGTTAGTAGTTAAAATAGACATAATTAATTTCCTGCTCGATGACCATAACTGCGAGGGCGAACATAATAATCGATAAATGGTGCGCACATATTCGCCAGTAACACTGCAAATGCGACAGCATCAGGATAGCCGCCAAATGTTCTTATTAAGTAAATCAGTAAGCCTATCATGGCGCCAAATATTAGACGACCACGAGTACTCGTTGCCGCAGTCACAGGGTCAGTGGCAATAAAAAATGCCGCCAGCATAGTTCCCCCAGAAAATAAATGCATCGTAGGGCTCACGAAGGTATCAGGGCTGATTAAAAAGCCAATACTGGCACAAACAAATAAGCTCAAAAGAATTGATCCGCTTATGTGCCAGCGGATCACCTTGAGCTTCAGCATGACTATGCCGCCAATGAGATAGGCGAGATTGACCCAAAACCAACCTTCGCCAACAGTGCCAGAAAAGATAGTCTTAGTCATACTTTCTGTTGTCGTCAGGCCCATCGACAGGTCGGTTTTTAGGGTATCTAGTGGCGTGGCCATCGTTGTGCCATCAATCGCAAGATGGAAATAGTCTGCAGCGTAGCCAGTGTTTAATTGAAAGATACTGTAGAACGTATGCAACATATCGGCGCTGTTAAGGGCTAATGTTTGCGGGGCAACCCATGATGTCATTTGCACTGGAAATGAGATTAACAGCAGTACGTATGCAGCCATAGCAGGGTTAAAGACATTATTGCCCAATCCGCCATAGAGCTGCTTGACAATCACAATCGCAAATAATGTCCCGATAACGATCATCCACCAGGGTGCTAAAGGCGGAATTGCAACCGCCAGTAAGCTTGCCGTCACCAATGCGCTATTATCCGCTAAGGTTGCCGTTATATTTTTGTGACGTAACTTTATTACTGCAGCTTCAGCGAGATAAGCTACTGTGATGGCGAGTAATAATTGAACTAAGGTTCCATAGCCAAAATAATAGCTTTGTACAGCAATCCCAGGGATCAGGCATAGCGCAACGCGCTTCATCACTGTATTGGTTTGCGATGTTGAACTGACATGTGGTGATGAGGCAATTTTAAATGCCATAGTGGTTATTCCTCTTGCTTAGCACTGTTAGCGAGTTTCTTGGCTTTCGCTTTGGCGACAGCGGCGGCAATTTTGGCTTTTTTGTCATCAATAGGAGCTTCGCTATTGGTCATATCAACATCACTAGCGGTCTTAATCGCCTGATTGACGACGGTAGATGATACGGCTGACTCATCTGTTTGCGTCAACTCATTAGCTAATGCTGCTTTTTTAGCTTTTGCTTTAGCCACCGCAGCAGCGATTTTAGCTTTTTTGTCATCGACAGGAGCGGCATTAATACTGCTATCTGTTGCACTCGGGCTATTTATCGCCTCAGCCGTAACAGCACTATCAGACTCAGCAGGGTTATCGGTTGCAGCCGATTCATTCGCTAACGCGGCTTTTTTGGCTTTTGCTTTAGCCACCGCAGCAGCGATTTTAGCTTTTTTGTCATCAACAGGAGCGACGTTAATACTGCTATCTGTTGCACTCTGGCTATTTATCGCCTCAGCCGTAACAGCACTATCAGACTCAGCAGGGTTATCGGTTGCAGCCGATTCATTCGCTAACGCGGCTTTTTTGGCTTTTGCTTTAGCCACCGCAGCAGCGATTTTAGCTTTTTTGTCATCAACAGGAGCGACGTTAATACTGCTATCTGTTGCACTCTGGCTATTTATCGCCTCAGCCGTAACAGCACTATCAGACTCAGCAGGGTTATCGGTTGCAGCCGATTCATTCGCTAACGCGGCTTTTTTGGCTTTTGCTTTAGCCACCGCAGCAGCGATTTTAGCTTTTTTGTCATCGACAGGAGCGGCGTTAATACTGCTATCTGTTGCACTCGGGTTATTTATAGCCTCAGCAGGGTTATCGGTTGCAGCCGATTCATTAGCTAACCCTGCTTTTTTGGCTTTTGCTCGAGCTACCGCAGCGGCAATTTTTGCTTTCTTGTCGTCGATATTATCAGCGGAATGATCAGCAGTTGCCTCTGTGACATCAGCTTGCTTATCAGCTAAAGACTGAGCTGCAATAGCGGCTTTTTTAGCTTTAGCCCGCTCAATTGCTGCACTAACTGCGGTTTTCTTAGCGTCCGGACTGTCCACTGCTACACTTGGTGCATCGGTAATGTCTGTTTGTGTTGTGACTGAGTCCTTTGTCGCATCTGCTATTTGAGCCTTTTTAGCAGCAATACGTGCCATTGCAGCGGCAACGGCATCTTTGTCGCTCGATTTCATATTCGCTTGGCGTTTAGCCGCTGCTTGCTTAGATTTTTCTTCTCGAGCCGTTTTTTCATCTTCAAGTCGTTGCAGGCGCACTTCAAAACGTTGTTTTGCTCTTTCAGCTTGTAGTTTTTCTTCTGCAGTATTTTTCAGCGCAGATTTAGCCACGCGATAGTATTCTACTAATGGAATATCACTTGGGCATACGTAACTGCAACAACCACATTCTATGCAGTCTTTTAAGTTAAAGCTGGCAGCCTTATCGTATTCTTCGGCCTTTGCATGCCAAAATAATTGCTGAGGTAGCAATAATGCCGGGCAGGCAACTGCACACTCACCACATCGAATACAGGCTTTCTCATCGGCGTCTGGGGCGATTTCAGCTTGGCTGGGGGTCAGTAAGCAGTTAGTACCTTTTAATATTGGCACATCGAGATCTGCTAGTGCGTATCCCATCATTGGGCCACCCACAATGACTTTTTGGCCATTATCTGGGGCAAAGTTGACTTGATTTAGAGCATCGGCCACCGTTGTTCCTATGCGAAGCCAATAGTTTCCTGGTTTTCCGACGCGTTCCCCAGTGAAAGTGACAACGCGTTCAATAAGTGGCTTACCTTGTAAAACGGCTTCTTGAATCGCATAGGCGGTACCGACGTTATGCATCACAATACCAAGTTGGGCTGGAATGGCTCCACTGGGTACTTCTTTGCCGGTAATAATTTGAATCAGTTGTTTTTCACCGCCAGAAGGATACTTGGTCGGAATAACCGTGACGCGAATAATATCATTAGGCAATGTACTGCGAGTAATTGCCGCTTGCATTGCTTTTGCTGCTTCAGGTTTATTATCTTCAATAGCGATAACAATGCGCTGAGGATTGAGTAAGTGATGAATAATGCTGATCCCAGTTAAGATCTCATCACTGTAATCACGCATTAATCTGTCATCGGCGCTGATGTAGGGTTCACACTCGACACCATTAATGATCACTAAATCTATTTCACTGGCAGGGTTAAGTTTTACGTGGCTGGGAAACGCTGCGCCGCCCATACCCGCAATACCCGCTTGTTTAATTTTGTCTAAAATAGCCGACTTTGACAGTTGTTCAAGCTGGTTTGGTATTAATTCACACCAAGTATCTTGACCATCAGCTTCGATGATGCAGCTTAACACTGGCAATGTAGAAGCATGGTTACTGTTATGTTGCTCTATGGCGACAACCACACCAGAGGTAGGCGCGTGAACAGGCAAATAAGTAAAGCCTGCTCCTTCAGTGAGAGCTTGACCTTTGAGTACGTGGTCACCCACCTTGACACTCATGGTCGCAAGTTGCCCGACGAGGGGAACCGGTACGACTAATCGCGATGGCAAGGGTAACGATGATATTACGCTTTGATTGGATAATGTTTTCAGTTCAGGTGGATGGATCCCGCCAGGAGAGCGCCACAAATGACCTTTATCTAATTGCTCTAATAACGTTAACACCGTTTATCCTCTTGCTGTTGATCGATTACGCTTATTGGAATTGCGCGTAATTTCCAATCCCAATTTTGTATAGTGGTTTCAACGGGGATCATGTCAATACAATCGACGGGACAAGGTTCAACGCATAAATCGCAGCCAGTACAATCTTTGGCAATCACGGTATGCATTAATTTTCCAGCCCCTAAAATAGCGTCGACTGGGCATGCTTGAATACATTTAGTACA
>Ga0208032_1000884_pt1 | contig 13995 bp, 14 predicted proteins | sample MalvirAntarct_66_FD_184254 | JGI IMG/M metagenome (GOLD analysis project Ga0208032, IMG submission 184254) | Marine viral communities from the Global Malaspina Expedition - Malaspina viral metaG Antarct_66 (SPAdes) (version 2) | ecosystem: Environmental > Aquatic > Marine > Oceanic | place: West... | reverse complement strand
GCCAACATCTGCCCGGCGCCTGGACTGTTGATGAGACCTTCGATGTCGTCACTACGGCGGCGGACGACCAGGACGGCGCGGTGCGCTTCCGGCGCGGCTGGTTCCTGGGCGACGGCACCGGCGCGGGCAAGGGCCGCCAGGTCGCCGGCATCCTGCTCGACAACTGGCTCAAGGGCCGCCGCCGCGCGGTCTGGGTCTCCAAATCCGACAAGCTGATCGAGGACGCGCAGCGCGACTGGTCGGCGCTCGGACAGGAACGGTTGCTCGTCACGCCGCTCTCGCGCTTTCGCCAGGGCACGCCGATCCGTCTGGCGCAGGGCATCCTTTTTACCACCTACGCCACGCTGCGCTCCGACGAACGCGGATCGAAGGTTTCGCGCGTCCAGCAGATCGTCGATTGGTTGGGTTCCGACTTCGATGGAGTGATTATCTTCGACGAAAGCCACGCCATGCAAAACGCCGCCGGATCGAAGGGCGAGCGCGGCGATCAGGCCGCCTCGCAGCAGGGCCGCGCCGGGCTTCGCCTGCAGCACGCACTGCCCGATGCGCGGGTGGTCTATGTCTCGGCGACCGGCGCCACCACGGTGCACAACCTCGCCTATGCCCAGCGGCTTGGCCTGTGGGGCGGCGAGGACTTCCCCTTCGCCACCCGCGCAGAATTCGTCGAGGCGATCGAGGATGGCGGGGTCGCGGCGATGGAGGTGCTGGCGCGCGATCTCAAGGCGCTCGGACTCTATCAGGCCCGTTCGCTCTCCTATGAAGGCGTCGAATATGAACTCGTGGAGCACCAGTTCCCCGACGAGCAGCGGCGCATCTATGACGCCTATGCCGGCGGCTTCGCGATCATCCACAACAATCTCGACGCCGCCATGCAGGCGACCAACATCACCGGCAGCCCAGATAGCGGTGGAGCGACGCTGAACCGGCAGGCCAAGTCCGCTGCCCGCTCGGCCTTCGAGAGCGCCAAGCAGCGCTTCTTCAATCATCTCATCACGGCGATGAAGACGCCGTCGCTGATCCGATCGATCGAATCCGATCTCGACGCCGGACACGCAGCCGTCATCCAGATCGTCTCGACCGGCGAAGCGCTGATGGAGCGGCGTTTGGCCGAGATTCCGACCGAGGACTGGAACGACATCCAGGTCGACATCACGCCGCGCGAATATGTGCTCGACTATCTGGCGCATTCCTTCCCGGTGCAGCTCTACGAGCCCTTCACCGACAGCGAGGGCAATCTCTGCTCGCGGCCGGTGTTCCACGACGGCCAGCCCGTCGAAAGCCGTGAAGCCGTCGCCCGGCGCGACCGGCTGATCGAGAAGCTCGCCTCGCTGCCGCCGGTCCCCGGCGCGCTCGACCAGATCGTCCAGCGCTTCGGCACGGACATGGTGGCCGAGGTGACGGGCCGCTCGCGCCGCATCATCCGCAAAGGCGACCGTCTCGCCGTGGAAAGCCGCGCCGTCGCCGCCAGTCTCGCCGAGACTCAGGCCTTCATGGACGACGCCAAGCGCATCCTTATCTTCTCGGACGCGGGCGGCACAGGACGTTCCTATCACGCCGATCTCGCAGCGACGAACCGGCGGCTGCGCGTCCACTACCTGCTGGAGCCGGGCTGGAAAGCCGACGCCGCGATCCAGGGTCTCGGGCGCACCAACCGCACCAACCAGGCGCAGCCGCCGCTCTTCCGGCCCGTGGCGACCGACGTAAAGGCGGAGAAACGCTTCCTCTCCACCATCGCGCGGCGGCTCGACACGCTCGGCGCCATCACGCGCGGCCAGCGGCAGACCGGAGGCCAGGGCCTATTCCGCGCCGAGGACAATCTCGAAAGCGCCTATGCGCGCGATGCGCTGCGCCGGCTCTATCTGCTGATCGTCGCCGGCAAGGTCGAGGGCTGCCCGCTCCAGACCTTCGAGCAATCGACCGGGCTGAAGCTCACCGACGCCAACGGCATCAAGGACGAGCTGCCGCCGATCACCACCTTCCTGAACCGGCTGTTGGCGCTCACCATCGATCTGCAGAACATCCTATTCGCGAGCTTCGAGCAAATCCTATCGGCCCGGATCGAAGGCGCGATCGCCAGCGGCACTTATGATGTCGGGCTCGAGACGCTGCGCGCCGAGCGCTTCACGGTCACGGACCGGCAGGCCATCCACACGCATCCCGCGACCGGCGCGGTGACGACGTTGCTCACCATCGCCCAGCGCGAGCGCAACCGGCCGGTGATGCTCGACGCGGCGCTCGAGCATCTCACCGATCCCCGCGCGGCGCTCCTCGTCAACGAGCGCTCCCGACGAGCCGCGGTGCGCATCCCGACCACCAGCGTGATCGACGATGACGGCGCGGTCGAACGCCGCGTGCGGCTGATCAGGCCGATGGAGGCGACCAATGTGCCTGTCGCCATGATGGGCGACACCCATTGGGTGGAAGCCGACCGCGCGACATTCACGAAGGCCTGGGAGGTGGAGGTCGCGTCCGTGCCGGAGTACACCGACAGCACCATTCACATGGTCGCCGGGCTCCTGCTGCCGATCTGGAAGCGCCTGCCCAATGAGTCGACGCGGGTCTATCGGCTCCAGACCGATACAGGCGAGCGCGTCATCGGTCGCAAGGTCTCGCCGGCCTGGGCGGCAAACGCAACGACAACCGGCACGACGGCGCTCTCGCCGGAAGAAGCGTTCGCGGCGCTGATGGACGGTCAAACGATTCTCGACCTCGCCGAAGGCCTGCAGCTTCGCCGCGCGCGCGTCATGGGCGTGAACCGGATCGAGCTGACCGGCTTCACCGACACCATGCGCGATCGTCTCAAGGCCTATGGGCTGTTCGGCGAGATCATCTCCTGGAAGCTGCGCCTGTTCGTGCCGACCGATGCATCCGGTCCTGCGATCTTCGCCAAGCTGCTGGAGCGGTTTCCGATCGAGCGCATCGCCGAGCGGGAGGTGGCATGATGGCTCGTGACGCTTCAGCCCTGGCACACCGTCTCGGCCGTCAGGCCGAGGCAGTCTGCCGCGAATATCTCTCCAGCGGGCGGCGCGAGGGCCGCTACTGGATGGTCGGCGATGTCCGCAATACGCCGGGCCGCTCCATGTTCGTCCGGTTGATCGGCCCCGAATCCGGCAAGGGCGCGGCCGGCAAGTGGACCGATTATGTTGCGCGGCGGGTTATGTTGCGGCCCTGCGCTGGGCATCGGTGTTGCGAGAGATCGGCAACTTCTCCGCAACATAATCTCAGCCCGTCCGGGAGGGTCGCGTGATGCCCCGCGACGCTTCCGAGCTGGCGCGCCGCCTCGCGCGCGCCGCCGAGGCGGTCTGCCGCCATTATCTATCGAAGGGTCGACGCCAGGGCCGCTATTGGACGGTGGGCGACGTGCGCAACACGCCCGGCCGGTCGATGTTCGTGCGGCTGAGCGGGCCGGACTCCGGCCCCGGCGCCGCCGGGCGGCTCATTCCCTTTCCAGGGCCATCTGCAGAGGAACGGGAGGGGCAAGCCTGGACTGAAGCGCTCACGTTGAAGAAATCCGAGGTCGCGCTGACGCTCGCACTGGGCGAGGAGAAGTGGACGGTCCCACGCTATATCCGGGATGGCCTCGTGTGGTTAGCGGAACAGGATGTACCTCCGCCGGCAATCGCCCCGCCGGCCGCGGGGGTTGTGGCATGACTGCGGAGGAGACACCAAACCCCGCGCTTATAGCGGCGCGAGACGCCGACGCACGTGTAATAGCCTGTCTCGGAGAGGGGCGCAGTTTCCTCCTTGAAGCAGGCGCGGGCAAGACCTATTCGCTGGTATAAACAAAGAGAACGAAGGAGGACGCCCGCGTGAGAAAAACATGGCTCTTGAGCGCGCTGTTGCTGGCCACCATTGCTGGCGGCTCTTATGGCTTGTACCTCTATTTGCGGCCAGCGCCGCTTCCTGAACAGTTGCTCTACGGCAACGGCCACATCGAAGGTACGGAAGTGCGGGTGGCCGTCGAGGTAGCGGGCCGAGTCGTCGAGAGTCGGATTGACGAAGGTGTAACCGTCACCAAAGGCGACCTCCTGCTTCGACTCGATGACGCCGATTTCATCCTGCGGAAAGAGCAAGCCGAGGCCGGGGTCGAGGCGCGACGGCGGGAGCGCGAACAGGCGGAGCGCGAGCTGCAGGTCTGGCGCCATCACTATGAGACTGCCGAACGTGAGCTCTCCCGCTACCGGGAACTTGGCAAGCGGGGTACCGTGTCGCCACAGCGGGTCGAACAGGAGGAAAACGCGTTCCGGAACGCCCAAGGCCGGGTTGGCGCTTTGGAAGCGGAGATCGGCGCGATCGAAGGCCGGATCGAAGCCGCGCGCAAGGAGCTTGCCCTTGTGGCGAACCAAGTCAAAAAGACGCGTGTTTTCACACCGGTCTCCGGAACCGTTTTGGCGAAGACGATAGAGGTGGGCGAGTTCGCCCAGCCAGGTCGAACGGTGGCTATCCTGGCCGACCTTTCTCGCATCGAACTCAAGGTTTTCATTCCCGAGAAGGACATCGGCAAGGTCAAGCTCGACGCCTCTGCGCGCGTCCGGGTGGACGCCTTTCCCGACCGTCTGTTCGAAGGGCGGGTCGCGCGGGTCGATCAGCAGGCGCAGTTCACGCCCCGCGATATCCACATGCCGGAGGAGCGGACGCGCATGGTCTTCGGCGTGACGCTTGTCCTTGACAATCCTGATGGTGTGCTCAAGCCCGGCATGCCTGCTGATGCCTGGATACTTTGGGGTTCCGGCACACGATGGCCACCGCAACTCTTCGTTCCGCAGTGAGGCGGGGGCGATGAGCGGCGCGGGCGACAACATGATTGAAGCCGAGGGACTGGCCCGGCGGTTCGGCCACGCTCGGGCCATCAGTGCAATCGATCTGCGAATTGCGCGGGGCGAGATCTTTGGTCTCGTCGGGCCTGATGGGGCAGGCAAGACGACGCTCCTTCAACTCCTGGCCGCCATTCTCGATCCGAGCGAGGGCAACTGCCGGGTGCTCGGCTTCGACACAGTACGGCAAGCCTCCGAAGTCACGTCCCGGATTGGCTACATGGCGCAAGGCTTTACGCTCTATGATCACCTTACTGTCGCGGAGAACCTGGCCTTCGCCGGCAAGGTGCGCGCCGTGCCTCAGGCTGTGTACGCCGCAAGGAGCGAGCGCCTCCTCGCGATGGCCGCGCTCACCCCCTTTCTTCATCGCCGGGAGGGCACACTGTCGGGCGGCATGCGCAAGAAGCTCGCCCTGTGCACCAACCTGATTCATCAGCCGCCCCTGCTGCTCCTCGACGAGCCCGGCCTTGGGGTGGACCCGCTCTCGCGTCGCGAACTCTGGCGGATGCTGGAAGACTTCCGGCACGAGGGTGCGACGATTGTCTTCGCAACATCCTACATGGACGAGGCGGAAATGTGCGATCACGTCGCTTTCCTCGACCACGGTTCGATAACCGCGCAAGGGTCTCCCGACGAGCTGCGTGCTCGCGCGCAGGGAGCTGTATTCCAAGTGGAAACAGACAATCCGGTCGCGGTCGAGAATGTCTTGAGTGAAGCTCCGGAGATGCTGGGAAGCCAGTGGCGGCCGACGGATGTCCGCTTTGTCGTGGAGCCGGCCAAGGGTCTTTCGAATGAGTTGCGCAAACAGCTCGAACAGCTCGGACGGGTGGAACCGGCCACGCCTTCGATGGAGGATGTCTTCGTTGTCCTGCGCAAGGGCGTGCGTACCGAGGTTCCGACAGGCATTGCTGAAGTCGCCCGGCTTGCCGCTTCGAAGGGTCATCGCGAACCGGCCGAGAGTGTGGAAACGCGCCGGCTGACCCGCCGCTTCGGTGATTTTGTCGCTGTAGACGATGTCTCCTTCGAGGTTAACCCTGGGGAAATCTTCGGCTTGCTCGGCCCGAACGGCGCCGGCAAGACCACACTCATCCGTATGCTCTGCGGTCTTTTGCCGCCTTCGAACGGAACCGCGCGTGTCGTGGGTATCGACATTGCTTCGCAACCGCGCCGATTGCGCCAGCGTATCGGCTACATGTCCCAGCGCTTCTCGCTTTACCACGATCTCACCGTGCATGAGAATCTGGCATTCTTCGCCAGCGCCTACGGGATAAAACGCCGCCCGGCCCGAGAGGCTATCGCCTGGGCAAGCGCCGTCACCGGGCTCCACGGCCTCGCGGACGAAGCCGTCTCCGGCCTTTCCGGCGCCGTGCGCCAGCGGCTCGCACTCGCCTGCGGCATCCTGCACCGTCCGGCCGTCCTGTTCCTTGACGAGCCGACCTCCGGGGTCGATCCCCAGGCGCGTTCCCGCTTCTGGCGACTCGTCAACACGCTGGCTGCGGCCGGCACAGCTGTGCTCGTTACGACGCATTATCTGGAGGAGGCCGCCTACTGCCACCGCCTCGGGCTCATGTACGAGGGCCGCCTGATTGCGGCGGGCGACCTCGCGGCCTTGCGCGCCGGCCTGCCGCAAGACGGTCTGGAAACGATCGAGGACGTATTTCTTGCCTATATCGAGCGGGAGCGCACGCAGGCAGTTCGGCCAATCGGAGAAGCGCGATGAAATTCACCCGTATAGCCGCTATCGTTGAAAAAGAAACGACCGAGATAGTTCGCGATCCCATCACGGTCGTGGTCGCCCTTCTCATGCCGCTACTGATGCTATTTCTGTTTGGTTATGCGATCTCGCTCGACGTGGACAACGTTCCCATAGGGGTTTTCGACCAGGACCGGTCCCCGGACAGCCGGGCACTCGTCGATCGTTTCATTCAGAGCGGCTACTTCCAGCTCGCACAGGATTTCACCGATAATCGGGATGTCGAGAAGGGGCTGCAGCGTGGCACTGTTAAGCTCGCGCTCGTTATCCCGCCGAAGTTTCAGAACACCCTCGCGCGCGATGGGACGGCACCTGTCCAGGTGCTCGTGGACGGCACTTATTCCGCCACTGCTAACCTCGTCGCAGCCTACGCAGCAGCCATCGTCTCGGATTTTCATAGTGAGGCGTCCCCGAGCGTCCACGTTGACGCCCGCGTCTGGTATAATCCGGCGTTGCGCAGCGTAACTTTCGTGATTCCAGGCTTGTTCGGCGTGATCTTGATGGCGTTTCCGCCGCTTCTGACGGCGCTTGCCATCACCCGTGAAAAGGAAAGTGGTTCGATTCAGCAGATCTTCGCATCACCACTTACGCCGGCCGAGTTTCTGACCGGAAAGCTCGTGCCCTATGGCCTTATTGCCTTTGTTCAGATCGTCATGGTTATCGCCGTGGGCTTCCTGTGGTTCGATGTTCCGCTGCGCGGCAGCATCGGCCTCCTCCTTCTGGTGGGGCTCGTCTATGTCTTTTGCACCGTCGGCATTGGGCTTCTGGTTTCCACAGTCACCAAAAGCCAACTCGTCGCCATGTTACTGGCGCTCATCGTGACGCTGATGCCCTCGTTTCTGTTCTCGGGATTCCTGTTCCCAATATTCACCATGCCTTACGTCCTCCAGCTCTATACGCGCCTGTTCCCGGTGCAATATTTCGTAGACTTCTCGCGGGGCGTCGTGCTCAAGGGCGCCGGTTTGCCGGAACTCTGGCCCTCTGTCCTGCTACTCTTCGCCTACACGGCAATCATCTTCGCGCTCGCGGCGTGGCGGTTTCGCAAGAAGGTGGCGTGAGATGGGCACGCGGCTTGCCGGCCTCCTTGTAAAGGAGATGATTCAGCTGCTGCGCGACCGCGTGATGCTGGTCTTGATCCTCTGGCTTTACACGATCGAGGTGGTGATCTGCGCCTACGCTCTGTCCTTCGAAGTCAATGACATGCCGCTCGCCGTCGTCGACCTCGACCAGACATCAGCGAGTCGCGCCCTGGTCGAAAGCTTTCTGGTAACAGACGCGTTCGCGCCCGCCGGGTATCCCGCTAGCGCGCCTGCGGCGACAGATTGGCTTCAGACGGGCCGGGCACGTGTTGCGCTCGTCATCCCGGAACGCTTCCAGCATGATTTGGCGCGGGGCGACGCGCCTACCGTGCAGGTACTCCTTGACGGGACCAATTCGAACATGGCGGCACAGGCCCGCGGTTATGCGCTTGAGATCGTCAACCGTTTCCAGGCGGCTCCGACAACCGCAGCGGCGGCCGGAGGGGGTGTCCAGCCGGTAGTCCGGGTCTGGTACAACTCTGACCAGACCTACACCTCATTCGTGGTGCTTTCCATGATTGCGCTTGCCGCCATGATGGTGGGGGTGATCCATCCAGCGGCCTCCATCGTCCGCGAGAAAGAAGCCGGCACTATCGAGCAGCTCCAGGTGACGCCGATCGGCACGGCGGAGCTCTTCGTCGCCAAGACCTTCCCGACACTCGTTATCGGGCTCCTCTCGATATTCCCGAGCCTCTTGATCGTCTGGTGGTTCGGCGTGCCTATGCGGGGCAGCTTCCTTCTCTTCCTTGCGCTCACTGCGGTATTCCTTGTGAGCGCGATTTCGCTGGGCGTGCTGATCGCAAGCGTGAGCCGAACATTGCAGCAGGCCCTTTTGCTGAGCTTTTTCAGCTTGTTCCCGTTGATGTTCCTCTCCGGGACACTTGCGCCCGTTGAAAGCATGCCCGCGCTGTTGCAGACTCTCTCTCTCGGGAGCCCGCTGCGCCATTACATGGACGTGATCCTCGGCGTGTTCCTGAAAGGGATAGGCCTGTCCGAGCTTTGGCCGCAGGCGCTCGCGCTCCTGGCGATCGGCGCGCCTCTTTTCGCCACAGCGATGCTCATCTTTCGGCGCGGCAAGCCATAGTGGTCTCGGCTGAGACTGTCGTCTGGCTCGGAGAATTGGTAAGGCCCTAACTAATACCAACGGCAGTAGTTACTGACCGCCATGTGCCCAGTTTCTGAGACCAATGGACATGATCGTCTGGGGCTTTGCCAGGAGGCGGTTCCAAGCGTCGCATCCGGCGTCGAGGATGGCGTCGTAGGTCTCGAAGACGGAGTTGGAGAGCCAGTTCTGGCGTAGATACTGCCAGATGTTCTCGACCGGGTTCAGCTCGGGGGACCGTGACGGGAGGAGGATGATGGTGAGGTTCTTCGGGACCTTGAGCCTGTCGGTCTTGTGCCAGCCGGCGCGGTCCATCAGGACGACGGCATGGGCGCGCCGGGCCACGGTGCGGCTGATTTCGTCGAGGTGCATCTGCATGGCCGGAATGTTGGCGTGCGGCAGCATGAGCGCGGCGCCGACGCCGCGCCTGGGGCAGATCGCGCCGAACAGGTAGGCGTTCTCATAACGTTGGTCGGCCGGGAGGCGTGGGCGCGTCCCCCTCTTGGCCCAGATCCGGGTGCGGCCGTTCTTCTGTCCGAGCCGGGCTTCATCTTGTGGGATGGTTCGCCTCCTCCCCGGCGGATATTTTCGCCGTCTCAACAAGGAGGCATCACATGACATTCAAGCAGATCGGCATCGATATCGGCAAAAACAGCTTCCACGTCGTCGGCCTGGGCGCCGATGGCGACATCGTCCTGCGAAAGCAATTTACCCGTTCACGGCTGCTGGCGTTTTTCGGCGATCGGCGCAGCGAGTGCCTGCGTGTAGCATTCGAGGCGTGTTCTGGCGCGCATTGGCTTGCCCACCAGCTCATCGCGATGGGACATGACGTCAAGCTGCTGACCCCGGAGAGCGTGCGGCCCTTCGCAAAAGCGCAAAAGAACGACTGGAACGATGCGCTGGCGATCGCCGAAGCCGCACAACGGCCGGGCCGCCATGCGGTCGGAATCAAATCCGATGAACAACTGGACATGCAGGCGCTCCATCGTGTGCGCCAACGGCTAGTGACGGCACGAACCTCGATCATCAATCAGCTCCGTGGCCTGTTGCGCGAACGCGGCCTGGTGATCCCCTCAGGGCGGGCGCGTTTCGAACGCTACATTCAGACGGAATTGATGGAGGTCGGAAAGGTCGATCTTTCTGCGGTCTCGCGGGCGCTCTTCGAAACGCTCATTGCCGAATACACGATGATCGACGCTCGCCTTTCCAAGATCGACGACGAACTGGAAGCCTTCGCCAAATCCAACTCTGTCTGCCGGGCCTTGCTTCCCATTCCGGGCATCGGCGTGATCGTGGCGACAGCCCTTTATAGCGCCGTCGCCAACATCTCTGACTTCCGGACAGGGCGAGATCTCGCCGCCTTTCTCGGACTTGTACCCAGACAGCGCTCGACCGGAGGCAAGACGATCCTGCTCGGGATATCGAAACGCGGAAACACCCATGTTCGAACGCTGATGATACACGGCATGCGGTCGGCATTTTACCATCGCAGAAAGCGGGAAAGTCGAATGGCGGAATTTATGGAACGGCTTTGCGCACGGGGCATGCACACCAACAAGATTGTCGTCGCGAGCGCCAACAAGGTTGCCCGGATCGTCTGGGCGGTCTTATCGAGGAACGAACCCTTTCAGCCGGTCGCGGCCTGACGGCGCGAAGCTGAACGACTTGCAAGAAGAAGCCAATGGCACCGTGATCTGATCGGATGTGCAGCCTGATGGTTCCAGTAGATCGCCCTGCTTCGACCGGGACACGCAAAACCTGGTGGTGGCAGTAGATCAAAAAGTCTGATCATCTTGTAAGGAACGCATCCCAGCGGCTCCCATTGTGGCTCGGGCACTCGCCCACGAACAAGCCGGATACGCTGAAGCAGGGTCTTCTGGGACTATCGTTTCTTCTTGCAAACCGGAGGCGAACCATACACTGAAACCAGATCTCGATCCGCCGGTGCTTCGGCAAGTGGCCTATGTGGGCCTGGAGCGTTCGCGGAAAGTTTTTTTGAACGCCTCGATGACGCGCGCATCCTGGCCCGGATGCTTCGGCCGGCCGCTGATGTAGGAGAACGACAACGCGGCGAGCAGATCGGTGATCGTGCGCTCACTGTAGACGACACCGAAGCGCTCCTCGATGACGCGCTGCAGGTCGATCCGCCGCCAGCGCACGACGCCGTCGACCGCCGGATCGGGCCCTGTCTCCACGATCTCCGCCAGCTCCCGCATCTGCGCGTCGCTCAAGCGCCGTTGCATGCCGGGGCGGGGCCGGTCCATCAGGCCGTCCGGGCCTTCGGCATTGAAGCGATGCACCCAATCCCGGAGCGTCTGCCGGTCCATGCCGCCGACCGCGGCGGCAGCCTCGCGGCTCATCCCGTCATAGACCGCCGCCAGTGCCAGCAGACGTCGGGTCTGGCGGTTGTCCCGGCTACGCCGCGCTAGGCGGCGAAGCGCGCCGGCGTCAAAATCGTCCCGGAGCCCAATCCTCGATGGCGGCATGGCGATTCTCCTTCGCCAGCCTTGAATCCCATTTCCGTCCGAAAGGGAATCCCCTACGGGTCGGTATCGGGCACCGTTGGTATGACTGACGCCGCAGCAGCTTTTCACGTGGCGTCGGCTGGCCCGCAGCGCAAACCCGGCGCGACCTCCGCCAATGTTCGTGCCGGCGGTTGTGGCAACGGCCCCAGCTTGTCGCAGCGATACACTGGACGGCTCCCGGCATTGCCCGCATAGGTGACGGCAAGCCGGCGGCCGCACCGCCCGCAGGTCAACATCCCTGACAACAGCGCGCGGCCGCCCCGGCTGGACTTGGCGCCACCGGGCCAGCCATAGGTGTTGTTGGCCAGCTGCTTCTGGTTGCGTTCGTACTCCGCCCAGCTGATGTAGCCCTCGTGGTGATCCTTGATCATCACCTCCCAGGTGCCGATCGGCTTGCCGTGACCATAGCTCTTGCGGGCCCGGCCTCCGATGATCTCGGTCCGCTTCTCGCTTTTGCCGTAGACATAGACGCCAGCGTAGAACGGGTTCTTCAGGACCGAGATCAGGTTCCGATAAGGGAATCGTCGTCAATGTGAGTGCCGCTGACCGCGCTCGTCTCGAAGCGGTTGCGGCTGGGCGCATGGCGGTCAGTGACGACTGCCGCTGGTATAATAGATCATAGACAATAACCCGGTCGCTTCGACCGCGCCGCGCTTCGTAGCTCACCGTCTGCCCAAACGCCACTTGTTCCAAAAGCCCCTTCGAGCGCCGGCCGTCAGGGGAATGGAGTCCCGGCGCGTCAAAGTCCGCCAGCCGAACCTCGATCCAGGTGTTGGGGTTCGCAGAGTTGCCCACGCAAAATCCATCGCCGTCGCCGACGTAACGCACCGTGCCATCCTGATGCTGTTCATCGGGTACGGGCTTCGGACCGGAGAGGTCGGCGGTCTGCGGCTGGACGATCTGGACTGGGAGAACGCAATGCTTCGGGTCCGCTGCCCGAAACCGGGGCGAACCCATCTGTGGCCGCTGTCGCAGGGCGTGGGCCACGCCATTCTGCGTTACATCAGGGAGGCGCGGCCGTCCGGCTTCGGGCGCAGTCTCTTCTTCACGACGCTCGCGCCGGTCCGGCCACTCGACCGAAAAGCCCTGGGCGAGATGGTTCGCGACCGGCTGGCGCGCATCGACGTCGTCACCGGCCGACGCGGGGCCCACGCCCTGCGGCATGCCGCGGCCAGCATCTGCTGGATCAAGGCACGTCGATGAAGGTGATCGGGGACTTCCTTGGCCACCGCGATCCGTCCTCCACCGCGATCTACGCCAAGGTCGACCTCGCCGCGCTTCGCGAGGTGGCCGCTCTCGACCTGGAGGGCCTGGCATGATCCTGCGCGAGTCGATCGAACGCTATGTGCTCTGGCGACGGGCTCACGGCGCGAAGTTCACGACCGGGGCGAACCTCCTACGCCGCTTCCTTGACCATGCCGATAGCGACGCCGCCTGCGACGCGGTCACCACGGGGCAGGTCCTGGCCTACCTGGCGGGCGAGAGCCCGCCGACGCGTCACCGCGAGAATAGGTACTACGCGCTTGCCGGCTTCTGGCGTCACGCGATCAGCCGCGGCCATGCGACCCGCTCGTCCATGCCGGTCGACGCGCCGAGATCGCCCGTTCGGGCGCCGCCCTACATCTACTCGCGCGATGAGCTTGCGCGCCTCTTCGATCCCGCGACCGTGGAGGCAAGCCGGCGCGGCGCGGTCCAGCTGGATGCGGTGACGTTCCGCACCCTGCTTCTCCTCTTATACGGGGCGGGGCTACGCTTCGGGGAGGCGACCCGCCTCACGCTGACCGACGTTGATCTGGCGAACGCCGTCGTGACCATCCGGGCCACCAAGTTCTACAAGAGCCGGCTGGTCCCGGTCGGACCTCAGCTTGCCGCAGTGCTGGACAGCCACGTGTCCCTGCGCCAGCGCGCCGGACTCGCGAACGGCCGGGACGCGTTGCTCCTCGCGAACCGGGATGGGACGCGGCTCGCCAGCAGCACCGTGCAGGCCGCGTTCGACACGCTGCGGCGCGTTGCCGGGGTCCACCGCGCAGCAGGCGGCCGGACAATCCCGCGGCTGCACGACCTTCGGCACAGCTTCGCCGTCCATCGCCTGATGAGCTGGTATCGGCAGGGCGCCGATATGCAACGGCTGCTGCCGGTGCTCTCCACCTATCTCGGTCACGCCGATCTGGAGGGCACGAAGGTCTATCTGTCGATGACGCCGGAGCTGCTGGAGCAGGCGTCGCTGCGGTTCGCCCGCTAATGCGGTGGGAGGTCGGCATGCCTGACCTCGCAGCCCTCGGCCCGTGGCTCCGCCGGTTCCTGTGCGAGCACATCGTTACCGAACTCAATCTCGCCCAGAACACCTGCAAGAGCTACCGCGACACCTTCAGCCTGTTGTTGCCCTTCGTCAGCCGGAAGGTGCGCAAGCCCCGTGGACCGGCTTATGGTATCGGACATCACGTCCGGATGGGTGCTGCAGTTCCTCGCTCATCTCGAGACGGATCGAGGTTGCTCCGCCCGGACCCGCACTCAGCGACTGGCGGCCATACGCACGTTCGCGCGCTTCGTCGGCAGCCGCGATCCGGCTCATGTCGAATGGTGCGGTCACATCCGGGCTATCGCGTCGAAGAGATCGATGCCGCCGCCGGTTGGATGGCTGACCAGGGCGGAGATGGAGGCGATGCTGGCAACGCCCGACCGCAAGACCCGGCGGGGTCGGAGCGAGTACGCGCTTCTGCTC
>Ga0208032_1000882_pt1 | contig 14027 bp, 11 predicted proteins | sample MalvirAntarct_66_FD_184254 | JGI IMG/M metagenome (GOLD analysis project Ga0208032, IMG submission 184254) | Marine viral communities from the Global Malaspina Expedition - Malaspina viral metaG Antarct_66 (SPAdes) (version 2) | ecosystem: Environmental > Aquatic > Marine > Oceanic | place: West... | reverse complement strand
GTCAGGTAATTCATAAGGAGTAAAAATTCCGTCCTCTAAATTTTTAACTATTTCAATTGGTATGCCTGCTCTTTGGGTTAAAGAATCTGTTTTTTCTAGATAAGCTTCTCTTGAAAGACCTAATATTTTAAATTGTTCAAGTTGAAAATATAAATCTTGTTGTATCTTAAACCACGCTTCTTGAGCCTCCCACCAATGATCTATAACCATAGGCTCTGTTAATTCTGCAAAAGAAAATTTTTCATCTTTCATTTTTGAAGAAACTCTTCTATCAAAGTCTTTTTTAGTGTTATTCATTAAAAACGGATAACTTTGATCAGGACTAATTTCTACAGTAGACATTCCCATTAATTTTGCTAATGCACGTTGCATTGTCATAGTCCTTCCGTATCTATCATACTGAGCATCGCCTTCTTCCATAGCCCAAATTATATCTTGTAGCTGTTTAAGTCCTCCCGGACCAGCTTCATTTGAAATAAATTTAAACATTTTTGTAAACTTTTCCGAAGGACTATCGTCTTCTGGCGACCAAATTTCTTTAAGAGTGTCTTGGTCTCTGTTAAGTCTAAGCTGGTCAATAACTCTTTGAGAAATAGATCTGTCTGTGTAGGATTGGGAAAAACTTAGAGCATATTGTAAAAGCGCATTGTCAAATGAAAAATTGTCATTTCTAGCGTCTCCTCTTAATTCTTCTTGAGAAAGTACAGTAAAAAATCTAGCCAACATTTCATAAGGAGCTATGTAGTTTGCGTTAATCGCAACAAAACCTCCTCCTTCTTTTTCATCTTTTTTTTCTCCAGCAGGAATAAGACTTACTTCATAAGGTGAAATTAATTCTGCCGCTTGTAATTCATCATCATCAATACCATAAATTAATTGACCTACAGTTTTAGCTCCTTTAACAACACCCACTCCCGATATTCCTCCCCCTATTAATCTTTCTAAAGCTCTTTGTTTAAAAGGGCGTGGATTAGATTTAAAAGTTGCTCCTTCTTCTTGTCGAGATAAAAACACCGTTTCTTTTGGTATGTTACCTTCTTCCATTAATTTATCTGAAACTTTGTAGCTACCTAAACGCGCCATAATAAAAGCTGAGTTAACTGATGTTCTTGCAATTTCAGTGGGAAAAGCAATAAAGTTTCCATAAGGAAGTAATCTTACCACTTCTGCAAATCTGCCTACGTAATCGTAATTAGGCATTGTATTACGAACCATATACGCGGCTAATTGATCTATGTATAAATCTAAATTTGTTACATTACGTAACACTTTACCCATGTCTTGTTCGTACCTAGTCACTCCTAGTGCTTTGTCTATTGTTTTTCCAAAATCAAAACTAGTTTTTGTAGTAAGTGTTCCTGCAAACTCTGTTAAAATTTTAAGCTTAAGTTCATCTGAAACATCAAACGCATCTATAGAAGCCCTTAATTTTCTACGCTCACCAGAAAACGCCATTATTTTAAAGTAATCATCTGTAGCCGCATAAGCTTTTTTTAAAGCTGTGTTAAGTCCTCCTATTCCTTTAGCAACGTGTTGGCTAAGATTAAACCCTGCTTTAAGTAAAGGATTTACTTCATCAGAAACTTCAAGCTCTCTTAAAACAGCTAAACGATCCATTAGATATGTTATGCTTGTAAGCCCACTATCTCGTATATTCGTTAAAACTCCAATAGCATCGTTAGCCCTAACTTCTGTGCTAACAACTCCCAGTTGTTGTAAGTATTCCCATTGTCTTTGTACTTCTGCATTACCCTCAGTTATTCTTCCTGTTACAGGATTAACCGTAAAAGAACCAAATAAATCTGCCATAACTATTCCTGTGGCTTCTCCCCAATCACCATTTTTAGGCATGTGACCATTAAAACCATACATCATAACAGCGCCAAAGACATTTCTCATTTGTGTTCCAGGACTAAGAACAATCATTCCGTATTGAGTTAAGGCTTGTGCTCCACCGAATATAGCTACGTAGGAAGCAAATACTTTTCCTAGTGCTCCTGTAGGTTCGTTAGGAATAGCAATCATGTCTTTTACAGCTTCTGTAGTCCAATAACCATTTAATGGATTTAATGGGTCTCCTGTATTTATAAAAGAATCGTAGCTCCCAGGTATTTGTTTAGGAGAAAACCACATTTCTCCAGGAAGATTATTTATTTCTAATAGCTCATCATAAAAAGCCGCTGTCTCGACAATTTTAGATATACGCGCAAAAGAAGTTGCAGCAACTAATTTAGCTTCGTCTACCTCTCCTAATAATTTTCTTACAGTGTACGAAAGATGACCACGTTTTTGAATTAAATCTCCTCCTTTTAAAAACCCAATTTTATCTTGTTTTCCAGGTTTTAAAGTACCTCTAAGATGTGCTATTTCATAAGCGTTTTGAAACAATTCTTTACTAAGAATAGCGTCTAAATTTTCTTCTGCTTTTTCTTTTATTAATTCTTGTGCTTTAGCTTCAACCGTTTCTTCATTAACAAGAGCACTATCATTTTTAAGTACTCTTTCTGCTCTTATTCTAAAATTAACTATGTCTTTTTTAAGACCTCTTTCTTCAGCAATTAATGCACTGTTATAAAGTTGTTGTGCTTTTTTAGACTGTTTAAAAAAGACTCCAAATTTTTTGGTAAATTTAGGGCTCCAACCTAATCCTGGTTCAAAATGTGCAAACGATCTAGTAACGTATTCTCCAAGACTCTCTTCAATTAACTGTCTTAGTTCTATATCAATTTCTGTATTTGGAAGTTCTGTTAATAGTCTTTCCGATAAAGTATCTATTCCTGCTCTAATTTCAGTCGCAATAGTTCTTAAAGTTGGCGGTAATTGTTGTCTCGCTACAGCTGTTGTTTGAACTCCTTCTAAAGAAAGAGTTTCTATTTCAATTTCATTGTCAATCTTTCTTACTTCGGCATCAGAAAGTTCATCTCTGTTTGCTACTTTTTCAGTTTCAAGACGAGCTATTTTTTTTTCGGTTGCTACACGTTCTTCTGCTGTAAGAGGTATTTTCGATCCTGTCTTACGTAAAAAAGCCATTATTAATTTATCCGCTTCTTCTCTAGAAGAAACTTCCCCACTGTCTAGGGCTCTTAATATAGCTCTTTCAGTTTCAAGACCTAAGAATTGCGCTCTTGAATCTAAGGCTCTTAGCCTACCTCTAAGTTGTTTATACCTTCCCGTTACTAATTCTCCAGCAGGAGTTAAAGGACGCATGTTTACATTAAAGATTCCTAATATTTTATTCGTAATAGAGCCTCCTCTTACTTGAGGAGCACTAACAGGAGGAACAGAAAGTTGACTAAGGTATGATGTGGTTCCAAACCCTGAACCTTGTTGTAAAACTTCATTAAGTGAACGCCCTTCAAAATTAGCTAAGTTACCTCCTTCAACAGAAGTAACAGTTAATTCTGCTCCTCTGTTACTCATTTGTTCTGCCAAAGATTGATCTTTATTTAACCCTTGTCTTGCAAAGTTAACTATTGTTACAGTTCCGTCATCGGATTCAACTGTAACTTTAGCTTCAAGAGCATTTCCGTCTAATGCAATGTCTCTATTTATTTGTTTAAGTTTAATTGGATCTTTGTATTCATTAGCGTCATAGTCTAATACAGCTACTTTATCCGACCTGTCTAATTTTTCGTTTTGAATCTGTAGAATTGCTTCCATCTCAGCAATTTTATAAATAAGATCTTCTCTAGTCATTTTGCTTGGATTTTTAGCCAAGAAATCATACTCAAGATTTTCATTAGCAAAGTCTTGTATTTCTTGTAATGAGTTGCCTAAAAATTGTTTTCTTATTTGTAAAACAAAATTAGAAAAGTCTTGCGCTCCAACATTCCAACGAACCCGCCCACTTAAGTTACCTTGTTCACCTGTTATTCTATCCGCTCCTGCCCAAGCCAAAGCTATCTTGTCTTCTTCAAAAGTACTTGAGGATTGGTTTGGGTCAAATCTAAAGTCAGTTAAATTGTTCGCCCATTGTACGTATCTTTCAGCCGAACCAAATTCTTTTTCAATATACTCGGCAAGTTCTTGTGGAGATAAGTTATCTAAAAGTAAATACTGTTCTTTAAAAACAGCATCTTTTGTTTTCATAAGGGAAGCTTCTTCCATTTTTATCTTAATTCGTTTTGAAATTTCTTGGTCTTCAATTGCGTTTACTATTTTTTTGTAAAGACTTTCTCTTTTTTCTCCTTCTATTACACGGCCTACATTAAGATTTTCTGATTCTATTAAACTTATTAATTCACTTGTGTCTAAGCCTTCTAAATCTTTTGGGTAAGGAAGACCTTGGTTGTCTGACCATCTCTGTGCTATTGCTTCTAATTCTATTCTAACCGCTCGATTTGCTTCGTCTTTTAAATCAGCTCTTTCTTTTGTGGCTTTTGCTTCCATTTCTTCAGCAGTAACAGGGTCTTCTTCTTGAGATTTACGAAGCTCTTCTGCTTTACGAATTCCACTTACAAGTACAGGAGTTTCTGCTATAGCTTCTCCAAGAACTCCTTTTGCTAAATCTGTGGTTAAGTCTCTAGTAGGATCAATTTCTCGTGCCATAGCGTTCTGCGAAACTGTATCTAGCCCTCCGATACTTCCTTGAACTGCAGCTTGTATAACGTATTGTTTAAAAGCTGTAGAGGAAAGACCTAGTAAACCTAATGGAATACTTATTGCGTTAATACCCGCAGTTAAACCTGACGTTCTAAGAGCATAGTCGGAAGCTCCTTCCGTGTCCCCTGGATTAGCTTGAAGATATTCTTGATAAGCACTTCCGTAACTTTGTATAAACACAGCTCCACCGCCACCAAACATTGCAGACGCTAGAAGAACGTAAGGTTTTTTAACGCCTAATCTAGAAGCTATGCCATAGCCTCCCGCTGCACCTGTTAAAAAGGGAGCCGACCCCGGTATAACTTCACCTATAGTAGCAATCCACCAATTTTCATCCTGAACATTTTTAAGTTGTTCGGCTCCTGTATTTCCCCATCTTGCTTTGTACGCAGCAAAATAAGCTTGGTCTTCGTTTAAGTCTGCCGCTTTGCCAAGTCGTTCTGCCAGTTTTTCAAAGCTTAATTTTTCTGCTACAACTTGACCTGTTCTTTGAAAAGATGCGGCTAGACCTTGAGTTCCTCCGTAAAGAGCTGTTGATAAGTTTTGAGTGGTAAGTGCAGTATCCGCAAGAGAGCCTAAAATCCCAGGTTGATATTGAAGAATTTCTAGCCCTTCATTAAATTTTTCTGAGAAAGAAAATTCTTCTTCTTCTTTTTCTTCTTCTTTTTCTTCTTCAAGCATATCAGGGGTGATAGCAAAATTATTGCGTCGAGGTCTTTTTTGTATATTAGAGGACTCTTCTATAATTGCAGGGTCAAGAATTTCTTCTTCTTCTTCTTCAAGAATTTCTTTTTCTTCAAGAATATTAGGGGTAACAGCAAAATTATTGCGTCGAGGTCTTCTTTTTCTATTAAGTAACTCTTCGGGAGATATAGCCATAATAGTTTACCTGTCTGGTGCGTTTCGCCATTCGTTTTGTAAGTTCTTTATATGTTCATTTCTTGTAAACTCCATCTCTTTATCTGGATTTTGTTTAACATCTTCATCGTATTCGTTTACGTATTGTTTAAACCAATCAATAAAATCGGTTTCTACTTGGTTGCTTATAAATTTCGATCCTCCGTAGTCCTTTTCAAGGATAGGGGGAATAGCTAAGTTGTTCATTACAAAGTTCTCAAAATTTTCTTCTATCGTAGTTCCAAAAGTTACATTCGACCTAGAAGTAGGGTCAATCATTTTTTCCCATATTTTACTAAGTTGGGCTCTATCTTTAGATTTAAAATCGTTTACTCCATACATGTCTGAAATGACATCAGCAGGAAGGTTTTGGCGATTTGTAGCCCCTGTTGTCGATGCGTTAACTTGTGAAAGATAGCCTAAAATACCTTTTTCATTAGCTATTTGATCTTTTAAGAATGCATCTAAAGCACTTGCTTCAGCAAACTCTTTTGCTTTATCCGCTGAGTCAGAATGCAACAAACTTTTTTGAGTGGATCTATACGAATCTTTTGTAGCTTGCCCTAATCTTTCGGCATTGGCTCTTCGTTCTGCTGACAAAGAATCATAAGCCCCTGTGTCTAAATCAGCTCTTGTTAAGTCTCTACTTGCTGTTGGATTCACCGCGCTAGTAGAACGCAAAATAGTAAATGCTCTTATAAAGTCTTCTCTTTCTTTTTCAGGAGTATTTAACCATCTTTCTAAAGGTATGTTTATTCCAAGTTCGGTTAATATTTTTTGTTGGGCTATTTTCTCTTCATCTGAAAAAACTGTACCTGCTCCTTGCATACCAATCATTGGAGGCTTGCCTGACAATTCGGCTAAAAAGTCTTCTGTTATAAGATCTTCTGAAGGGTTGTATTCTTCTATACCGTATCTATCTTTTAACTCACCTAGTTTATTTCTGTACGCAACGCCAATTTGTTTTAAATATTTATCTAAATCCGTTGTTCCAGATTGAGCAACGTACGATCTAATTTCATTTTTAAAAAGTTCTTTTAATTGCATTACATCTTCTTGGTAGCCAGATCCTTGGTCCATGGTCATTTCTTCACCAACCATTTTTTTACTGGCCAGTTCCATACCATTGTTTGCTGGCATCTCAGGGACTTCTGGACTAGAAACAGAAGCCATCATATTTAAAGCGTTGTTCACATCGTTGTCGCCTTCTTCAAACAATTCTGCGCCTACCATTCCACCTACTTGCATTTTATTCATATCTGTTGGAGCTACTGGCATTGGTCGAGCATATGATTTATCTCGGAAGTTGTTATCAGCTTTTGGCATCGGTGGAGGATTCTGCATCTCTCGCATTTTTTGAATGGCATAAACTTTCTTTAGATCATCTGCAGCTTTTTTAGTAATGCTGCCTTGAGTCACCCTACTGTCAATAATTGTATTAAAATCCATATCCGTGCTTTGCATAGCCGTGATAATATTGTTGTACAAATCTTTTAGCTCTTTGGTTTCTTCGGTCAACAGTTTTTGATCGTTTGGGCTAGGGCTAGGGTCTACAAATTGATTTTCTTCTATTAAGCTTCCGACTATGCTCTTAGATAGTCCGCCTGCTTCTTCTATTAAGCTTCCGACTATGCTCTTAGATAGTCCGCCTGCTTCATAGCCTTGTCCATGCACAGCTCCACGCATAACGGTTCCGTCAGGCATCGTGTGGGATGGATAAGGTGTCATTCCGCCACCCATCATTTGAACAATACCGTTAGGCTTGCCTCCGAACATTTGTCTGCCTTTCCAATTCATTAGCTTAGTTTTCCTAATAGTTCTTGAAGTATTGTTTTTATATTAACGTCTGTTCCTTGTGCGCCGTAGGTAGTTGTTGATTGTGCGGTTGGTAACATTCCTAACATACCTTGATACGCGGTCAATCTATTGCCCGGTTCATTAGCTAAGCCTGTAGCTGCGTCAAATTGAGATCCGTACATTCTATCTTGTATTTCTCTGCCTTGAGATCCCATGTTACCAAATCCTGATATTTGATTCATCAATCCTTCTTGACCCGTCATTCCAAGTCCTGCGAAGTTACTGCCCATGGTTCCCATTTGAGATCCAAGACCACCTAAGCCTTGACCAAATTGACCGAACTGACCGCCTATTTGTCCTATTCCTTGAGCGTAATTTCCAAACTGACTGCCTAATTGTCCCAGTCCTTGACCTGCGTTTTGTGCCATGGTTTGTGCGTTTTGAAACCCTTTCTGTCTTATCGCTCCTACGGCTTCTGCCGCACCACGCCCTAATTGTCTTGATCTCTCGCCTTCCATTATACGCCCACGAGACCCACCAAAGGCTCCTTGTCCTATTTGATCCGCTCTGTCCTTAACGCCTTGACCAATGCCTGCTTCTTTTAAATCCGCTAGTGTTTGTTGTACTACGTTATCTTCGTAAGGATTGTAAAATTGTTGTGCTGCTCCAGGGGCGTACATACTCCTCGCTTGATCTCCATAGTTAGCCGCTCTACCGAACATATTAATACCTAAATTAGACGCATCAGCACCTCTGCCGTACATGCCTCTGCCTTGTTGCTGAGTGCCGTAGCCGCCTTGCATCATTTGTGAGCCTTGTGATATATAAGGGCTAAATCCTCCTAGTCCCCCTGATAAAGTACGAGCTTGCATTTCATAAGGGTCTAATCCTGCTACTTGTTTAACAGGGACAGGAGTAGGTGCATTAGCGAATGAAAAAGCTGAATCTAAAAATCCTCTACGTCGTGCTAATGCGTCAGGCTGTTCGTAAGTCGTAGTCGTGCTATTAGGATTGGTATTAGGATTCTTATTGAATAACTTTAGTATATCTTCAGGACTGTACGACATTATCTTCTCCCTGCGTTTTCCGCTTGGTGCATTAAATCGTATAAAAATTCAGGCGTTAAGTTTTCTGTAGCTTTTCTTGTCATTACAAATTCTCCTGGTTCTAACATAGCTTGTGTTATATCACCCGGTCCGTCCATCATATTTTCTAAACTGGCTACACCACCTGCTTGCATACCATTATTAAATAGTTCGGCCTTTATGCCATTAATTGTTGGTCCTTGAGAAGCTTGACCATGTGAATGAAGCTGTGGGTGATGATGAGCTGACCCACCTGCTAACCCACCTGCTTCCATGTAACCCATGTTGTTTCTTACACTTTGAGGTAAGTTAGGCAATCCTTTGTTTCCTTGAGGTATAGCCATTAGTCCGCCTGCTTGCATACCTGGAGGGTCTGCATTAAAAGTGGTTGGTTGATTGGCATACGCCATCCCTGGAAGTAATGCTGGTTGTAAATTAGGTATTCCATAACTAGATTGTCCTCCGCTATCGCCAAAGGCTTCTGTTCCTACAGGGACATAGTTTTGTTCTCTAGCATTTTTTCTTTTCTCATTAGCCATTAGTAATAGAGCTAAAGGAGAAGTAAGAAAATCACCTATACCCTGACCAACAGGGCCTAGTTTATTGCCTTCTCTTTTTTCACCCGTTGCTCCCGTAACAAACTTTAAAATCTTGTCTAAATAATTTTCAGAACTATCTGGTGTATCGGCGTATCCAATATTTTCTTTTACCCAAGCATTTATTTGACTTTCTGTGTCTCCAACTTCGTAATCACCTGAATAATTATATTTATTTTCATCATCAAATAAGTTGTCAGAGTTATAGTCTTTAAATAAATCGTTTATGTAGTCGTCGCTAAGAAAATTTTGAGTAGAATCTTTAAGATTAAAGTCGTCATCAAACATAGAGCTATAATCAAAACCGCTATAATCATCTTTGTCATAAGTAAAAGTGCTGTCGTAGGAGTCCTCAGCGTTGTAGTCTTTATCAAAAATGTCGTATATATTAAATGCCATAATGTCCTCTATCTTATCGTCTTTTTTAGTCCTTGTCTTGTTTCTGTGAAGCACCAAAATAAAAACTGATTATAGCCGAAGCCAAGCCACCAAGGTAGCCTAATACAAGATTTATCAATGCTTCGCTGTTTTGTTCAGGCGGTTGAAGAGTAACAAGGAATATGTAACCCATAAAGCCTCCTACAACAAATACGCCTATTATCCTAGCTGTCCAATCTTTACTAAACCTTCCTCTAGCGTCTTGTATGTCCGCAGTCTCTAGTTTAAACACATCCACTTCAAGTTCTTTCATCTGTAGCTCAAAAGCTTGTTCTGTTTTCTTAAGCTCAAGCATTTGTTCAGGAGTGGCTTCTGCTAAAGCTTTGTCTATGGCTTTAGGAGTGTTAGGAACACCCAATACTTCTGAAATCATTTTAGCGGCCATACCACCCATTGGTCCGCCTAAAGCAGTACCAAGAGTAGGAGCAACAGCACCAATTACACTTTTAATTAAATCAAATTTCATATCAACACTTCCATCTTTTTCTTGCTTGTCGCAATCTTGAGTTAGGGTCTTTAGCGGCTTTAGGGAACTTTTTCATTTGTCCTGCTGATCTTGCACAATAAGACTTTCTTCTTTTTGCTGGTTTACTACCTTTCTTTACTTTACCTGTAACTGCTGTTTTTAATTTAGATCCAGGGTTTGCTTTACGATGAGCAGCAACACCTTTAGCTGTCATTCCTGCACCTTTTTTAGTGGGGCGGTAATTAGCCCCCTTACCTTTAGTGGTTTTTCGTATAGGTTTTTCTCTTCTTCTTGCAGGCATTACTTTTTCTTCTTTGCAGTCTTCTTAGCAGCTTTAAAATTAGCTTTTGTAGGAGCCCCTTTAGTACCTGGCTTCCTCATTTTTTCTTTTGATCCTGCTGCTATTCTTTTTTTCTTTGCATGTATGTTTGCGTATAATCCTCTCTTAGCCATTATGGTCTCCTTAATGATTTTTTATAATTAGATACTCTACCACTTTTCATGGGTTTTCTTTTAATCTTTGTAACGTTAGTCGCCATGAACCATTCTCCCTTTTAAGCGTTTAGCTCTGTCTCCCACTTGATTTGCCCATTTGCTGTCCATCATTTCTATCCCTGCTTTTTCCCAATCTTTATCTTGGACTGCTGCAAGGAAGTTTTTAAACTTACTAAATCTTGGGTAGCCTAAATTAAAGCACATGTTAACCATTACCCGTTGACGATTGTCTTTTAACTCTCTCCACCAAGGTAAGTTTCTGTCCAGCTCTTCACAAACAATGTCTATGTCGTTGTTTAAGCATTCTCTAATACGTTCTTCTGGGACAAGAGTACCTACAGGAAGTTTAAGTTCAGGGTCTGTGCCTAAGACTAAATGCCCAACGCCTAACGTAAGGAATCCAAGATGATCGTGATACGTTTCGTATTTGTATCCTTCATCCATAATAAGTTCTTGTTCTAGTTTAGTTCTATCTATCATGTGTACCATTTTTCTATTTCCCAACCATAAATAGGTCCGGTTATGTTTATTGTTACGTTACCATCAAGCGTCACTGTTACTTCGCCTACAGAAGCTTTTGATTGTAGGCCTATTTCTTCCTCTTGAGATAAGTTATACCAATCGGTTCCATCAAAATATTGGATAGCGTTACGAGTAGTGTTCCATATTATATCGCCTGCATTAAATAAATATTTATTACGAAGAGGTTCTGTAAATTCTGGCGTAGCACTTGGGTCAAATTTATTTAGGCTAAGCTCTATGGTTCTAACCATCCTGTTGTATACGTCAGGTTGTACTTCTCCAAAAGCCGTAGGTAATTTTGTTTGTAATAATTTAGCCACTATCTACGACCGCTAGGTTTAACGTCCATCCTTGTGTCGCCTAATCTCCAACCAACTCCAAGTTGTGTTCCAATAGAGTTGTCGTCATCTGATTCTACTCTAAAAGTCATCTGCCTCGCGCGCAGGCGCGTATCAAATCTAGTGGTTGTTCCAGTTACATTTTGAGTAGTATTGGTGGTTAAACTTTCCCCTGGATAGTCTCGGGTCTTTAAAATAAAGTTAATCGTTTGTTCTGAGCCACCGTTACCTGTAAATTTAACATCGGGAATAACCCTGCTAATAGAAGAAAAGTAATCTCCGTCTTGAATATCTAAGTCACTTGATTCTATAAAAACATCTGCCATAGCGGAACCATCATCATCATTTCCTGTTTCATGCGCATACAGGTAGTTACCTGAACTGGTCTTGCCCGTGGCTCTAGGAAACTCAACAATGCCTTCATCTAGCCAAGCAAAACGTGCCAATTGTCCAATTGTCCAAACTTGTTCGTTATAGTTATACACTACGTACCGATCTATTTCTGTGCTGGATCCAGAAGGATAGAACCATCCTACTTCGTCAAATTGTTTGTTTAAAAATCCAAAAACTTTATACGACTGACCTTCATTTAAATCACTAAATACATAGTCATGAACGCTACAAGGAATAGGTTTTATGTCTCCTGAATAGTTGTAAAAGCCTTTTCTGTCCATCCAAAACGCACCACGAGGAGTGTTTACAACCCCTTTTGGACTTATTAATCCTATGCCTTCGTTTAATAATACTGTGCCAAATGTGTACGGAGGGCCTACAAATTGTAAGTTGTACATTGAAGTGTCTGTCCATATCAACGTTTCTTGACCTGCTCTTATTGCTCCTACAATAACGGATCCAGCAGAAAGTCTAAGCGACCCCGCTGTGTTGGTTGAAAGTGGTTCCCACTCTGCTGGGTTTTCTTGGTCACTCCAAGCAATAAGCATGGGGTCTGAAGCAGAAGTTCTAACACCACTTGAGTTAATTGGGTCTGCTCCAAAACAAACAACGTGTCTGTCTACGTCACTAACCAATATTTGCAAAGCAATAGTAGGTACTAAATTAGCCCCTGCTAAAGATGTAAAAGGCACAGCTCTTGCACTAGATCCACTACTTTCGTCCCAATAATAGATTCCTCCACCACGAACGTTCATAAGCAAATCTTCACCGAAATTATCATGTGACCATATACGTAATTGATTAGAAGAACTTAAAGGAGACGAACTGCCAAACGTTCCTGCTCCCCATGTTCCTGCTCCCCAACCTGTGCTTTGAACGTACAGATCAAGACCTATATTTATTTGATACGCTCCATCTACGCCAGAACCTCCGTTACCGTCATCATCTGAATTTGCTGTAACTGTAGCTCCTGAAGTATCTTTAGCTGTAAAAGTGTACGTATTAACAGAAGGAACAGTAATTATTTGGTATTCTTGGTTTAATACGGCGGCAGTTACTAGACCACCTAAAGTGGCTGCTCCTGAAAGGGTAACGAAATCTCCTGCTACGCAACCGTGATTAGAATCTGTAGCGGTTATTGTAGAAGATCCATTGGTTGCTGCAAAAACTATTCCATTAGTTGTGGTTGCTCGGATAGGAGTAATGTCGTCAAAATTATCTCCTGACGTTACATAATATTTAAGCGTAGTACCTAGCCCTAAGTACTTAGTCCCTGAAACATCTACCCAACCGTGTAAAGCTCTTGCTGTACCTAAGTATTCTGTACTAGATGCTTTTGCCCATCCACCAATTTTTTCAGGTTTACCTTTACGAAACCTAACTAAATTACCGTTGAACCAACCGCCTTCGTTACTGTAATCAGTTCCTTCACGATTGATCCCTGGTCTGAAAGTGTATTTGGTATATGGCATAGTTCATTTTAAAACACTTGGCTACTTAATATACTGGCCATTCCAATAATTAAAGAAGCCAATGTTGTAAGAATTAAAAGTTCTAGACGTTTAATTCTATAAATAGTTTCGCGCCATCTTTCTGCACAAACTGCTTCGTGTTTGTCCAAATCTGCTGCTACTCCCATGGTTGTTTTTCTAGGCATTATTCCTTAGTTTGCTGCTATGTAATTTGTGCCAGTTGTAACTGCTGCAACGTGAGTAGTCTTTTTACTGTCTGCTGCTCCTTTTACATTTGGCATATCATTACCGTCTACAGGTTCGTAAAGCAAGATAGCTGAAAGGTGGTCAACATTACGTTGTACCATTTCATTTATCTCTGCTTGTGTCTTACTTCTTACATCGTATGTTCCAGCTTTTACTGCATCAATTAATGTTACTGAATCGGTTCCCGCTGCTAAACATTCTGTTACTGTTTGTGCCATTCTATTTCTCCTAGTTTAATTTATTTTCTAATTCTTCGACCTTTGCCGAAAGTTCTTGTACTGCTTTGATAAGTGGGTGCACAAAAAGTTCTTGCGAAATCATTTGTTTTCCTGTGTCGTCTTCGCTCCAACCTCCAAAAGTATCTACACCAGACTTTTCAAGTGCTTCTTTTACTTCTTGAGCAATCATTCCGTGCATCACTACACTTGTATCTTTTACATTTTCTTCTGCATATTCTCTAAACTCTTTAGGTAGTTCGTTATTAGGTTTCCAATTAAAAGTTACTGTTCTTAAATTATTTATAAACCCTAAACCAAGTGAATCGTTTTTAATGTTAGTTTTTAATCTTTCATCGGAACCTCTAGTCCAAGAAGCATTTGCACTAAATTGATTATAAACAACACCTTGACTGTCGTTACCAAAAGCAAATGTGTTATTTTGATTGGGAGCAGTACATTCAA
>Ga0208032_1000880_pt1 | contig 14041 bp, 9 predicted proteins | sample MalvirAntarct_66_FD_184254 | JGI IMG/M metagenome (GOLD analysis project Ga0208032, IMG submission 184254) | Marine viral communities from the Global Malaspina Expedition - Malaspina viral metaG Antarct_66 (SPAdes) (version 2) | ecosystem: Environmental > Aquatic > Marine > Oceanic | place: West... | reverse complement strand
TAGGCGCAAACCTTAACGGGAACAATACCCTTGCCCAAAAACAGATCAGCGACGTGATAAATCGCACAGGTTCATGGATCTCAAGCGAATCAGAGACCGTTAGGCTTACACTACAGGGAGGAACAGCTTATAAGGACTCCGATGGAGACGGCATGAGCGACGATTGGGAGAATGCCAACAACTTGGACCCCAACAATGCCAATGATGGAAAGGCGGATGCCAATGGTGACGGTTATACGAATCTGGAAGAATTTCTACATTCCTTGACCCAAAAATAATAACACAAAATTGTTTTTTATAGGAAAAAGGAGCTTAATGGGCTCCTTTTTTGATTAATATCAAATGGACTCCAACTTCTATTTTATTTTGAAAAAAATTAAGGATAACCAATCCGGATCCTGACTTTATAAGTACTTAGTCCGCCCCTTAATGCAACACTTTTAATAGCGCTCATCGGTATTTGATTTTTGTAACCTGTATGCTTTCCAAAATTATTCTTTATAGTTTTTATCTGAATTTTTCTTTCACAATTAATCCCAACAATGTCATGGCAATGTTTTTGGTCTGATTGGCTTGTATAAGATAAAATTATTATCTATAAGCCCAATGGCTTAAGTACCTTATAATGGTGTTACAACGGTCAGCTCATTGGTCCCTCTAAAACATATAAGGTATTGGGTATCCTGCCTTTTCATACTGTAAATCCTATTTTCACATAGTTCTTTCAACAGAAGTCATTTGGATATTATCATTGTTAATTCCTTTCTAATGGCAAAAAGATTCGACCTCCATTATGTTAGCCTTTGGTAATGGAATCTAAAAATTTGTTGAATTTGGAATTCCCATATAATGATTAATATTTTAGAATCTCCAATTGGGCTCCCAAATGTATTATTTTAGACGGAAGTAATCTTCTCCTTCTTTAACCTTATACAACTTCTTTTTCTTTGAATGACCCTTAATTGAATTATCATAGAGTAAAGGCTTAAATCAACAAATATCACAGTCTTTTTCCATATATGGTATTAAGGGAAAAAATATCCAACGGCATATCGTCCTAGGGTTCATCCCAAAAACAATTAACATTCCACTAAGCGAAATTTAATTAAATCATAAAAAAAAAGGCATTTCATCGAATAAAGGAATTCCAAACATCTAAACCCTGAAAGGCAAACGTAAAACTATTATTGCAACTAAAACTGGCAATTTATCGAAAATATATGTCATTTACCGATGAAGTTGTGAAATTAAAAATTATTGTAAACCCCAAAAGTTAGCATTTAATTTAAAGTCTAGAACTTATGAAAATCACCCCCCGGATTCTATTACAAGTGACCCCGTTATGCCTTGCCCTCTTTTTAAATTCTTCCTGCAACAAGGATTCTGACCTTTTGGCCGAATATGTTGTAGAGCAGGAAATTGCGAAAGAAGTTCCCAAAGAAGTGACCATAGATTTGGCAAATGCCTTATTTACCACTGACGAAGATCAATCAGTTTCCTTTAACCTACTCAATAACACTTCTAGCAACAGGAAAGGACGTAGAAGGTTTAAAAGTAACCTAAAACCAACTTTTGGTGACATAACCATAGAAAAAGACAGTATAGCCGTTTATACCCCCTCAAACGATTATAATGGTAAGGATGATATTGAAATTACATTGGAAGTTACCAATGAGGACGAAACAACCTCAGAAGAAGTCATTACTATTGATGTAACCGTTGAGCCCGTTGAGGATGTCGTGGAAGATATAGTAGAAATCACCGAGGAAACCCCAGTAGTTATTGAACCCCTTAAAAATGATACTTTCAAGAAGGAAAGTGAAGTTATCATAACAGAAGTTAGTAAACCAGCCAATGGTACTGTGGTAATTAACGAAGATAATACGATTACGTATACCCCCGATACGAATACTACCATTGAGGAAACTCCTGTTGTAGAAACTCCTGAAGAGGAAGCTCCTGTTGTAGAAACTCCTGTTGTAGAAACTCCGGTAGTGGAAGCCCCAATTGTAGAAACTCCAGAGGAGGAATCCCCCAAGGAGGATACCTTCACGTACACAACTTCGGTTACTAATCCGGACAATTCGGTGACCAAGGAAACTGGCTCCGTTAGTGTTACTATAACGGATAAGACCCCGACAAGCTCAGGTCCCATAGACATGGGCGAACTGAAGGCATTCCCTGGTGCTGAAGGCCATGGACGATATGCTACGGGAGGTAGGGGCGGAAGCGTTTATCAAGTCACCAACCTGAACGACAGCGGCCCCGGTTCCTTTAGGGATGCCATTAGTCAGGGCAACAGGACCATCGTGTTCAGGGTTGGTGGTGTAATAAAAATCAATTCCAGATTGGATTTTGGCGGGGACAACATTACCATCGCCGGGGAAACAGCCCCAGGGGACGGAATTGCCATTTATGGTAGCATGACCGACACCAATAGCCACGAGAACATCATTATACGCTATATGAATTTCCTGGCCGGTGATTCTGGAAGAAAGGATGAAGACGACTCCTTTAGATTGAGAAATTCAAATTCTGGCGCAAAATCCAACTTCATTTTTGACCATTGTGGCTTTTTCTGGGGGAAGGACGAAACTTTTGCCATTGAGGCCAACAATGCGGAAACCGGATCGGTAGAAAAGGTAACAGTTCAGAAAAGCATCATAGGGGAATCCCTGAACAGCAAAGGAATGATCATATGGAGACAGGGATTTGATATTTCCTTTATAGACAACCTCTTTTCAAACAACCGTGAAAGGAACATCCGTTCATCGACTCGATATGCCAGCTGGGAGCAGATCAACAATGTAATCTACAATTATTATATTGGGGTCAACCCAACATGGAGCAATGAATTCGATATCATTGGAAACGTATTTTTGAAAAAAGGAAGCTCCATTGCTGATGTTAACTGTGAACAAGGAGGAAATACACCGTCAGGGACGCTGAGTGAAACCAAATCCTACATCAGCGACAACACCTACGAAGGCGGTTCCATCAAAACCAATCTAAGCGGCTCTAACGTATTAGGATCTAGGCAGGTCAGTAGTGGCTACAGCCCCAAACCCAATAGTGGGAACACCGTATTGGACAACGTGCTCAACGATGTAGGCGCAAACCTTAACGGGAACAATACCCTTGCCCAAAAACAGATCAGCGACGTGATAAATCGCACAGGTTCATGGATCTCAAGCGAATCAGAGACCGTTAGGCTTACACTACAGGGAGGAACAGCCTATAAGGACTCCGATGGAGACGGCATGAGCGACGATTGGGAGGATGCCAACAACCTGGACCCCAACAATGCCAATGATGGAAAGGCGGATGCCAATGGTGACGGTTATACGAATCTGGAAGAATTTCTACATTCCTTGACCATATAATAATAACGGGCAAAAAATATAAAAGAAAGGCGGCTGCCCAAATGGACAGCCGCCTTTCTCTTGTAAAATACCTTCTTGTTCCACATTCTAAAAAAAAATCCAAAAATATAGGACCAATTAATACCCACTACAAGTACTATTAACAAAGTATCTACAATACAACAAACATTCAGCTCCAATAATAGCTTAACAAGGGGTATCTGTTAGAACCTGTACCTTTATAAACAAGCCAGCGACAACCCCAAATCTCTATAATATTTAACGCTGACCAAAATTTTTTTCAGCAATGATATTTTCATAAATATAAAATTCCCTGGCCTAATAGTTAAGTAATACATAACCCAATACTTAGTTGCAGGAATTGTTGGACTCAATATTAAAGGCTTGCATATGTAGGAATTTCCACATAATAAACCAAGCCATAAAATTTTTCATTTACCTATTTAGAACGATTAATTAAGAATAAGTTGAACCTAAGTTAAAATACCAAAAACTTAAAAATGGTGTACTGCATGTATCTGTAGGTGTTAATAAAAAAAGGCATCTAAAAACCCTTGCACTATTTTGGTTATAAAAAATATCTTTATTAAAATCATATTATTTAACATTACTTTTGCCTCTATTATTGTGAAAATAATTAGAGCAACATTAATACCTATAATGGAATGATGGATTTAAACGACTTTGGTGCTTATTGCAGATTTTCACAAGATTGTGTTCATAATAATGCTTTTCGAAATCTCCTAATAGTCCTAGTTTCAGACTTATGTTAAAATCAAAGTTTCAAAAAATAAATCACGCCGTTAAGCGGGCAATTAAAAATCCTCTAGTATTAAACATGCTTCTTGTTGGGGGTATTTCGCTTTTTGTAAAATTAATTGGTTTTTTCAAAGAGACCATTGTCGCTTCCTTTTTTGGTCTTTCTGAATTATTGGACACCTATTATATCGCTGTTTTAATTCCCACTTTTATCCAAAATGTTTTTATTGGTGCACTAAAGAATTTATTTATTCCCAATTATGTTGCAGAATTAAAAACCACCAATCAAAAAGGAAGTTTCCAGTCATTCACCTTTATATCGATTACTATATTAATTATTATTTTAACTCTTTTCGCATTATTCTTTACAGAATTTCTTTTGGAATATTCCTTCCCTGGTCATGATGAAAACTACTATCAGCTAATACGCAATCAAATTTATGTGGCTTTGCCATGCTTATTTTTTTGGGGATACTCAGGATTTTTGAGTGGACTTTTAGAAATAAAGGATAAATTTTTAAAATCTTCAATTTCCCAATTCTTTATCCCGATCGTGATAATAGTGTGCCTAATGTTTTTTGAACCTGTGTTTGGAGATATGGTTTTGGTTGCCGGATTAACACTCGGAAGTCTAGTGAGCTTTATTTATCTAATAATCGTAAGTATACCAGAGAATACCCTTGAATTTGGTAAAATCAAAGTGAACAAGAACATTAAATTGATGTTGAACCAATACACTCCAAAGGTAACTTCAGGTTTGCTAACAGGAATTAATCCCTTCGTAGACCAGTTCTTTGCCGCCCAATTGGTTGTTGGCTCTATCTCGGCTATTCAATATGGTACCAAAATTCCTGCCTTCACCGTGGGCATTCTAATTTTGGCTATTGGCAATGTACTTCTACCACACTTTTCAAAGTTGATCTCCGAAGATTTGAATAGAGCCTATTTGCAACTTTTTAAAATATTAAAAATTGTATTTATAGGTAGTTTACTTATTTCTATTGGCACCATTATTCTGTCGACCGAAATAGTACGCCTATTATTTGAACGTAATGAATTTGACCCCGGGGACACTGTTATAGTGTCTCTGATTCAAAAAATATCCCTAATTTACGTTCCATTTTATTTATGCACCTTGGTTTGTGTAAATTTCCTCACCGCTACTAACAAAAATAAATTTATGGCCTGGACTTCCTTTTGGAATTTATTGCTAAACATTATTATGAACATAATTTTGGTTAAATATTATGCTGTTTATGGTTTGGTGTGGAGTACTACAATAGTTTACACCATAGCAAGTTTTATCTATGTCGGATATACGTATAAACAGTTTAAAAAGCATTTAGTCCAAAAAATTTAATTTAACTTTTAATTTTTTAGAACTTTACACAATCTTTATAATTAGTTTCAAATTTAATAGATGAAGAATAAAATCGATTTTATTACGGCTTCATTGACAGGCGGTGGAGCCGAACGTGTATTGATTTTGTTGGCCAATGAGCTCGTTTTAAAAGACAACAATGTTAACATAATAACTTTCGGAGGAACGGATTCCTATGAATATGATAACAATATCAATAGAATTCAGCTTCATGATGGCACTATTAAGAATCACACCTTAAGACGCTTTTTTCAACTTTACAAGTTTTACAAAAAAAAAGAAAACAGACCTAATACAATTATTTCGTTTTTGCCTTCCGTAAGTTTTGTTGCGATTCTGGTAGCTAAAATTTTTAAAATAAAAATAATTGTTAGCGAGCATATAAACCATCTACAGGTGGGGTCGATACGAGATCAGTTTACCAGGAAATATTTGTATAGGCTTGCAAATTTTACTACGGTACTCACCAAATTTGACATTGATTACTATCAAAAACACCGTGCAAATGTGGTCGTTATGCCCAATCCATGTACTTTTAAAGTCCTAAAAACCAATGAACATCTTAGGGAGAAATCCATAGTTGCTGTAGGAAATTTAGATAGGTACCACCATAAAGGATTCGACAATTTAATAACGATTGTTGCCCCAATTTTACAAAAGAATCCATCGTGGAATTTAAAAATTGTTGGTGAGGGTGATACTGGTATGAATTATCTCCAAGACTTAGCAAGAAAAAACAATATTGAGGACCAAATTATTTTTTTAGGATTTAGAAACGACGTTCAAGACATTATGAAAAAAGCAGAAATCTTTATTCTTTCTTCCCGATTTGAAGGCTTGCCAATGGTAATAATGGAGGCACTTTCCCAAGGCATGGCCTGTATTGCCTATGATTGTAAAACCGGACCTTCAGATATCATTGTAAATGGAACAAATGGTCTTTTAATTGAAGATCAAAATATAGTTGCAATGCAGGAATCTTTAGGCTTACTTATTAACAACAAAAAATTGAGAAAAGAATTAAGTGACAATGCCCTTACTAGTTTGGATCGTTTTTCAATGCAAACTATTATAACTAAATGGGAAGAACTCTTTGCCAAGATATTGTAACCCAATGAAGAAAATAGGTATACTTTTTTTTATTATTCCACTACTACTAACTACTTTACAAGTACAGGCCTTTCTTGAAAAATTTGTATCGGAATCTATAAGCAGATATTTAGCTTATGGCAATCTTGGATTGATATTAATTGGTGTAATCTTCTTTCTCAAGGATATGAGAAAAGAGCCCTTCGCCAAAATGATAAAACTATGGTTAATTTTCTATGGCTTTTACTTTGGGATAGGCTTGGTGGCAAATAATATCCACAATAATGAAGTTCCATTATTAAAAACCCTTATTCCCGTTATTTATTTTGCCGGTTTCTCTTTCTTTCTCAGTATTAAAACTAATCGGAGAGTATTCGAAAAGGCAATTATGATAGGTTTTACCGCCTCCAATGTACTTTTAATATATTTTTACCAAATAAATTTTTCCATGGATTATGACGGTATTTATGAGTACGCCTTGGAAAGAGCTGGAGGTGTTTATGGCGATGCTAACAACGCCGCAGTGGTATGCCTTTTATCCTTTATTTTTATCTATAGCTTTTATAAACCTAAAAAAATTATTGGAAAAGTCATTAAAATAATAGGTATAGCAATAGCATTGTATGGGTTAGTTTTAACATTTTCTAAAACTGGATTTGTCGTACTTCTCCTAGTACTTGGTCTCACTTTTCATAAGTTCTTTAATCCCAAAAAAATAATCCCTTTACTTTTTATTTTGCCTATTGCTTTTTACTTATTGATACAATCCGCTTTACAAAGCCCAAGTTTATCCGCGGTTCAGAAATCCAGAATTCAGGATGTGGTAAACATTATAACCTTAAATACAGGAAAAGTCCATTATTCAGATAGGGATGTATTATTTGACAATATGCTTAATTATATCAATCTTAACCCGTTATTGGGCAACGGTGTATATTTTTCCACGGCGATAAGGGGCCACAATACCATATTTGGAATTTGGGCAGATGCTGGCATTTTTTGTTTCTTGTTTTTTTTGTTTCTAATTTTTGAATATGCAAGAAATGCATTTAATTCGTCAGAGGATGTCAAATATTCATCTTTGTCCATCCTGGCAGTTTTAACAGTATTCATGTTGTCTTTACAAACTATTATAGACCAAGCCTATTTAATAGCCATCTTTGTCTATTTAGCCTATAAAATAGATAAAAAACGCCTTGAGGTTTAATAGAACACCTGAATGCAGGGTATTTCTGATAAACAATAACAAGTATTTTAACAAAATACTATATAACGTATTGAATTACAATTTTTCCGGCGGGCTTTAGTTATAAAATAGATATAACAGCATATCATTAAATAAAAGTAGATTACCTAAAATTAAACCCAACTTAACAAATGGTCACAGTATCTAACGGAACCACAGAAATTTTAAAATCATTTTTTCCTAGGGACAGCCAACTTAGCAATGGGCAATTTCTGGAACTTGGTACCAGGCCTTATTTAAAAAGCACTTTATTTAATATAGATAATCGCAGTAAAATTGAATTATAAACTATCAGTAAATGAAAATAGATTTAGTAATTAGTAGTATGGTAGGCGGTGGCGCAGAACGTGTAGTATCCGTTTTGGCCAATGAATTTGTGGAGAGAGGTCATAAAGTTAGACTTTTTACCTTTAGTCCCGTTAAGGATGCTTACAAGCTAGATCCCAGAATCACAAGAATCAAATATGAAAAACGTTTCTATATTTTTAATTTCACATCAGTCAAATGCTTCTTTTTTCTACTCTGGTTTTATCGTAAAAAAAGCAATCGCCCGGACATAATAAGCTCCCATATGACCTTAATTGGTTATGCCACCATTCCTATCGCCAAGTTATACAATATTAAAGTAGTAACTACGGAACATATCAATCATTTAAATGGTCAAGAATTCCTTGGAAATAGAATTTTATGGAAGCTCTTTTATCCATTTGCCGATGCTGTAACGGTCTTGACCAAATATGATCTTGCATTCTTTAAGAAAATCAACAAGAACACTTTTGTTATTCACAATCCAAGCTCATACCTTACCAATGAATTGTTAGAGAATATAGATAGAGACAAAGTTCTTTTGGTAGTTGGACATTTGGATAGAATACATCAAAAAGGTTTCGATAATTTGATGGATATAGCGAAAGAAATACTTCCGAATAATCCAGAATGGAAACTCAAAATTGTTGGCGGAGGAGCTGTGGGTATGGCTATGATTGAAAATAAGATTAAAGAATACAATTTATCAGAGCAGGTTGTTCTAACTGGGTTCAGAACAGATGTGGATAAAATTATGCAACGCTCCGAAATTTATTTATTACCGTCGCGTTTTGAAGGATTGCCTATGGTATTGATAGAAGCAATGTCCCAAAATATGGCCTGTGTTTCCTATGATTGCGTATCCGGTCCGTCAGAGATAATTACCCATAACAAAAATGGGATTTTGGTCAAGGACCAAGACAAAACTGAAATGGCGGAACAGTTGAACCGCATAATGCAAGAGGAAGAATTAAGGTCTCAATTACGAAGCAATATCAAAGGGTCTCTGAACAAGTTTTCAGTTTACGAAGTAACAAATGAATGGGAAAGATTATTTGAACAAATGCTTTAAAAAATGATATTGACAAACAATCCAACTCATTAACGACACAAGTTTAATGTAATAATAAAAATAGGACATTAAATCCAGAAAATTTATAAAGACATTTCTAAACCCATTTAAATTGACCTCAAGAATTATGGAAGCCATTATTTTATTACCTAAAATGATTCAAAAATTCCATTCTAAATTTTCAATATTCATCAATAATTAACAATAAACCTAAAGACAATAAAATGTGTGGAATCTACGGAACTACTCTTAACTATGCCGAAAAAGTAATCGAGGCAAAACTTGAACGTATGAATTTTAGAGGCCCCGATTTTACGGGGGTCAAGTCTTTTTCTACCCACAATAGCAAGCTTACGTTTGGTCATAACAGGCTGGCCATTCTGGATTTGGATGAGCGGTCCAATCAACCATTTAGCTATTCTGCAGGTATACACATTGTTTTTAATGGGGAAATATATAATTACATGGTTATTAAAGAGACCCTTTTGGCCAAAGGGCATATTTTTAGAACAACCAGTGATACAGAGGTAATATGCGCTGCCTATTTGGAGTATGGGGAAAAATGCGTTGAACATTTTAATGGCATGTTTGCCTTTGTCATTTACGATGAACATAAGCAGTTGTTATTTGGAGCAAGAGATAGATTGGGACAAAAACCCTTCTATTATTATCATTCTGGCACCGAATTTGAATTTGCTAGTCAACTTTCTGTAATTAAATTGGGGAACACCTCGCTTTCCACTTCGAATAGGGCCATCTCCAATTATATGGCATGGGGGTATATTCCCGATCCTGAATCCATTTTTTCTGAAGTTAAGAAATTACCCCCGGGACATATATTCACATACTCGATACATTCTGGTACTTTAAAGGATAAAAAATATTGGGATATAGATTATCAAGGGCAATTCAATTTTAAAGGATCATACGAAAGTGCCCAAGAAGAATTGGAAGTTCTTTTGACAGACGCGGTTAAAAAAAGAATGATCGCTGATGTTCCTTTGGGTATTTTCCTTTCGGGCGGCATAGACTCCTCCTTAGTGGCAGCACTTGCAAGTAAAAACAATACCAATAAGGTAAAAACGTTTTCGGTAAAGTTTAACACCAAAAGTGTGGACGAAAGTAGATATGCACAAGATGTGGCGCGCCATCTTGGTACGGACCATCATACCATAGAATGTAACTATGAAGAAGGCCTTGATATTATTGCAAATTTCAGCCATTATTACGACGAACCCTTCTCGGACTCATCGGCTATTCCATCCATGTTACTTGCCAAGCACACGAGAAAGCATGTTACTGTAGCCTTATCAGGGGATGCCGGGGATGAAAGCTTTTTGGGGTATCATCGGTATAATTGGATGAGGATTGCTGAGAAATTCTATAAAATACCAGGTGTCATTAGACCTTTAATAACTGGGCCGTTAGGTGCACTACCATCTTATAAGACCAACGTGGTCGCCGGAGTCCTAAAGAGTAAATCATTAAATGAAGCTTACATAAAGATGATGTTGGGAGGTACCAATGGCGAATGGTACCATAGACCAGAACACGATATTATTGAACCTTATAGGGATTATTTGTTTCATAATAACAAGAATATATATGAACGTATTTCGGACTTTGATCTTAAAACATATCTCAACGGGGATATCAACACCAAGGTTGATCGTGCCACGATGGCTTTCAGCTTAGAGGCCCGATCTCCCTTTCTCGATTATAGGGTCGTGGAATTTGGACGATTACTTCCCACCGAATATAAATTCCATAAGAAGAACCAAAAAAGAATTCTCAAGGATATCTTGTACAAACACATTCCAAAAGAAATGTTCGATCGACCTAAGGCAGGATTTACTATGCCTTTAACACAATGGTTCCGATCTGAACTTAAGGATTACGTAATGGACGAACTTAGCGAAACGGGGTTAAAAGAAATACCGGGTATACAAATAGGCAAAGTTCAAAATATCATCCATCAACATATGACCAAAAAGGTCAATGGATCATATACTATCTGGAAGCTTCTTGTATTAAAACAATATCTCAAGTCCATCAAAAATTAATTATGGGTATTGTGATTCTTGACCTTTTCAAGTAGCACCCAACAAAATTGATTATTGATTTGTTAAAAATAATTCTATGATTACCCTATTTATATACGGATTTACAAATGGAAATAGCAAATGGTTGTAAATTAAGTTGAAGTTGTTCCTGAAAAAATCTCAAAGATTGCACCTTATAACTTGCTCGGGGCATAGATGTAACATATATTTGGCACCAATTGTAAATGGTAGGTTCATTTAAGTTCCAGGAATGTTTAATTCTCGCTTATTGTATTGGTTATTTTAAAATAGTTCTCAAAGGAACGTTGAAAATGCACTTAACATATTTGTACATTAATAATATTTTCAATTCTCAAAATTTTTAGCACATTATTACAAAGTTTTGAAATATATAAACATTAAAATGAAAGAGGTCGTATTTAGCGATAAGTGATATAGCGAATAGGAATGAAATTTTTGAGAATCATTTAAAAAAGGCCTTAAGATCAGAATATAATAGATTACTCAACAATTATAATTATGATTGGAAAATGTGCTTTTTTTGTCCAAAGGAATTAAAACAACTTATGAAAAATAATATTGATTGGTTGATTGTAGTGCCCAATGACCGACTTGGCGGAGGCGCCGAACAACTATTAATGAATCTGGCAGACTATTTAAGTAATTCTGGTGAAAACTGCGCCATTTACTTCCTAAACTCAGAGAGATTGGACGGGTGGAAATATCTTGATAATCGATGTAAATTATTATATTCTCCCTTTCCGAGTTACTTTTTGGGATATATTGCGCTATTCTTTTTTATAATCAAATTCTCACTAAAAAACTCCATTAAACACACACTATCTTCCCAAACACTCATCAACGCAATGCTAGGGTTAATGAAACGTATTGGTTTCTTGAGAAAATCGAAGGTGATAGTAAGGGAATCTAATTCTATCTTTCATTTATTGACAGGCCTAAAGCTACTCAGATACAAAATAGCTTATCAAATAGGGTATTCCAAAGTGGATCTACTTATTTGTCAAACCGAGTTCATGAAAAATCAATTAATAGAGGAAATACCTTGGATGAAAAAGAAGCTTAAGGTCTTTGTACAAAAAAATCCAATAAACCTTGATCTAGTTAAGGCCAATGCCCTCAAAAAAATCAAATTTGATGAACAGTCCCAATTCATAGTTGCTGCCGGTAGGTTGGTGCCTGCCAAAGGGTTTGATGTATTGATTCATTCATTCAATGAAATTAAGGACAAGTTTCCTAAATTGGAATTATGGATACTTGGAGAAGGAGCTGAGCATGAATCCTTACAAACCCTAATCAACGATCTTAATTTAGGGAATAGGGCTAAATTGACGGGCTTTTCAAAGAATCCATTTCCATATTTTAAAAAGGCGAGAATGTGTGTTTTGTCTTCTCGTATCGAAGGCTTTCCCAATGTATTATTACAAATGATGACCTTGAACACCAATATTGTTTCTACTCTAAGTGCTGGGGGAATCGAAGAAATTCAGGGTATATATACCTGTGAAACTGAAAATGTAACCGCATTGGCTAACGCCATGACGAAATGCCTTGATTCCAATAACTCAGATAACCGAACACAATTTGATGAGTTTTTAGAAAAACGCACCATACGCAGCTTTATGAATGCTATTCTAAAAGAAATAGAATAATTCAAAATGGCATGCCTAAAATTCACTTTTTTCTATTGCTAGAGAATTTGGAATTAAATTTTGCTTTCTCCAAAATCGCTAAAACATGTAACCATATATTCCGACGTTGTAAGATTGAAAACGAAATCCCAAGTTTTTGGTGAGTTTCAGCTGCGTAGAATATATTTTAAATACGTAACAAAAACTAACAACCATTGATTAAAGCCCATTACCTTGATTAGGCAAGTAACTAATTTTATAATGGCTTGGCCCTATAGGCTTTGGTTTGTTTATTAAAGAGATCCATATCTTCCGCTGATATTTCCTCAAACGTAATGGACTTATTAAATAAAAACCACTTTTTCCTTCTCAATATATAAGGCTGATACCCGGCGTAAACAAATGATCGGGACATGTTAATATTATTCGCCTCACCAAATGAAATAATATAATTGGCACCTAAAGCTACACCTTTTTCAACCAATTGATCGAGCACTGTCGGAAAAATTCCCATCCCCCTATACTTGGGAACAGTATATACATTCTCGGCCAACAATTCATCCGCATTTAAAGTAGGAAAAGTATTTCCCCAAGCTTTTTTTAGCTTCTTATTTTGGGAAGCATCTATTAGCCAAACATGGCAACAGGCAATTCCCTCCTTTGTAATGCCCACATAACAGGTTTGAAATTCATTTATTAGACCATCATTTTTTCGTTCCGTAAAATATTGTCCATCATGAGGTTGATAAACGCGGATACTAACTTTAACCAAACTTCTGGGTTTGGCGAACTTTATATTTAAATCCCTTTTAAATCCGTAGGCTATTTCTTCAGATTTTAAACGTCTTACCAAGGCTTGAAATACGTCCTTTATTTTCCCACTTTGGATCAATTTACATGCATACGTAATTTTTTTTCTTATTTTACCAAACATAATAAACTAAAATTAACTAAAAAGAAAAAGTGCAGCACATTTGCACAGATTGATTTAAAGTTGTTGATACTTTTTTTGTGTTAAAAAATGGGGGAACGATTCTAAAATTCAATTCTATTTATTTATTTATGTTTCTCCAAAATAAGGATTACATAAGAG
>Ga0208032_1000872_pt1 | contig 14154 bp, 23 predicted proteins | sample MalvirAntarct_66_FD_184254 | JGI IMG/M metagenome (GOLD analysis project Ga0208032, IMG submission 184254) | Marine viral communities from the Global Malaspina Expedition - Malaspina viral metaG Antarct_66 (SPAdes) (version 2) | ecosystem: Environmental > Aquatic > Marine > Oceanic | place: West... | reverse complement strand
ATCCTACGGCGGAAGAAGGAGCGATTATTAAGAAGGAATGGTGGAACGTGTGGGAAAAGGACGATGTACCCCCGGTAAGTTATATTATGCAAAGTTATGACACGGCGTTCTCGAAAAAAGAGACGGCGGATTATTCAGCGATTACGACCTGGGGCATTTTTCAACCGAAGGAAGGGGGCCCCGACCATATAATTTTATTAGATGCGCGAAGAGGAAGGTGGGACTTTCCGGAGTTAAAGAGTACGGCGAAAGAAGAATACAAATATTGGGAACCGGACATGGTAATTATTGAGGCGAAGGCTACCGGTACCCCGCTCACGGACGAATTACGAGTAATGGGTATCCCTGTTATAAATTTTACACCAAGTAAAGGACGCGATAAACATACGAGGATGCATATGGTAGCCCCTATCTTTGAGAGTGGTATGGTGTGGGCCCCTGATAAAAAATTTTCCGAAGATGTTATTGAGGAGTGTGTCGCATTTCCTAATGGAGACAATGACGATTACTGCGATAGTATGAGTATGGCACTTATAAGATATCGTAAGGGAGGGTTTATAAAACTTGACAGCGACCCCGAAGATGAGGAATCTATCTTTCGAACACAAACACGTCAATTTTATTAAGGAGAAGAATAATGGAATGGATTATGGGAAGATTAAAAGAACCTTCAACATACGCGGGAGCGGGTGTAGGAGTTATAGGTGTGGGTATTATTATTGACCAACCTATATGTATTTTTATAGGGATTGCTGCGGCAGTCATATCTTTTGTTTTGAAGGAAAAGGGGATACTATAGTATGGCACTTCCTTTAATAGGAGGATTGTTGGGCGCTGTTGGAGATATTGCTGGTTCATGGGTCAAGGGCAAAGTAGAAGAGAAAAAAGCCTTAACGTCCATAAAAGTAGCAAGAGCGAAAGCCGAAGCCACAGTTTATGAGAAACAGGCAACGGGCGAACTGGATATGGAGAAGTCCCTCACCGATCAAATGGGGGGTTCATGGAAAGATGAGGCCTGGACAATTTTTTTTATTGCAGTTTTAGCTGGTTGCTTTATACCTTGGACACAGGATGCCGTACAAAAAGGATTTGTCTTTTTAGATGAGAGCACGCCCGATTGGTTTGCTAATTGTATTTATATATCTATATCAGCTTCTTTTGGTTACCGTGTCGCTAAAGGTGGTATGGGTATGATAGGGGCGGTAAAAGGAACAAATAAAGTTTCTAGTAAAAAAGTTACAAAGGAAGAATAAACTATGGCTCAAGAAAACGGAAGACTTCCTCCTTCGCAAATCGATTCAGCTATGCCTGGATCCGGAATGGATTTAGAGGGTGGCGAAGATATCGAAGTAGAAACAGTTGAGGAAGAAACTCCTGGTTTTGATGAGAGCATGGTGGAAATCCAAGAAGATGGTTCTGCTAATATAAATTTTGAAGAAGCAGCGGCGGAAGAGTTATCAAAAGATTTTGATTTTAATCTTGCAGAAAACATTGACGATACTACTTTAATGGAAATTTCTACAGAGCTATTAAACTTATACGAAGAAGATAGAGAGAGCCGTCAAGAATGGGAGACATCGTATTCTGAGGGACTCAAATTACTAGGATTAAAATACGAAGAGCGCGACCAACCTTTCCGAGGATCAAGTGGAGTAACGCATCCTGTTATTGCGGAAGCGGTTACACAATTTCAAGCGCAAGCGTATAAAGAATTATTACCGGCAACAGGTCCTGTAAGAGGACAGATCATAGGCGCAACAGATAGTCAAGTCGAAGCGCAAGCGCAACGTGTCGCAGACTTTATGAATTATCAAATTATGAACGTTATGGAAGAGTACGACCCGGAGTTAGATAGGTTACTATTCTATTTACCTTTAGCAGGAAGTGCCTTTAAGAAAGTGTATTTTGACGAAACATTAGATAGAGCGGTATCACGTTTTGTACCTGCCGATGATTTAGTGGTTCCATACAACGCTACGGATTTATATTCTGCGTCAAGAGTAACGCATGTTATTCGTATGTTAGAGAATGAAGTAAAAAAATTACAAGCGGGAGGATTTTATAGAGACATAGAATTACAACCTTATGAGGTAGACGACGAGTTAAGAGACAAAGAAAGAGAAATTTCTGGAATAAGCAAAACTTCTGTGGACAGTGATTGCACTCTTATTGAGATGCATACGAATATTGATCTAGAAGGTTATGAGCATATGGATCCCTTTGCTGGGGAACCTACAGGAATTAAACTTCCTTATATTATTACAATAGATTTAGAAAGCGGAAAAGTTTTATCTATTCGTCGTAATTGGAAAGAAGGCGATGAGCTTTATAAAAAACTGCAGTATTTTGCACACTACAAATTTTTACCAGGTTTAGGTTTTTACGGTTTAGGATTATTACATATGATAGGTGGTCTTGGACGATCAGCCACCTCCATTCTTCGTCAACTTATAGACGCGGGTACATTAGCCAATCTCCCAGCTGGTTTTAAAGCGAGAGGTATCCGGATCCGTGAGCCAGACGAACCCCTGTCTCCTGGTGAATTCCGCGATATTGATGTCCCTGGAGGAGCATTAAAAGATAGCATTCTTCCTCTTCCCTATAAGGAACCAAGCCAGACCTTAATGCAACTATTAGGATTTGTGGTTGACGCCGGGAGACGTTTTGCAGCTATTACAGACATGCAAGTGGGCGATGGAAATCAATCTGCAGCCGTAGGAACGACGGTAGCTTTATTGGAAAAAGGTTCCAAAGTTATGTCCGCTATTCACAAGAGATTACATTACGCGCAGAAACAAGAATTTAAGATGTTAGCCAAAGTCTTTGGCGAGTCTTTACCACCAGTGTATCCTTATAATATTTATGGAGCAGAAGCGTCTATTAAACAAGCGGACTTTGATGACCGTGTTGATGTTGTTCCGGTATCCGATCCAAATATTTTTTCTGTTTCTCAACGTATGGCTTTAGCACAAATGCAATTACAGTTAGCGCAGTCTAATCCACAATTACATAATATGTACGAAGCTTATAAGAGAATGTACGAAGCGGTAGGAGTACAAGATATTCAAGCTATTCTTCCTCCGCCTCAACCACCGTCACCTTTAGATCCTGCAATAGAAAACGCACGGTCTTTAATTCAAGAAAATTTACAAGCGTTTGAAGAACAGGACCAAGATGCGCATATTGCAACACATGTTGCTTTTATGAAATCTCCGGTTGTTGCTTCTACGCCACAAATATTTGCGTTATTATTAGCACATGTTTGTGAGCATATTGCTTTCAAAGCTAGAGGAGTTGCTATGATGGAAGCTATGGATTTAGCGCGTCAAGCAGAAGCGCAAGGACAACCCCCTCCGCAGTTTGACGGAGAATCAAAAGTAGCTATTCTTATTTCCCAATACACAGCAGAAGTCTTACAATTATTTGCTCCGCCTCCAGAAGGACAAGTCGATCCATTAGTAACTCTACGTGAGAAAGAATTAGAGATTAAAGCGACAGATATACAACGTAAAGCATTAGAATTTGACGCGCGCATGGATTTCGAGCAGAATCGTGAGGAAGGTCGTCAAGAATTAACGGCGGAAAGAATTAGTTCTAGTGAAGATATTGCGCAATTACGTGCAACCGTTGCTAGAGAAAAGATGCGTAAGGACTATAAGGTAGGAAACTAATGGCATTATACCAAGGAAAAACAGTTTCGCTCAATAAGCCTATGAAAGGCGATGTGAAAAAGTTTAAAGTCTTTGTAAAATGCGACGGGAAAGTAAAGAAAGTTAACTTTGGTGATAAGAATATGACAATTAAGTCACATATACCTGCAAACAAAAAAAGTTATTGTGCACGGAGCGGTGGTATTAAAGGGGCAAGCAACAGATGTTCTGCTAATTACTGGTCTCGTAGGCAATGGAAGTGTGGAGACGCGTAATGGCAATGAATGTAAAACATTATCTTAAAGATGGTACACAGCATAAAGGAAAAACTACGCATAAGCACCCAGATGGAACGCTTATGACAGGTAAATCTATGTCAAAAAGTGCTAAAACACTGTTTCACTATGGAAAATTATCATCTACGGCTCAGAAAAAAGCCAGAAAGTCCTGGGGATAGACTATGACAACCGCTATATCAAAAGTATCTGCAAAATTACAAACTCATGAAGCGGTGTGTGCCGAACGTTGGAAAGAAACAATAATACGAATAAAACGTTTAGAACATATTATGATAGGCGCAGCGGGAACAATTATTATATTATTATCAACAATGGTATGGAGAACGTAATGAATAGAGCTAAAGGACTAGCCGGTCAAATGGCCGAGCAAATGTATATTCCTAAGAATGCTGCTAAGGGTATGTTAGCAAAAGCTAAGAAAATGAATGACCGCGACGGATTTATGGGCGGCGGCGCAGCGCATAGCAGCGGAGTCCGACGTTTACAACAATCTAAAGTTAACAGAAAAGACGGAGGAGTTGCCCGGCGTGCTGGTGCAGCTATCCGTGGTTTCACATTTGAAGGGATATTCTAATGGATGAAAAGTGGTTAAAAAACTTTACAAAAAAACAAATAGAAGAAGGACGAATAAAATATATAGATGGTAATGCTGCCGACAGTATGTCTCTTCCTGAGTTTATGTATAAAGAGTACGGCAAAAAAAATAATCAAGGCGGCGTAAGCTTGGATTTTGAAGAAGGCGAAGTAGCTAGTAGCATGTTTAATGGTGGTGCAGCTATTAGAGGACGTAACTTTAGTGGTAACTATTAACAAAGGAGAATAATAATGGCGAGTAAAAAAGTAGGTCGTGGAAATTTTGGTACGCAAACACCCGGAGGTCGTGCTGGAGATGCTATGGAACAAGTAATTAAAGACATGGGGAACAAAGGTAAATCTGAAGGACATAGAGCTCCTTTAGCTCGTGGTCAAGAGATAGACAGAAAAACTTCAAGATTACCTAATAAAGGAACCAAGTTCCCACACATATTTTCTGCAGTCGAAACAGGAACAGCTAGTAGATTTAACAAAAGCAAAACTTATGGCAAAGCTCGTAATATGGGCGGCACTATGGACTATAATATGGGAGGTACTATGAAAAACTATAGAGACGGTGGTGTTGAAGCGGCAGACAAAGAAGGTAGCCGTTTAAGTATTTCTATGGAAAGACAAGAAGATGCTGGATATTCTCCGTCAGAAGCGGATTTTGATCAGCAACATAGATTAGCTGCAGAAGGTATTATGGAAGTGGGAGCTGACGTTAAAACTATACAGGGTCACAACTCACGCGCTTCATTAGGTGAAACGGAAGGTGTCCGTGGCACAGGAGCGATGGTTAAAGGAACGAAGTTTGACGGAGTCTTTTAGTGGATTCATTGAATTTTGCTTACGCTATTCTTAAAGGAATACAAGAAAGAATAGCGCTAACAGAACAGGCCCTTCTTGGCGGTACTCCTAAAAATATGGAGGATTACCGTCAGCTTACAGGAGAAATAAAGGGTTTGCAATTCGCAGAGCGAGAAGTTAAAGACGCTCTTGATAGAAACGAGAAAGCAGAAAGTAATTGAAAAAGGAGACTATAGACCATGCCGAAAACACTTTATGTGCCAGATCATGTTGCGCAAGCAACCAAGAAAACCAAACATGTCAACGTAGAACCTTTATACAAACCTCAAGAAGCTAAAGTTCTTGATCCTGGTTTGATAGAGAAAAACCTTAAAGAAAGACTTCCTCAACCTACAGGGTGGCGTATTTTAGTCATGCCGTATATGGGAAAAGCAACAACAGACTCAGGAATTTATATTCCAGATGCTGTAAGAGAGCGTGAACAATTGGCAACAGTTGTAGCGTACGTACTTAGAGTTGGACCATTAGCTTATAAAGATCCGGTAAAGTTTGGCGGAGATTTTGAGCCTTGGTGCAAAGAAGGCCAGTGGGTTTGTATTGGCCGTTACGCAGGAGCACGTTTTAAGATAGATGGCGGAGAAGTTCGTATTCTTAATGATGACGAAGTGATCGCAACTATTTTAGAACCAGAAGACGTTAAACATATCTAGAAATTAGAAAGATATTTAAAGGAGTATTATTATGCCTGAAGCAACATTAGATGTTGGCGAAGCTGAAGAAGAAGCAGTGGAAATCAACGTAGACCCTGAAGCTAAGAAAATTTTAAGTGAAACGGTTCCCGATAAAGCAATTGATGTCGTTGAAACCCAAGAAGAAAAAAAAGATGAGCTTGAAGATTATAGTACGGGAGTAAAAAGCCGTATTGATAAGCTTACTAAACGTATGCGCGAAGAAGAACGTCAAAAGCAATCGGCGGTTGAATTTGCAGAAAACGTTAGAAAAGAAAATGAAAACCTAAAATTTCGATTGCAAAATCTAGATAAAGGTTATCAAGAAGAGTTTGGAGGACGGATCGAGTCTCAGCTAACTGGTGCTAAACGTGCAATGAAAGATGCGCATGAAGCCGGAGATAGCGATAAACTTGTAGAAGCTCAAGAAGCTTTAGCTACTTTAGCAGTAGAAAAGTCTAAACTAAAGAGACCTGTTGGTCAAGTAGATCCAGTACCTCAAGTTCAGCAACAACAGCCCCAACAACAAATGCAGCAACAACAGCAACAACAGCCTGTTGATCCAAAAGCTGAAGCTTGGGCGGGCAAAAACGACTGGTTTGGTCATGATGAAGTTATGACATATGCCTCATTTGGCATCCACAGGCGTTTAATTGAGGATGAAGGGTTTGACCCTCAATCTCAAGAGTACTATGCTGAACTCGATAAAAGATTAGCGTCTGAGTTTCCTCACAAGTTAGGAACCCAGACAACTAACGGAGGAAGTCGTAAAGTTGCGTCTGCTGAGACTTCCAAATCCCGCAACAAAGGTGGACGAAAAACTGTGCGGTTGTCGCCTTCACAAGTAGCTATAGCCAAAAAGCTGGGCGTACCGTTAGAAGAATACGCAAAATATGTGAAGGATTAAAGATATGACAAACGAAAAAACGGAGAACACAACTCCCCAAAGTAACACGAGATTAGCACGTGCTCAAGAAACTCGCGAAAAAAATGCACGCAGAGGGCCCTGGAAGCCACCATCCGCTTTAGAAGCGCCGGAACCACCAGAAGGTTATGTCCATAGGTGGATCCGATCAGAAGTTATGGGCTTTGATGACCGTAAAAATGTTTCAGCCATGGCACGAGAAGGTTGGGAATTAGTACGGGGTGATGAGTACCCAGATTTTGATGCTCCAACAATTGAGGACGGCAAACATGCCGGAGTCATTGGGGTAGGTGGATTATTACTTGGCAGGTTACCCATTGAAATCGCGAATGAGCGCGACGCATATTACCGGGATAGAACCCGCGATCAAATGACAGCTGTTGACAATGAGTTAGCTCGTTCTCAGCATCCGTCTATGGCTATTCATAAGCCAGAAAGAGAAACTCGTGTAACATTTGGAGGTTCTCGCAAACGCGAGAGCTAATTTTTAACCGTATAGGAGTAATTAAAAAATGGCAAATATTCAAAAAGCCTTTGGACTCAGACCAATTAGTAAATTGGGCTCGTCTACAAACTCTACTGGAAACTCGAATTATTCCATGTATGCGATAGCAAACGGCAACACAAACAAACTTTACCAAGGACAAATGGTTATACCATTAGGTTCAGGATATATTGACAGAGCACAAGCAGCAGCCGGTGGCTCTGTAAGTACTGTTGGTGTGTTTTGGGGTTGTGAATACGTTTCTAGCGTAACAGGAAAAATGACTTTCAGTAATTTCTGGCCTGGTTCAGGCGCAGATTCAGCACATGAAATTAAAGCTTATGTGTACGATGATCCAGATCAACTATTTGTAGTTGCTACGGATGCAACTGTAACTAACGAAGCAGCTTTAAGAGCTTTAGTTTACTCAAACGCAAACTTTGGTGCTGTAGCAAACTTTACTGGGTATGATGGAAGTGACATAAGTGGCTCTTCTAAAGCCCAAATAGCAGCTTCAGGAGGAAACGCAACAGCAGCAAGACCACTGAGAATCATGGGTTGGATGCAAGATACATCTAATCTTGATTATACAGCGGCAGGTGTTGGAATAGTTGTTCGTTTGCTTAATCATTTTAATGCCCCAACTGGCTCACTTGCTGCTGGTACTCCAGCAACAACCGGTTTATAGGAAGGACTTGAAACATGGCAATATCTAGAGCACAACTCGCGAAAGAGTTAGAGCCTGGCCTCAACGCCCTTTTTGGACTTGAGTATAGCAGGTACGACAATGAAGCAGCGGAAATCTTTGATACAGAATCATCAGAAAGAGCATTCGAAGAAGAAGTAATGCTATCTGGTTTTGGAGCAGCACCTGTTAAAGGTGAGGGTTCAGCTGTAACATTTGATGACGCACAAGAAGCTTATACTGCAAGGTATAATAACGAAACTATTGCGTTAGCTTTCTCAATAACAGAAGAAGCAATTGAAGATAATCTATATGATCGTCTTGCTTCTCGTTATACAAAAGCTTTAGCAAGAAGTATGGCACACACTAAACAAGTTAAAGGTGCAACTATATTAAATGACGCTTTCACAGCTACTGTAACAGGTGGTGACGGTGTAAGTTTAGTTAATGCTGCTCATCCATTAGTAAATAATTCTACATTTGCTAATAGACCTGTAACTGCTGCCGACCTTAACGAAACCAGTCTTGAAAACGCTTTAATAGACATAGCTGGTTACGTTGATGAACGTGGTTTAAAAGTGTCCGTACAAGGTACTAAACTAATAGTTCCTGCCAACTTACAGTTCGTAGCTGATAGACTACTTGAGACTACACTACGTCCTGGGACAGCTGATAACGATATTAATGCCTCAAGAAACATGGGAATGCTTCCGCAAGGTTATACCGTTAATCACTTCTTAAACGATGCAAACGCATGGTTTATTAAGACAGACGCTCCTCGTGGATTTATTCACTTTGAACGTTTAAGCATGTCTACTAAGATGGAAGGTGATTTCGATACAGGCAACGTAAGATTTAAAGCCCGCGAGCGTTATAGCTACGGTTACTCAGATCCACGTTGTGTTTATGGATCTCCAGGAACATCATAAGACGAATTGAATGGGGGGAACGTTCCCCCCATTTTCTAGGAAACATATAACTTTTAGCGACTGTCCTAGCAGACACTCATAAGACGCTAAAAATAAACCCTTTATGAGGAGGTAACAATGGCGAATACAACTTTTTCAGGTCCTATTAAAGCAGGATCTTTACTTAATACTACAGGCGTAACACTTGGCAAAGATGTCAAAAACACAGGTCAGGTTTTAATGTCTCAATCAGTTTTGATTGATCCAGCAGTCGCAGCTGGAACAAATACTTACAACGTAGGTGTAATACCTAAGAATTCACAGATAGTAGAAGTACTAATGCGTTTTGCAATAGCCAGTAACGCAGGAACTAGTGCGACTATGTCGGTTGGTAAAACGGATTCAGGTGGAGCAACAGCAGCTTTTTATACTGCTGCTCAAAATGTTAAAGTAGTAGCAGAACACACACAACAAACTTCAGCTTTTGATAATATGGATCGTGTTGATGAAGATACGCGAATAACTGCTACTCTTATAACAATAGGAACAGCATCAACTACTGGTCAAGCGAGTGTAACAATTACGTATATTCAAGCAAATAATTTGCAAGATATATCTGCTAACTAATGTTTAATAAATAAAGGAAAATAAATCATGGCTGATGTAAACACCAATACTATCATTATAGATGGCCCTCAGAAGTTTGTAGCTTCTTTTGTTCATACATATGTTAACGTAGGTGAAGGTACTCCAGTAAAAAAAATAGATGTTTCTGCATTAGCAATAAATCCTGTTAATGGAAACCCTTGCATAGGAGTACGGATTAACAAAATCTTGTACTCTACTATAGGTCTAACGCTTAAAATCAACTGGTTTGCAGCTACCCAGGTTCTAGCGGCGCAAGTTCCGGAAAATTATAGTGATGTTTTAGACTTTTCAAGTTTTAGTGGATTGCCTAACCCAACTATTGGTGCTGCCGGATCAAATGGAGATATCTATTTTGGAACGGTTGGCGAAGCAGCTAATGATTCCTACACTGTTGTTATGGAATGCATTAAGATTTACGGTAATACATAGGAGGTTTTTATGACAACTTTTAATTCTGTAGCTAACGTTTCGGCAAGAAATGAAAATAAAAAGAAAATAAATCCTGGTAATAGAGCATATGTGTATATGTCCGGTGGAGTTCATTCTCCTGACGCACGTCCTAAAAAAAAATATAACAAAGGCGGAGCCGGACTTTATGCTAATATTCACGCTAAAAAAGAAAGAATTGCTGCAGGATCAGGAGAAAAAATGCGTAAACCAGGAGATAAAGGAGCTCCTGCAAAAGGTATTTTTAAAAAAATAGCGGAAGGATAAATACATGGCTACTTCAGGAACCGTAGACTTTAATTTAAGTATAACAGATATTATTGAAGAAGCTTATGAGCGTTGCGGTTTAGAATTACGTACAGGATACGATTCTAAAACAGCTCGGCGTTCTTTAAATCTTTTGTTTTCTGAATGGTCTAATCGTGGATTAAATCTTTGGGTTGTGGAAGAAGAAACTCAAAGTATGGCACAACTTTCTACAACCTCGTCTATTTCAGAATATCCGTTAGGAGTTATTACTTTAACCGTAGCAGCTTCGGCTAATTTAACTATTGGCGAAACAATTACCGGGAACGTAAGCGGAGCAACAGCTAAAATTATTACTAAACCTACAGGAACTACCGTTACAATTACTGTTCCCGTAGGAACTTTTGTGGTAACAGATAATGTTACAGGAACTACAAGTGGAACTACGACAGGAGTAACAGCAATACCTAGTTTATCCGACACACAAGCAACGGTAGACATTTTAGAAGCGGTTATTCGTCGAGACGGCGCGGATATATCAATAGGAAGAATAAGCCGAGGAGATTATTTAGCTATTCCTGATAAAGTATCTCAAGGAAGACCTACTCAATTTTACATAAATAGACAAATAACTCCTACAATTACTGTGTGGCCCGCTCCTATTAATTCAACCGATCAATTAGTATACTATCGTGTAAAACGTATAGAGGATGTAGGAACAGCGCAAAATACTCCGGATGTCCCTTTTCGTTTTTTACCGTGTTTGGTAGCTGGCCTAGCTTATTACTTGTCTGTAAAACGTTCTCCTCAAAGAGTAGGACTTTTAAAACAAATGTACGAAGAAGAATGGCAAAGAGCAGCCTCTGAAGATAGCGAAAGAGTAGCTTTACGTTTAGTACCTTCTCAACAATCGTTAAGGATATAAAATGGCACGTTTTGCAAGTACTAAATACGCTAAAGGGATTTCTGATAGATCCGGAAGAGAGTATCCTCTTAATGTTATGCTTTTAGAGTGGAATGGTTTATTAGTAGGGCCTGATGAGTACGAACCTAAACAGCCTCAACTTACGCCACCACGTATTCAACCTGATCCGCAAGCTTTAAGGATTAGTCGTCCTGCTCGAACAGAACCCCCTGTTGAAGTTATTTTACCTTTTAATCCTTTTGAGTCAGCTAATACAGGCTCTCCAATAGTTAGGATAACAGAACCAGGAAGCACTAGAGTTGTAGGAGACAAAGTTCGTCTTAGAAGTACCGAGGCTTTCGATGGTTTTACTTCCGCAGCTTTAGAATACAGTAGTGGATATACTGTAGTTAAGGTATATAATACTAACGTACCTTATGATTATGCTATAGATATTAGCGAAAGCGGTTCTTCTGAAACAGGTACAGTGGGAACGGTAACAGGTGGCGGAGGAACTGCTTCAGCAGGCCCCGTTACAGTGGAGGCATAATGGCATTTACATACTCAACATTAAAGACAGCAATTCAAGATTATACACAAAATGAAGAAACAACATTTGTTAGTCAGTTAAATACTTTTATAGTAAATGCAGAAGAACGTATTTTAAAAGAAGTACAGCTATCTGTGTTTAGAAAAAACTCAGAAGGGTCTACAAGTGCAGGTAATCAATTTTTGTCAAAACCTGTTGATTTTTTAGCGCCTTTTTCATTAAGCGTAAAAAACGGCTCTAATGTAGAGTTTTTACTTTATAAACAAGTAACTTTTTTACAAGACTATAATCCAAACAGTACTAGCACAGGAATGCCAGGGTACTATGCCGATTGGAATGACACAACATTTTTACTATCGCCTCCTCCTACAGGAGCTTATGACATGCAATTGCACTATTTTTATCGTCCTAAATCTATAACTACAGAAGCTAGTGGAGAAACGTGGTTAGGAACTAATGCTTCTTTAGCTTTATTATATGGTTCTTTAGTAGAGGCTTATACGTTTATGAAAGGCGAAGACAACTTATTAAAACTTTATAACGATCGTTACATGGAAGCTCTTAATTGGCTTAAAAACCTTGGTGAAGGAGAAAACACTAGAGATTCTTATCGTTATGATGATTTAAGAAGGGACGTTCAATAATGCAAGCAGATGGAAGTAGCGATATAGGCAATGTAACCGTTATGACTTCAAGTAATGGAGGGCATAGTCCAGAGCAAATAGCTGAACTAGCCTTAAATAAGATAATGATGGTAAGCGATACAGCCCCTCCTGTCATACGGGATCAAGCTATAGCACACAGAGAAAAGTTGAGAGAGATTCTTATTTATTATATGAATAAGATGGCGCAAAGTGAAAGAACAACTCTTTGGGCAATGTTTAATAAACAAGGTCATGGTGATATGGCCAAAATTATAAGGAGTTTATAAGATGGCCATAGTACAATCGATGACTGGTAGTTACAAAAAAGAAATAACCGCAGGCATACATTTTTGGACAAGTCATTCACGCACAGGATCTTCAGTAATTAACGCAGATTCTTTCTATATTGCGATGTTTACGTCTAGTAGATCGGATGCTAACCAAGATTTAACCGGATATACATCTACTAATGAAGTAACAGACAGTAATAGTGGTGGAACAACATACGCAGCAGGAGGACAACTTTTAGCAAACGTTACTTTAGGTTTAGCAGATAACTCAGGAAATGTAGCAACAGCTTTCTTAGATTTTACAGACACAACCTGGGGTTCTTCCTCTATTAGTAATGCAAGATGTGCAGTTATTTATAATTATACGTTGGCTACAGCAGGATCAGGCGGAACAACTACTCATGCTGCAAAACCTTCCGTATGTGTGTTGGATTTTGGTAGTAATAAATCTTCAAGTGATGGCGATTTTACTATTCAATACCCAACAAATGACGCAAACAACGCGGTAATTAGAATAGCATAGAATGTCAACAGTTACCTATACTGTTACCGTTGTCAGTACTGGTAGTGGTAACAAATACTTTATTAATGGTAACCAACAATCCTCTTTAAATTTATTTGAAGGGGTTACGTACAAGTTTGACCAATCAGCGAATTCTAATTACAATCATCCTTTGCGTTTTTCAACTACTTCCGACGGAACACATGGTGGTGGATCTGAGTATACAACAAGTGTAACGACTTCAGGTACACCAGGAAACGCCGGAGCCTATACCCAGATATTAATTGGAGGATCTACTCCTAATTTATACTATTACTGCACAAATCACTCAGGAATGGGAGGAGAAGCATCTACTGAAGGAGCACTTACTTCTGGATGGGGTCGTTCTACTTGGGGAAGTGGGCCTTGGAGTCAGGGTTTTAGTCCTTTAACTGTAACTGTTAGCAGTGTAAGTGCTTCAATCGCTATAGGAAGTCCTGCTATTACAGCGGCTCAATCTGTAGTTGTAGCTGTAACAGGTGTTGAAGCCGATGTTTTTCCTGAAGGAGGATGGGGTCGTTCTGCTTGGGGAAGTGGAGGTTGGGGCACGCCACTAGGCGTAACTATTAACACAGGAACAGGAGTAACTGTCAGTCCGACAGGAGTAGCAATAGCTGGTTCTATAGCTAATGTAACGACTATTGAGGGCGGAGGAATTAGTGTAGGAATTAGTTCTGGCGCTACTGCCGTAGGTTCAATAGGAACGATAGTTGTTAGACAAGAAGTAGTGTTTGCCACAGGAGTAAGTGCGGCCAGTATAATAGCAAATATTCAAACAGGATTAGGTTTTGGTGTTACACCGGTAATTGCAACCAGTGCAAT